>ENA-OQEL01000538-OQEL01000538.1-human-gut-metagenome-genome-assembly--contig:-NODE-538-length-13126-cov-3.325025_pt1 | contig 13126 bp, 25 predicted proteins | sample MGYA00242796_ERZ504637 | MGnify/ENA primary metagenome ERZ504637 (study PRJEB26092, sample SAMD00036306) | human gut metagenome | host: Homo sapiens | study: EMG produced TPA metagenomics assembly of... | reverse complement strand
AATGCTTCAATACTTGGAATTTTCAACCTGTTATCATGTCGATTTTAAAATGATAAGGCTCTCCATCATAATCAAACCATTCAATAACTCTAGCGTTGCCAAATATGGTGGATATATAATCCTCTAATACACCTATAGACCCCTTATATCTATGCCATTTAATAGAATTTTTAACAGCATCTCTTTTTTGTTTTAACGTCCAAGATTCATCAAAAAAATCAACATGAAATTGCCATGCTAAAAAATTTATTATTTCTTCAGGTAAATTATCTATATTAACATATATAGATAATTTTTTATTATTCTCTACCAGTTTGTTTAATTGCACATCTAATGCATCACACATAGCTTTTACAAAAGGATCTTTTAATAAATTAGGTGGCATTATATCACTAAGTTTTAAATTTTCTAACTCAGTCATACATAACACCACCATAATTAACAGTTATTTTACTTTCTTTCGCAACTTGAGCCTTTGCATCGCCTTGATGTATTGTGGCTGCACTTATAGATGTATCTTTTATAAGCTCTGTATAAATTGGCTCTGTAACCTCTATTCTGCCTGCTCCTGCACTTCGCATAAAATAGACTAACTGGTTCGGATCTATATCTCTACCCAATGCAGATTTTTGCCATAATACATAATCTTCTCTAATAGATTTTTCTATAGCTTCTTTTAAAGTATTTTCTTGTTCGGCATCATTAGAGTTTATATAGTATTTTACATTTATGTTATATTCAACTTGTTCTGGCTCTATAACCTCAACTTTATCTGTTAAAGGCCTTCTATTTTTCTGATTTAGGATTTTTTCAGTTTCCTTTATTAGTTGTCCATTAGGAAGCTCTCCACCTTCTAAAAGTGGTCTAATATGTACCACTCCTGGAGTCGGAGAATAAACTGCTACATCAATAATCGCTGGAGAAGCTGTTTTAGTCCAAAATACATAACTTTCATCTGGTCCGGCAGTTGAAAAACTTTCCGGAGCTTCTTTTGTTCTTTCTCTTAAATGTTCATCTGTTTCTATTTCTTCACCACCGGTAGTAGTTTCCGTATTAGCAATATTAACTACAAATGGCAAATTATCTACAATTTTATTTATTTGTCCAGCTACATAATTATTACCAATAGTACCTGCTTGTGTACATTTTGCAATTCCTTCAGCTTCTAATTCCCCCGATTTTATAGTTATAGGTGAAGATATTGAAAAATATATTTTATCACCTGCAGTAATTCTTATACCAGCTGGAATTGTAACATCATAGTTTAATGTTGTAGATAATCTAGCTTCCACTTTCGTTCCTGCAAAACTAGCTGGTAACCTCTGAACATCTAAAAGATTTGCTAAATGCTCTAAATATTCACCTTTTGAAAAATATAATAAATTTAGTTTACCAGTTGTATCCTGCTGTTTCTGTATAAGACCTATATAATAACATATAGACTCTAAAAAAGTCCTTCTAGGGTCAGCTGGAGCTAATGTAGCACCTAAGTCTTTTTCAACTTGTGTTATTACTGCTTGTTTAATTTTTTCAGTATCAGTTTCAACAAAATTCAGATCAGTATTAAGTTTCATTTATCACACCTCTAATTATCGGATATAATGCACCTTCTTTTGCTTTATTTGTTGTAAAATCTATACTTTGTACTGTAAATCTAGGTTCATATGTTGCTATCGCCTCAATTATTTCAGCTCTTAACCTTGCTTTTATTATATTTATTGGTTGGTCAATATAAGTAGTAGACAATCCAAAATTTCTATTTAATGGTACGCTATATTTAGCTGTAGATAATAAATTATATATATTCTGTCCTACCTCTAACACTACATTAGTTGGAGCAAAATCAATTGTTTGTGGAAGAGCTAGATTTATTTGTATTATTTTCATTTTGTTGCATTTCCTCTGGTCTTAATACATATTCTTTTAATCCAATGGATACATTTATTGCCTCAGTATTTCCTTTGTTATCTGTCCTAGTTATTTTTTCATCTTAATTGCGTTATATATACCCTAGAATTTCTATCCAAAACGGGATAATCTCCTAAAATTAAAATACTATTTCGCCTGTATCTCTCATATTTCTTAGCATTTTTTAATTCATCTTCAGGATTTGTACCAAGTGCTACATCTAACGTCAATTCAAAACTAAATTCTTCTAATCCAGGACCTAAAATTCCGATACTGGATTTTTGTCCAATTATTTCATGCATTGCCCATCGCGCTGTATTCTGCCTTTGATAAATTCTCTGGCGTTTTATAAGTTATTCCAGTATTATTAGTTTTTTTATTTAAAAAAATTTCCTAATATACCTAAACCTTTACCACTATAAAAACTTTTATTACTAACCTCAAATATTACACTGCCTAAACTCCCTATCATGCCCATAAATAGCACCTACCCTGCAAATACATTTGGACTACCTGTATTATGTGTACCACTTTGCCCACAAATATTACAATTTGTTGTATCCCCTATTCGTGTCAATGGTTTACCATTAACAAATACACTACTGCTACCTGTAACACTGGTAAAAATTCCATTATGAGGACAGTTTGTAGAACCTATATCGCCTTGTCGATGTGCTGGCTTTCCATTTATAAATACGTTAGAACTTCCTATACTATTTGTCCCACTTCTCGAATGTGGACAATCTGGTAAGCCTAAATCACAAATCCCTGTTGTACTGTCTCCTACTCTTGTAACCGCTGACATCTAATCACCTCTAATCATTCAAATGTATTTCCTTACCGTTTATTTTTATTAAACCAACACAATTTATACTTAACGTGTGAGTCTTTTTATCATATTCAATTCGTGTCCCATCACCAAAATCCAATATTCTTTTATCAATATCAGCATTATTAGGAACTTGATTTACTTGATTAAAATATGTTCCTATAATACATCCTTGATTTAAACTAGTAACATTATTAGGATTCATTAGACATGTAACATAATCTCCTGGTTCTGGTAACCAGAAATCTTTTACAGTCTTACCACCTCTACCAGTTATTTGAAGTGGTCCTGATGTAATATTATCTTTATCTAAAAAAATTTACAGTTGCCGTCATCTTTGTTGGGTCTACAGTAGAAACTATTGCATTTCTTATCAAATTGTTACTAATAGCCATTTAAGCACCGCCTTAAACTTAATTTTGTTGTCACTCCATTTCCCACAGAGCATGCAACATTTGTAATGATATATTTTCCATCAAAAACTTGAATATTTTTCAATGTTAGTGTTTGCCCTGCATAATAAAAAACAGCCGTATCAAGTTCAATCTCGGCTGTTATTTCTTCCTTATTTTTATTTCTTAATTCTTGTTTTGCTAATCTTTCTGCCTCTGCAATAGAAGCAACTTGTTTATTAATTTCTAAAGTTTGCCCTACTTCTTTATTAGGATCTGTGAACGTTGCTTCTATAATTAACCCTTTACCACTATCTAAATACTTCACATGACAGGCTTTATATATATCCCTCAACTTGCTATTAAAACTATAACTTATATTTCTAACTAAATTAAAATCTATTTCTCCTACAGGCTCTGCCTGTTCATATTTATACTCTTCGAATATTGCTATATTACCACTAGATACTTTAAGAGCCATACCATTATCATTGCAGAGTTTTTGTAAAAAAGCTAAATAACTTTCTTCAGTTATCTCTGCACGTTCTATTTCTGGATCATAGTCAGCAGAATAAATTAATTGCATATTAGTTAATTTAGCTATATCTGTTGCAATCTTGGATAGTGTATATTTTTCCCATGCTCTATTTTTATCTACTCCCCTAAGTCCTGAATTATCTGGTATAGATACAGCTTTTATATTAGCTATAGATGGTGGTCCACTTATTTCTATTTCATCTATTTCAAATTTTCCTATTGGAATTTCCATATCTTGAAAATTTAAACTTTGTATAAAACTAACCTCTAATGTATCTCCTTTGGTTGGATACCAGTCTCCACTCCAAAGTTTAAGGCTATTTTCTACCTCTATAGATAAATCATCAGCCTGATTACTAAGCGGGTCTGTATAACTAACATTTTTAAGAAAATTTTTTTATATCTTTACTTATATCTTTATTATTATAAGTTATTTTAGGTATAACCTTTTTTCCAAACATCTACTTCACCTTTTCCATGGTGGTAATAAAGTATTAATGGGAGTTGTTATTTCTGGTAAAATAAGTTCTACATTCGCTGGAAATATTACATAATCTCTATATTTAAAGTTAGTTTCTATTAACAAATGTGTATATTGCTCTCCACCTAATTTATTAAAAGCTATTATGTCCCATGTATCTCCTTGTATGGTTTTATACTTACGCATAACTTAATCGCCTTTTTTCTTTATTATATTTTGCCATAAATTTTTTAAATTCCTCATACGCATCATTAATCGCTATTTTTACATCTTGTTTACTTATACTATTACCATCATTTTGTATTGTTATATTAGGTGCAAATACTATATTACTTTCAATATTATTACTAGATGTTTCTGCATATAATTTGCTTAAATCTAAACTGCTAAATGGTTCTGTATCTATTTTGGGCCATATCTCCATTCCTGGTATTTCCATACCCTCTGTATTTATCTTTGGATATATACTCATATCTGGTATAGATATTGCACTTGCATCTACTTTTGGCATTACCTCCATTCCTGGTATTTCCATATCCTCTGTATTTATCTTTGGATATATACTTATATTTGATGTAGTGTCTTTATATATACCTAACATACGGCCTGTTTTTTCCCACAAAGATTTAGACCTATCACTATTATTTATAGGAATTGCCATTTCTGGGCCATCTTCTGCAAAATATGCTAATGTTGGATTTGTTATTAAACCACCTTTTGCATACCCTTCAGGGTCTTCATCGCTTCCTATTATATTTTTAATAATTTTTTATGGAACCCTCTATCGGATGCGAAAAAAATTCAACTAAAGAGTTCCACATTGCCATTGCTCCATCTGTAGCTTCTCTAATTTTATTAAGTATCCATTCTTTAGTCTGTGTAAATTCATATCCTACATACTCAGATAGATCAGCCGCTCCAACTTTGATATCCTCCCAATTTTGCATTAAATATAATCCAGCACCAACTAAAACTCCAAAAGCTAAGGCAACCCCCACTACTGGCCAAGATATAGCAGCAATAGCGGTAGCTGCTGCAGTAGCTGCTGCACTTATTCCACCTAATCCAGCTATAAAAGAAGCCGCAGAAAATGCTGCTATAGCTGCGCCCACACCACTGATAACAGATGTTAATACACTTAAATCTACATTACCTAAGAATTCTGTAAAAGTTTGTATTGCTGGAGTTGCCTGCTCTGCTAAAGGTGCTACAAACTGCACTTCTATAGTTCTGTATAAATTAGCAAAAGCTGTGTTTATGTTATTAAGCTTATTTTGTGCTATATCATCCATTGTTTTAGCATTCATGTCTACAGCAGAATTTGTATCCGCCATAGCAAGCACAGCTTTTTCTCCCATATCTTCCCACATAGTGCCAAATAAATTTACGCCAGCTTGATTTCTTTTTTACTGGGTCTTCTATAGCTTTTAATGCATTAACTGTTTCTATAAAAGCTTCCTGAGCAGAATCTCCGCCTTTAGCAAATTTTTGTGCCATAGTATCTGCATTAAGTCCTATAGCTTCAAATCCTTCTGTTGGTTGTTTTACTTCCGTCTTTGACCCTAATATTAAATTCCTTAATAGAATCGCCTATTTTATCCACAGACCAAACACCACTTTGCGCACCAGAAACTAATATATTCATGAAGCCCTCTGCATTAAATCCCATTTGTTTAAACTGTACGCTATATTCATTTAAAGTGTCTAATAAATCTCCATTTTTATCTGCACCTAATTGCGCTCCTTGAGCCATAAGAGTATATGCTTGTTGTTCATTAACACCAAACTGCTCCATCATTACTTTAGCTGCACGCGCAGATTCTGTTACCTCCATATCAAAAGTATCTCTAAGTAAAATAGCATTTTTAGATGTATTTGCTAAATCATTTCCTAAATTTCCCATTATTTGTTGTATCTGACTTGTTGCTTGTGCTGCATCTTGCATATCTGCAGTAAGTCCAGATACATAAACACTTTTAACAGCCTCCTGTATATTTTGCCATTCTTCACCTGTAGCCCCTGTCATGGCCTTTGCTTGTCCCATAGCTTCTTGATAAGCAGATATATCTTGAATAAATGTACTAATACCTAAGCCTGCTGTTGCTCCTGCCATCATTCCTTTAAATCCGCCACCCATAGCACTAATAGATGCTGAAGCACTTTTATATTCTTCTTGTTGTTTTGTCAGCTCTTCTAGTGCTTGAGTTTCTTTATTAATTCTAGTTGCAATACTAGCTGAATTAGCACCGAATGAATTAGCAGATATAGTACCAGCTTTATATGCAGCTTCTAAATCCTGCATAGCCTTCTCTAATTGTTTTAATGTTTTATTAGATGACTTATTTTTTTATCTGCATCTTTAAAAGAACCTGCAAAGGAAGGGTCGAGTCCACCAAGAATTTTAAAAGCAAAGTCATATGTTTTAGCGTTTGCCATTTTTTCTTGCCTCCTTGATGGCTTTAGCTTCCATTTTTAATATTGTACTTGTAGATTTTACCCATGTGTATAATTCTAAAAAAGACATACTCATATACACATTTATAGGTGTATTAGTATGCCTAGCTAAAATTATTATATTTTTAGTAATAAAATTTTTTAGTTTTCCTGTGTCTTTAAAATCCCCAAGCACATATTTATAAAAACCCTTGCTTTAGCTTTAACCTTGAAAAAGTCTTTTGCCGGTAAATCCCTAATAATAACCGAAGATACACCTGCCGCTTTAGCTGCTAAAGCTCCTAAATATTCCGCACTTCCTTCTGGATAAATAACAACCGTAGATAATTCTTTTTCTACTTCAATTATGTCATTCCCTGTCAAAGACTCAAAATCAAATATAAGTTTCTCAATTTTCTTTTCACCATATTCAAGTGGTTTATCTAAAATCAATTCAAATCTATTCATTATATACTCCTATCCTACTATGTCATTAATTGTTTGTCTTAAATCTATCCCATCAATTTTATAAATGCCATTTAATACATCAATTTCAATCTTACTTTTTTTATCTAACCAAACTTTATAAGACTGTAAATTCATCTCTACTTTTAAACTCATTGTTGAAGATATCTCTATATCTCCCATTTCAAAAGAAGATGTCATTCCTGAGGTTACTGCTCTAAATTGTTTTTCTGTATATGTTTTTAAAGCAGAATCATAAAAATTTAAAGCGGCTCTCATTTCTAAGGTTTTATTACCTTTTAATAAATTAGGATTTTTATCTGTTATCCCTCTAAAAGTTAAGGATACTGTCATGTTTTCAATGTTTGTTTCATTTACAAACTCCATTGTTCCCATGACACCCATACCTTCAAGAGTCGTTTTCTTTTTCTCTATTGTTGGAAGCGTTACTGTAGCAATGCCAATTAATTCCATGTTATTATCTGCATCATATATTTTGGCATCTTCTATATGTGTAGGAAACATTCTAATCACTCTCCTTAAGCACTAAATAATGTATCATAATATGTTACATCAAATTCAAGAATAAATTTAATATCTTCAGCTGGAACGCAAAAGCCAATATAAGCGTGATATTTTACCTTGCCATCTATTAAATCTGTAGTAGGATTTTCGGATTGTAAAAATTCTACCCTACCACCTAAAATGATTTGCTGTGCTGTAAGACCAGCCAACCAATCATTTGCAGAATTTACTACAGTTTCTACAAATCTTGGTCTCATTGGATTATCTACTTTAGAGAAAAATGTTGTTTGTAATGTATTTCCTACCCAATTCATCATACGTCGGCAACAAATCCATCTATCTTTAGGGTCACTTGTTCCTGGATAAGCTGCAGTATTATTTCCCCATAATTTCCAGCCATTTTTATTTATTGCAGTAACTACACCAATACCATTTAAGTAATTCGCAATATCCTGACCAAAAATCACTTCTGTTCCATCAGATAATACTAAGCCATCACCAGCAATACTTTCATTACTTGGAGATTTAAATGGAACATCATCATAAGAAGCATCTGTATTTAATGTTACACAAGATGCTAAAACAGACATATGATATGTTTTTTCACCTAAAGAAATTTTTGGCCAATATACAATCAAGTTTGGAGAAGTGATATTATTTTGGTTTTTCCAATTATTAACATCACTGTATTTTTTTACTGTAGTTGTATCCGCATCTATTAGTGCTATGCATCTAAAATTCCCATTAATATTTTCACATTTAGCTTCCATTACTGCAGCAACCTCCGAGTTACTGCTCCATTTTGGAACCACAATTTGACCAGGTACTAAATTAAATAAAGGATATACGTCAGCTATAACTTCTAACCCTTCTGCCTTATTAGTATTTACGTCCACACCGCCAATTATATCTGTTTCATCAATTTGTGTTGGGTCAACTTTATCATATTCTACATAAATATGGTCTGTAATTTCTTCATTCAGAATATTTATTACAACTTGATTATCTTCATTATATGAAGCAGTATAATTTGTTTCATATGTTAAATATTCTCCAGCATCTTCTTTTTTTATCTTTAGAGTATTTAAAATAACTGGGTCTGTTAAAATTACTTCCTTATCTGTAACTGTTTTTTGGGTACTTTCTACACTCTGTTTATGTTTAGTTATATCCAAAACATTTACAAATACAACTGGACTAATACTATTTTTACTAAAAGCAGCATCCATATATTCACAAAGTGTGTAATTTTCCCAATCCTCATCATATCCAAAATTAGCCACTGCTTCATTGTAATTATAAATAAGTGTGGCTTTATTAATTGGTAATTCTGTTACTGGTGCATTAACTAAATGTAACGGAGCTGTACCAATAACTACAGGAAGCCCTGCACTTACTTCTATTGTTGGCACTAATGAAGTAGCCTGCTCTTGTATAGAAATCCCATGTTGATATGTTGCCATTAATCATTTGCCTCCTTAATTGTTTTTATTAATTGCATAAGTGCCTGATATTCTAAAGTAGCTTTCTTTTGTAAAATTTTTTCTTGGCCAAGCTTAAATTTTTGGGTTCTACAAATAACATTTTTAATAAACTGCATTTTTCAAACAATCCTTTTAAAGGTGGATAATTATAAGGAATTCCACCTTTAAAGGTTTTATTATTAAATAATCCATATTTTAATATTGTTGGTCCAATATAAGTAGTTGCCTTATTTTTAACCTTATTCATAACCATAATCATCTATTATTAATCCTTCTTCCTTTATAGATTCAGTTTCATATGTTGCTTCAATTACACCTATCCACATCGGTTTTGGTTGTAAACTTTCTTCTAAAACTCTTGTATTCATTGGTAAAACCATTCGTGCATCTTTAAAATGTCTATGTTTCAAAAGTGCAACTCTATTTCTTTCAATCCAGTTATAAATCAAAAGATACGCATCTTCATCAATTTCTTCATATGTCAAAAATGTTATATACAGTTTAATCTTAGACACACCACCGATAAAGTCTACATTTTCATCTGTAGTTTCTGCCGGTCTTACAATTATTCGTGGACAATATTCTTGTCTTTTCACTATACTAATATTATCTGGTAAAAAGCCAGTAACTACTTTTACAGATTTTTCCTCACTATCATAAATTTTATTTACATCTTTCAAATATTTAGCCACTAAACTTGCTAATTCAATTGATTGCATTTTTACTCCTAAGATTGTTTATTTAAAATATTAGAAATTTGCTTTTCTACATCTTCATTAAAAGTTTTTTGTACATTTAAAGTAATATTGGCATGAATTTCTGGATTTTTAGCCATATATGAAGCAGATGGTCCATAAAACTCTCGTATAAATGCACGACCTTTTGTTTTTCCTGTACCTCTTTTTTTCGTCTTGGTTTTCTGCTTTCAAATACTTATGAATTTTTCCAGCACTTCCATCTTGCCAACGTTCAAAAATGTCTATATGACCTGATTTCATTTTCGCAACAAAAGCCCCTAAAAATTTGCCTCCACCTTTTCTTTTTACTTGGGCAAATGGTACTTCTCTAGATGGTTGTGTTGGCGACATTTTAAAATTATTAAGCCCTAAAACTTTACCTTTTACAGTTATAACTGCTTTTAAATCTCCTGCTCTAGCACGTTTTACATTAAAACCACTTTTACGAATTTGCTTAGAATTAACTGTATAATTTTCTCTTATTCCTCTAATTACACCTGTAACAGCTGTACGAGCAGATTTATTTATTGCATTCGCAATAGCTTTATCTGCACCTTTTGGTACACCTATAAGCATTCTTTTTGCTCTGTTTATACTACTACTATCAATTATTAAACTCATGGTTTATTAACACCTAATGTTATTTTTAACATACCAAAATTATTTATAATTTCCTGTACATAATAAATTTTGTCATCTAGTTTAAATATTTCCCCTTGTCCTGGTTGTTCATCTAAATCTTTTGCTACACAAAAAACATTCAAAACCTCCCCACTAATGCCTTCATAACCAATATTTTGTTGTACAATTCGATCTTTATCTGTTAATGCTTGTATACTAGCTAAACAATAAGAACCATTCAAATTGTGCATTTCACCTAATTCCCGTGGATTTAAAAATATATTTTTAAAATCTGCTTCAACCATTTTTCCAAATTTATTCATTTTTTAACCTAAAAAAGGACTGCTTTTACAGTCCCTTTATACCTATCCGGCTGAAATTATATTAACATTTCCTAATAATTTAACCTGTGCTACTGCTGTAGCTGTTTCTTTTTTTAAAAAGCACATTCCTGCAGGTACATCTGTATTGGTTTTAGTTAATTTTTTTACCTGCAATATTCCAATAAAGCATATCTCCTACTTCAAAAGTTGTAGCATTATCTGCAGGAAGTTCCCAAACACCTTCTAAATTAACTGTTCCCGTTTCATTGTGCGGTATTTCCATCTCCGCCACGCCAATACAAGCAGTGCCAATAGGTACAACATCATTACACGCGATATCAACCCCTGTACTATTAAGGAAATCAATTTTTTCACCAATCTGAATAAAATCACTCATCTTTTGTACCTCTCTTTCTTACGCCTGACCTGCATTTTTAACAAAAGCACGCCAATCAATTATATTAACGCCATAATCAATATAGATGCGAAATCCATACCAAGATTTTTAAAAGATACCTGACTATCTATAGTCGGACTATTCTTACCGTTCAAGTATGTTACTTCAATACCGCCACCAGCAAACATCGGATCAGCTGCCAAATACCAAGCTTTTTCACTATACTGGTCAAGCTCACTGTCACAAATAAGTGTAAGCGCATTTCTAAACGGATTATTTACACCACTGTTTGCACCTTGCGGGTCTGCTGTGGACTGTAAAAGTTGCTGTGCTTCTGTTTCCAATGTAGACGGTACAATCAAAAATTTCGGTGCAATATTTAGTTTTTCCTTACTGCCAATATTAGTAAAGTTACGCATTAACTTACGAGCTTCTCCGAGCGTTGTAATACTTAATTTTCCTGCTGTACCGAGATTTTTACGAGCGGATGTAAACAACGTGGATGTATCCGCCAGCGTTTTATAAACCAATTTGTTGATACCTAAAACAGCGGCATAAGCATATTTTGTCGGAATTGTCGTTAATGCTCCCAAATCATCATTTATAATTGCTTGACGTGTAAGAGACCATGCACGACCATAAGTTAATACTTTAGCTCTCGCAGAAGCTTCTTTTAAGGTATCAAATTTAAATTCGCCACTTTCTTTTATTTCTAAAAGTTCTCCAGCTTCACCAATACGATAGCGCGTTGCTTCCTTAAAATCCTTATTATTTCCTTTACTAGTCCACGTTTGATATGTCGTATTCGCCATAGCATAAGCCTGTGCCATAGATTTGTTAGCCACATTACTTAAAATACCTGGAAGAGCTCCAGTGCCAGTCATTGCTACACGTGCCAATTCCTGTACATCCATAAATTCAAGATTTCTTAATTCTGGTTGCTCTCGTTTTACGCAATAAATCATATAATCACGGATACCAGCGCCCATCAATTCAGTTGCGCCTGGTGCTGGCTTTTCGATATTAAAACCCTCACGCATCATAATGGCATCCGTTGCTGCAGCTCTGAATTTTTCTCTTTCTTCTGTACCAACCTGTGCTTTTGCTGTATTAGATGGTTTATTATCACGCTTAAGACCTTCTAAAATTTCATGTTCCACATCACGGATTGTCATGTTTCTATTGACCAGAAATTTATCCATTCTTTCATTCTCAATGTTGAACTCTCTGCATAAGCTTACAATGCCTCTTACACGTTCATTTTCCGTTTGTCCTTCATTTTTATCTGTAAGCGGCGGAATATTATTTGCCTGGCTACGATTATTACCTTCTTGCGGATTTGTGTTTTTCGATTCATTTCCCAGATTATTATTTGTTCCCATTCCTGTTTCTCCTTCTTGCATATTTTGCGCCCTGCCGACACCCACTTCGGAATCTGCCGGCACGGATACAATAGATATCTCATATACATTCCAACGAGTTGCAATATATGCTGGACCCGTTATACGGCCATTTGTAGAAACGGCACCCTCCTCGACTTTTTCCCATACGTCTACGATATAACCAACAGAAACGCCTTTTAAAATGCCTTTTCTTACTTTCTGCCATACCCTCTCCGACTTCTCGTCATCATCGAAGTACACTTCAGCTTTTGCCTTTCCGTCTTCTATCCATGCACGCATTACCTTCCCGATTACTTCATCGGTATCATGGTTGTATAAAAGACAACAAAGACCGTCTTTTATACGCTGCATATCTACACTTTGCGTATCAATTTGCAATACTTCACTACCGTACCAACGTCTTACCGGCGTTTCCGATGCAAAAGATAATACGGCCGTTCGGTTTTCCTCATTAATTGCTTCCTGCGTCAGTGTTATTTCCCTGGTTTGTGGTACTTTCTGCACTGTTGGATTACTTTCTGCTGCAATTTTCTTCCTCCTCATTTGTCTGTTGTTTCGGCGCGGTGCTTATTGCACTACCGGAGCTAAATT
>ENA-OQEL01000536-OQEL01000536.1-human-gut-metagenome-genome-assembly--contig:-NODE-536-length-13169-cov-4.043092_pt1 | contig 13169 bp, 16 predicted proteins | sample MGYA00242796_ERZ504637 | MGnify/ENA primary metagenome ERZ504637 (study PRJEB26092, sample SAMD00036306) | human gut metagenome | host: Homo sapiens | study: EMG produced TPA metagenomics assembly of... | reverse complement strand
TGATAAAAAATTTGATGAAACGGCTAGCTGTGCTTTTGTAGGAGCTTTAGGTGGTACATTTGTAGGTCAAAGTTTAGCGACTTTGATACCATTTCCACCATTACAAATTCCAATCGGTATGGCTGTAACTTATGCTGTAGGTAAGGCTGCCAATGCATGGATAAAAGATGATATGCCGGATATTAGCGAATATGCTGATAAATATAAAGATATTTTTAATAAGGCAAAAGAAGATGTAAAAAATATCATACCTAGTTTAAAAAATAATCCTGATAAAGATAAACCATTGGGAGATGAAGATAAAAAATTTAAATTTTAATATTAAGGAGGAGAAATAATGCGAAGTGCATTTGATATTATCGGACCAATAATGATAGGGCCATCAAGTTCACATACAGCAGGTGCTGTGAGATTGGGATTGATGGCTAGAGCTATCTTAGGTGAAGAAGTAAAAATTATAAATATAAAATTATATGGTTCATTTGCGCAAACATATAAAGGTCATGGTACAGATAGAGCTTTGATTGCAGGTATAATGGGTTTTAAACCAGATGATGAAAGAATACGTAATTCTTTAGAAATAGCCAAAGAGAAAAATATTGAATTTAATTTCTCTAAAGTAGATTTAGAAGATGCACATCCTAATACAGCTATTATAGAATTGATAGGTGTAACAGATAGAAAAATAGAAGTTACAGGTGCGTCCATTGGCGGAGGCAATATAATTATTTCTGCTGTTAATAATTATGAAGTACAATTAAGTGGGAAATATCCATCAATAATTATCGTACATCAAGATATGCCAGGTGTAGTAAATGGTGTTACTGCAGCTTTAGCACGCTATAATATAAATATTGCCTATATGAAAGTTTCTCGAAGCGAAAGAGGAGCAGAAGCTTTGATGAACATTGAAGTTGATGATACAATTTCTGATGAGGCAGTAAAAGCTTGCAGTAGAGTAATTGGGGTAAAAAAAGTATTGCGAATTGATGCTATTTAATGAGGTGATTTTGTGATAAATTTTTCTTGCATACAAGATTTGATAGATATAGCAAATGCACAAGAGCGAACTATTGATGATATCGTTGTAGAATATGAAGCAACACATAGTTTTAAATCTGTGATTTATATTAAAGAAAATATGCAAACTATTTGGCAAGTAATGAAAGAGTCAGCAGAAAAAAGTATAAATAATACACAAAAATCTGTCAGTGGCATGGTGGGCGGAGATGCTCAAAAATTATTCACATTTAAAGATAGTTTTGCTGGAGATTTTGTCAAAGAAGCAGCTTCTTATGCAGTAGCTGTAGCAGAAACAAATGCTGCTATGGGGAAAATAGCTGCTTGCCCAACAGCTGGTTCTTGTGGTATTGTTCCAGGGGCTTTGATTGCTGCTCAAAATCATTATAATTATGATGATGAGCAGATTTGTAATGCATTATTTACAGCGACAGGTATTGGCATGGTGATTGAAAATAATGCCATGATTGCAGGTGCTCAAGGTGGTTGTCAGGCTGAATGCGGTTCAGCAGCTGGCATGGCAGCGGGAGCGTTAGTTCATCTTGCAGGTGGCTCTCCAGAACAGATTGGCAATGCAGTAGCCTTAGCGATTAAAAATTTATTAGGTTTAGCTTGCGACCCTGTGGCAGGGCTTGTAGAAGTTCCTTGTGTAAAACGCAATGGATTTGCAACGACAGTAGCGATTTTGGCAGCAGATATGTCCCTTGCTGGTATAAAATCAGTGATACCAGTAGATGAAGTAATTGATGCTATGTATCGCATTGGTAAATCTATGCCAAAAAGTATACGCGAAACAGCTACTGGCGGTTTAGCTACTACACCTACAGGTATAGCTTTAAAAGAAAAAATCTATAGCAAATAATGATTGATATAAGGAGAAGGGAAGAGCAGTTGCATTTATGTAAAAAAATTATCTATATGACTTTGGGAATATATATGATGATGATATCAATATGTTTAGCAGGTCAAAATGATAATTTATCTAAAGAAACATCAGAAAAAATAAATTTAGTATGGCAACCAGTTATTGATGAAGAAAATGATTTATCAAAAATTGATAAGATACCAGGAGTAAATGTTGTATCACCATCATGGTTTGTAATTGATAGTGAACAAGGGCATATTCAAAATAAGATAGATATAAATTATTTAAAAAATGCAAGAGAAAAAGGTTATAAAATATGACCATTAATTCATAATGATTTTAATGCCGAAATGACACATAAATGGTTAAATGATAAAAAGGCAAAGGATTATATCATTCGTCAATTAATATTTTATGCACATCGTTATAATATTGAAGGCTATAATTTTGATTTAGAAAATATCTATGATGAAGATAGAGATAAATTGACTGAATTTATGAAAGAAGTAACTGAGGCACTACATCAAGATGAAGTTATAATCTCTATGGATATAACGGTGGCTTCAGATATGGAAAATTGGTCTAAATGTTATGATAGAAAAGCATTGGGTGAATATGTAGATTATCTTGTTTTGATGGCATATGATGAACATGGTAGATTATCTAAAACAGCAGGGTCAGTAGCATCATTAAATTGGGTGGAAAATGGAGTAAAAGATTTAACAGAGCAAGTCCCTTCAGAAAAAATCATCTTAGGAATTCCTTTGTATATGCGCTTATGGGAAGAAGATTATGAAGGTAATGTATCGGCTAAAACCTTAAATATGGAAGATGCCAATAAATTAATGAAAGAAAAAGACAAATATCCTATTTGGCTAAAAAATGAAGGTCAGATATATTTTGCTTATCATGAAGATGGAAAAATATATCGTGTATGGAAAGAAGATGTAAATTCTTTGCGCTTAAAAGTAGATTTAGTTAAAAAATATAAACTTGCAGGAGTAGCCTCATGGAGAAAAGGTTTTTGAGACTAAAGATATTTGGCCGATGATAAATAAGCGTTTGCAGAAATAAAAAAACTATTTGTTTATGATGAATTTCATAAGCAAATAGCTACATAGAAAAATAGAAGTAGAGGGAGTTAAAAATGCCAAATAGAGTATTAGGCGGAATTTTTTTAACCATAGCAGCTAGTATTTGGGGCGGTATGTTTGTAGCTGTAAAATTAGTAGTGGATATAATACCGCCAATACCGTTAGTATGGTTTCGTTATTTAGTAGCCTTTGTGGTATTATCAATGGTTGTAATCTATGAAGGCATTAATCTAAAAATAGATAAAAAAGATATATTATTATTAATCAGTATAGGGATAATAGGACATACTATTTCTATTGTTACTCAAGAATATGGAACAATGTATTCTTCAGCACAGATGGGTTCAGTTGTTACTTCGGCGACACCAGCATTTATGTTGATTTTTGCTGTATGGCTTTTAAAAGAAAAAATCACTTTGCGTAAAATCTTATCCGTTATTTTAGCTACTGTCGGTGTAATCATGATTGCTGGCGTTGATAATATGGATTTTGATAAACAATTAGGTGTACTTTTTTCTACCATAGCAGCATTGACATGGGCATTGATGTCTGTAATGTTAAAATTGATACCTAGTAAATATCCGCCATTATTAATAAATTTTTATGCTGTAATAACAGGAAATTGTATGTTTAGCACCACTTAATATACCGACATTAGATTTATTGCCATGGGATGAAATCTTAAATCCTGTAGCGATTGGCTCGGTAGTATATTTAGGGGCAGTATCTACAGCAGGAGCATTTTTGCTTTGGAATAAAGGTCTTTTATTGATGGAAGCAGGTGCTAGTGGATTATTTTTCTTTTTTCAACCTATAGTAGGGACTTTTTTAGGCTGGTTAATTTTAGATGAACAAATCACTTTGAAATTTCTGGATAGGAAGTATATTGATTTTATAGGTGTATTTTTAGTTACAGTTAGAAAATGAATAATAAAAAAAGAAGTTATATCTATGTTTAGGTATAACTTCCTTTTTTTGTATGGTCTATTTATTTTTTCATGAGAAACAGAAAGAAAACTACTGAGCATAATACTTATGCAGCTTATACTTGTAAATACAATAAGAATAGCGATTGCTTTAGTATAGTAGCAAATAGGATAGATATCACCATAACCTATTGTGCCAAAAGTAATGACTACATAATAAAATAAATCAAAGATATTTGGATTATTTATAGAGTAGGCATCAACATAATAAATACTGCCAATATAGCAAAATAATGTTAAGGTACTGAGAAAATAAAAAATAATAAGTAGGGCTACTTTCCATAAATTGCTATGATTGAAGATATTCGTATAAGCTAAGATATTTTGCAAAATAAATTTTAATGTATTAGCTAAAAGTAAATAGCAGAGAATTAGATTGATAAAAGATAAGTAAAAAGCAATATTGTGAATTAAAAGATTAGAACTCAAGGGATAAGCAAAATAGATTAGACATAGATTTATGTAGATTAAGGCAAAAATGAAATTTAGACTAAAAGAACCAACATTGATGATTTTTATTAATATAATAGAAAGTAAAGAAATCAAATAATAAAAGATGTAAATAATAAACAAAGATAGAGGTATTACTAATATTGTAGAGAAAATAAGAGAAAAAATTTTTAGTGAGATAGAAAAATAGACATAGACAAAGACCACATATTAAAATGAGCGATAATAAACGAAACAAGATAGAGCTTTTGCAAATTGTCGTATATAAAAATTTAAGAGGTTGTTTGGCTATGATATGAGCCTTGATAAATAATGTTGTACTATCTATAGTGAAATAAATTTCTTTATGATAAATATTAATCAATAAGAAAAATAACATGAAAATAGTGCTTAAGCATAAAATAGAGAGTTCTTGAAGAATTTGTATCAAAGTAAATACTCCTTAAAATAAATAAAACCAGTATTACTATTTAGTATACTGGTTTTTATGTTAAAAATTATTGTTGATTTTGGTGGAGATGAGGAGAATCGAACTCCTGTCCGAAAGTATTGTTTCACAGCTTTCTCCGAGTGCAGTCTATATTTTAATTTTATAAAATCATCGCCTATAGACAGGCTACAATTTTACTATCTCGATAAAATTCCCTAAAAATCTCCGAGAATTGATTTTTAAGTATCCCACTGTTGGCCTCTTTTCTATTCACGTGGGAAAAGAATAGAAAGAGGTTAGCATTAAGCTGCTAAAGCGTATTCTTTGTTAGCTTTTATATTTAAATAAAAGTTTCACCTTACTAACGGGTTGATGACCTCCCGACTCGCTTACCATGCACCAACTACCCCCGTCGAAACCATTACATCCCCGAGAGTTAATATATTATATCATAAATAATAATTAAAAGCAATAAAATAAGGTGGATATAGATGTAAAATGAAATTTTATATCAAAATTTTAGAAGAATATATTTGAAATGAAAATTCTTTTGCTAATGAAAGATTTTTTCTAGATTGAAATTTGATATACAAAAGAAGTTATTAAAGCTAAAATGTTGATTTTAAAAGTCTTTTGGTTATAAATTTATTTTTAATAATTTTTATTATGTTAAATAAAGTTGCTATTTATAAAATTTTCTTAAAAATATTTTGAAATAATATTGCATTTTTGATAGAGTAGTATTATAATAAGCTTGTAAGAAAAAACATAAGGAATAAATAATAAATTTAATTTAAATAGAGAGAGGAGTTATCAATATTGTTAGAACAGTTTAAAGGAAAATTAATAATTTCTTGTCAAGCTCTTCCTGATGAACCATTACATAGCCCGTTTATTATGGGACGAATGGCGTTAGCAGCAAAACAGGCTGGTGCAGTGGGTATACGAGCACAAGGTGTAGAAGATATAAAAGAAATTAAAAAAGTAACAGGTCTTCCTGTTATCGGTTTGATTAAACGAAACTATGATGATTCTGAAATTTATATCACAGCTACAAAAAAAGAAGTAGAAGAATTATTGGAAAGTGGTTGTGAAATAATCGCTTTAGATGCAACATTGCGTAAACGTCCAAATGATGAAAAATTAGAGGATTTAGTTAAATTGATAAAAGACAATGGTAAAATCGCTTTAGCTGATATCTCTAATGATGAAGAAGGGATTTTTGCTCAGAAAATAGGTTTTGATTGTGTATCTACAACATTATCTGGATATACAGATTATACACCTAAATTAAAAGGCCCTGACTTTGGGTTGGTAGCAAGAATGGTGGATAGACTTGATATCCCAGTTTTTGCAGAAGGTAGAATAAATACACCAGAAGATTTAAAAATAGCTTATGAATGTGGTGCTTTTGGTGCGATTGTCGGTTCAGCAATCACAAGACCACAGTTGATAGCTAAAAACTTTGTTAATGTTTTAAAAGATATTGATATAAAATAATTGGAGGAAATAAAATGTCAACTAGAGATTTAAAAGGATTATATTCTGCTTTATTAGTAGCTTTTGATGAAAATGGCAATATAAATGAAAAAGGTTTACGTCAGATTGTACGTCATAATATTGATGTATGCAAAATGGACGGTTTATATGTTGGTGGTAGCACAGGTGAAAACTTCATGCTTTCCACAGAAGAGAAAAAACGTATTTTTGAAATTGCTAAAGATGAAGCAAAAGATGATATCACTTTGATTGCTCAAGTTGGTTCTATCAATCTTAAAGAATCCGTAGAACTTGCTAAATTTGTTACAGATTTAGGTTATGATGCAATCAGTGCTGTAACTCCATTTTATTATAAATTCAGCTTTGATGAAATTAAATACTACTATGAAACAATCATCAAAGATGTAGATAACAGAATGATTATTTATTCTATTCCTTTCTTAACTGGTGTAGATATGAGCCTTGCTCAATTTGGTGAATTATTTGCTAATCCAAAAATCGTTGGTGTTAAATTCACAGCAGCAGATTTCTATTTATTAGAAAGAATGAGAAAAACTTATCCAGATGTTTTAATTTTTGCTGGTTTTGATGAAATGCTCTTACCTGCTACAGTATTAGGTGTAGATGGTGCTATTGGTTCTACTTATAACGTAAATGGTATACGTGCTCGTCAGATTTTTGAATTGGCAAAACAAGAAAAAATTTCTGAAGCTCTTGAAATTCAACATGTTACAAATGATTTAATCACAGATATCTTAGATAATGGTTTATATGGCACTATAAAATTATTGCTTGAAGAAGCTGGTGTTGAAGCTGGTTGTTGCCGTGAACCAATGAAAAAATATTCTCCAGAAATGAGAGCTAGAGCTAAAGAAATTTATAAAAAATATTTTTAATTTTAATTGAGAATTGAGTAAATTTTAGCTCATGAAAATGGTGCATTAAATCATTGGTTTAATGCACCTTTTTAAAAAAGATTAAAATAAAGAATTTTAGAAAAAATAGAATGATAATTTAGGAGGGAAAAAGATGCAGGGATTTACATGGATAGATACTGCTGTGTTAGTAATATATTTACTTGGCGTTTTATTTGCTGGATTATGGTTTTCTAACAAAGAACATCAAGGCAAAGAATTTTTCAAAGGTGACGGAACTATTCCTTGGTGGGTAACTTGTGTATCTATTTTTGCTACTTTATTAAGTCCTATTTCATTTTTATCATTACCAGGTAACTCTTATGGTGGTTCTTGGATTTTATGGTGGGCTCAAATTGGTATGCTGATTGCCATTCCATTAACTATTAAATATTTCTTACCAATATACAGCACTCTTCAAATTGATACAGCTTATCATTACTTAGAAAAAAGATTTGGTAGCAAAGGATTACGTATCTTAGGTGCGTTAATGTTCATTGTTTTCCAAACTGGTCGTATGTCTATCATCATGTACTTACCTTGCATTGCTTTAGCTGAACTTACTGGTATAAATGTAAATATTTTAATTATTGTAATGGGTATTATTGCAATTATCTATTCTTATAGCGGTGGCTTAAAAGCCGTTTTATGGACAGACTTTATCCAAGGTGTAGTTTTAATTGTAGGTATTGCGTTGACTTTAGTAGTTATGATTGCAAGCATTAATGGTGGATTTGGCACTGTTATGGATACTTTGACTACTGGTCATAAATTCTTATTAGAAAATGAAGTTTGGTTTAGCTCTGATATCTTATCTACAAGTGTATTCGTAATCTTAGTTGGTGGCGGTTTAACAACATTTTCTTCTTATGTATCCAGCCAAGATATCGTACAGCGTTTTACAACTACAACAGATATTAAACAATTAAATAAAATGACTTTAGGTAATGGGGTATTATCCATTTTTGCAGCGACTGTATTCTATTTAGTTGGCACAAGTTTATATGTATTCTACACTCAAAACCCAGACCTTTTGATGACTACTCGTCAAGATTTAGTATTTGCAACTTATATCACTTATGAATTACCAGCAGGTATCACTGGTATCTTACTTGCAGCAATTTTTGCAGCATCTCAGTCCACTTTATCTACAGGTATTAACTCCGTAGCTACAAGCTGGGTATTAGATATTCAATCTGTAATCAATCCTGAAATGTCTAGTGAACGTCAAACAAAAATAGCTCAATACATTTCTTTAGGTATTGGTATTTTAGCTATCATCGTAGCTATATTCTTAGCTAGTGGAGATATTAAATCTGCTTATGAATGGTTCAATAGCTTTATTGGTTTAGCACTTGGCGCTTTAGTAGGTATGTTCGTACTTGGTGCATTTAGCAAACATGCAAATGCTAAAGGTGCTGTTGCAGCATTCATCGTATCTAGTATCATCGTAATTTATCTCAAATATTTTGTACCATCTGTTTCTTACTGGACATATACAATTATTACAATTATTAGCTCTTTAGTAGTTGGTAATATTGTAAGCTATTTAACAGATAAAAGCTTTGTGGCTCCAAAAGGAACTACTGTATATACAAGTAAAGCTCCATCTAGTAAATAATTGATGTAAATAAATGTTGAAATTGTGTTTTCATTAATGCAATTTCAACATTTAATGTTTAGATAATTTTTTATGATTTTAAATATAGTTTGGAGGCATTTTAATGATTTTGGCAATATTAATCAAGAAAAAACATATGAGTTTTTGCCTGAAAATGTGAAAGCTTGTTTTAAATATGTAAAAGAACATGATTTATTAAATTATGAAAAAGGAACACATAAAATTGATGGGGATAATCTTTATGTGAATGTTGCAGAATATACTACAGTAAAACGTGAAGAACGTTTTTGGGAAGCACATAAAGCATATTTAGATATCCATATTTTAGTCAAAGGCGAAGAAACTATAGATATTAACTTCATTGAAAATATGAAACTTGGTGAATATAAAGAAGCGGACGATTTTCTACCTATGGAAGGTGATATGCAAGCTAGTGTAATTTTAAAACCAGGTGATTTCTTGATTTGTTATCCAGAAGATGCACATCGCACAGGTGTTATAGCAACTAAAGTAAGTGATTTGAAAAAAGGCATTTTTAAAGTAAAAATTTAATTTTTATAATATATGAGGTGGATTAATATGAAAAAATTTATTAGCTAGCTTGATTGTTTCTGCTACAGTAGCAGCTACTTTACCGTTAACTTCAGCATTTGCAGCTCCAGAAACAGTTGGACAACCACAGATTTTATGGCAGTCTGTAGGAACTTTATCACCAGCACAAGGTCAGACTGAAAATATCGGTGTAGCTGGCATGTTATCTGGAAATTATAACGGCTATATCATTGCAGGTGGTGGAGCTAATTTCCCTAACGGTGGCCCTGCTGTAGGTGGTCCGAAAAAAACATATTCTGATGTATATGTTTTTAAAGCTAGTAAAGAAGGTTTAACAGAAGTTGACCATCAACAAATGCCTTTTGAAATTGCTTATGGTATGTCTGTAACTACTAAAGATGGTGTTTACTATATCGGTGGTAGTACAGATGCAGTAGGTGCAAAAACTATAACTCGTTTGACTACTGATGCAAAAGGTAAATTGAAAATTGAAAAAGTTGGAGAATTACCTTTTAAAATACAAAATGGTGTAGCTGGCTATGCAAATGGAGCACTTTATATTGGTCTTGGTAATCAAGATGGTAAAGCAAGTGCAGATTTTTATAAATTTGATTTAAAATCAAAAGAATTAACAAAATTAGCAAGCTTCACAGGTGCTTTACGTGAACAGTCAGTATCTCAAATTTTGAATAATAAATTATATGTATTTGGTGGCGGTACAAATACTGCGTTAACAGATGGATATGTATATGATATTCAAAAAGATGCATGGGATAAAGTGGCTAGTGTAGAAGTTGATAATAAAGCTATCTCTGTATATGGCGGAAATTCTATAAAATTAAATGAAGATGAAATGCTTGTAATTGGTGGCTTTAATAAAGAAGTTTACGATTGGGCTGTAAGTAATTTAGGAAGTTTAAAAGATCAAGAATTGGCAGATTTTAAAGCTAAATATTTTGGTGCAGATGTAGCAGAATTTAAATGGAATAATCAAATTTTAGTATACAATGCTAAAACAAACACATGGCGCTCCATTGGACAAATTCCATTTAATGCACCATGTGGTGAAGGTCTTGTTTATGCAGGAGATAGTATTATATCTATCAATGGCGAAGTAAAACCAGGTGTTCGCAGCAATAGAATTTATCAAGGTTTTATTGTAAAATAAGATTAAGATAAATTTATTGCAAAGAAGGGCGAGATTATGGAGAAACAAAAGTATATTTGCATAGACATCGGTGGTACAGCTATAAAATATGGTTTAGCTGATGAACTGGGGAATTTTATAGAAAAAAGTTCAATGCCCACAGAAGCTAAATTATATGGAGGTCCAGGTATTGTAGAAAAAGTAAAAACAATTATTAGTGGCTATATTACGAACTATCAAGTTGCTGGAGTTGCCATATCTACAGCTGGCATGGTAGACCCTAAAGAAGGATGTATCTTCTATGCTTTACCAGATGCAATACCTGATTATACAGGAGTACAGTTAAAGAAAATTGTTGAAACTGAGTTTAATTTAAATTGTGCGGTAGAAAATGATGTTAATTGTGCAGCTTTAGGCGAAATGTGGTTAGGAGCAGGAAAAGGTTGTTCTTCACTATTTTGCATAACTGTAGGAACAAGCGCAGGCGGTTGTGCTGTATATAATCATCAAGTAATACATGGTGTTTGTAATAGTGCTGGAGAAATTGCTTATATGAGAATTCCTAAGGGAACAATGCATGAAGTAGTTTCAACAACTCGATTAGTAAAAGATGTAGCAAAAGCAAAACAATTAGATGAAAAAGAATTAAATGGTAAAATCATTTTTGATTGGGCAAAAAATGGTGATGAAGATGCTAAATTTGCTATTAATACATTGATGGAAAATTTAGCAGATGGCATTACTAATATAACAGCTGTTTTAAATCCTGAAATGATTATTTTAGGTGGTGGCATAATGGCACAAAGTGAATATTTGAGACCATTGATAGATAATGCCTTAAAACAAAGATTAGTAGAAGATGTATATACCCATACAAAAGTGGATTTTGCCAAATTGGAAAATGATGCTGGAATGTTAGGTGCATTATACAATTTATTACATCAAACAATGTGATTTGGAGAGAATATTATGAAGATCTTACATCAATTAGATAGACCAAATTTCAAAGCATCAAAATCTGATAAAATCTTAATAAGATATATAAAAGAACATGCAGAAGAATTTTGTACAACACCTATAGCTTCTTTGGCAATAAATTGTGGAGTTAGTGAAGCAACTATTACACGTTTTGTGAGAAAAATGGGTTTTGCAAGTCTTCAATTATTTAAACTTACATTGACTGAAGAAATGGTTAATAATAAACAACGAACTATAATCAGCAAAGATATTACTTGTGATGAAAGTATTATCATAACAGCAAATAAATTATTAGCCAATAATATAGCAACTTTAGAACAAACAGTAAGTGGTTTAGATGAAGATATTTTATTAAAAAGTGTAAATATGCTAAAAAAGCTGAACGTATATTTTTTATAGGTTTAGGAAATTCAGGATTTGTAGCTGATGACTCAGCTTATAAATTTATGCGCATTGGTTTTAATGCAAGAGGCATAGATAATAGTCATCTTATAATGCTTCATATGGCACTTTTACATGAAAATGATGTTGTAGTTGTTATTTCTCATTCAGGTGAATCTTTTGAAATTATAAAAGCTGTTGAGCTTGCTAAACGAAATGGTACAAAATTAATCGTAATAACATCAAATAGAGATACTATTTTAAAAGAATATGCTGATGCTTGTATTTTTTATGAAACAAGAGAATCTATATTAGAAACTGGCTCAATTACCACAAAATTTAACGCAAATTTTTATCATTGATTTATTATATACTCAGGTTGTTAAAGATACTATGGACTTGGCTTCTGCATTCAAACAAAGAACAACAGAAGCAATCAATATTTTAAGATTAGATAATCAAAAAATCAAAAATTTAAAATTAAAGGAAAATAAGGAAGGTATATATAATGCGTATAATAGTTACAGATTCTTATGAAGAAATGAGCAAAGTAGCAGCAAGAATAGTAGCAGGTCAGTTATATTTAAAACCAAATAGCGTACTCGGTCTTGCAACAGGTTCTACACCAGAAGGTATGTATGCAAACTTAGTAAAAGTTCATCAAAGTGTAGGTCTAGACTTTTTCAGAAGTAATTAGCTTTAACTTAGATGAATATATCGGATTAGATAAAGAAAATGAACAAAGCTATTACTATTTTATGCATAAACATTTATTTGATCATGTAAATATCAAACCAGAAAATATTCATATACCAAATGGAAATCCTGAAAACTTAGAAGAAGAATGCAAAAAATTATGATAAATTAATCGAAGCAAAAGGCGGTATAGACCTTCAAGTTTTAGGTATAGGGCAAAATGCTCATATTGGCTTTAATGAACCAGATATCAAATTTGAAGCAACTACTCATAAAGTAAAATTAGATGAAGAAACAATCAAAGCAAATTCAAGATTCTTTGAAAATGAAGAAGATGTACCTAAATATGCAATCAGCATGGGTATTAAAACTATCATGCTCGCAAAAAAAATTCATTTTACTTGCTAGTGGTAAAAATTAAAGCAGAAGCAATTTTACAAAATGCAGTATATGGTAGCGTAAGACCAGATGCACCAGCTTCTATCTTACAATTGCATCAAGATGTGGTTGTAATCGTAGATAAAGATGCAGCTTC
>ENA-OQEL01000535-OQEL01000535.1-human-gut-metagenome-genome-assembly--contig:-NODE-535-length-13212-cov-2.066259_pt1 | contig 13212 bp, 14 predicted proteins | sample MGYA00242796_ERZ504637 | MGnify/ENA primary metagenome ERZ504637 (study PRJEB26092, sample SAMD00036306) | human gut metagenome | host: Homo sapiens | study: EMG produced TPA metagenomics assembly of... | reverse complement strand
CGATGACTTCTAGGAAGAATGCAATGATCGGGGCGACGATAAGCGCGGTTCTCGGCAAGGAAAGATTGAAAATAAAAGCAAGCGAGCAGTAAGTGATGATGGTGAGCAGCGACGCGTTGATGATTTTCGCATACAGCTCGTAGCCTTCCGCCATCACATGACGATGATACGTTCCAGCAAAAGTGAGGCTCAACACCCAGATGAGGCTGAAACAGATGAGGAACAGCCAGAACGGCATGGCCCCATTGATGGCATTATATGCGGCATCGTTGGCCCAAAGACTGATGGATAGCGAAATCAGCATGACCGCAAGATCGACCATCACCAAGCAGACGACAAAAGAATAACGCCATGCGGGCACAACCTGATTCCGCCTGCCCTTGCGCTTTCCATCTTCACCAACGGAAAATGGCGTGTTCGAAAACATCATCGGCTCAAACTGAGGGCTGTTGTCTTGAGACTGATGTCGCTCCTGCTTCTGATCCTGGTGACGAGAGTTAGAAGAGACGATATGGATTTCCTGGGTTCTCACTACTTGATCCGAACCCTGCTCAGAGCTGCGGAAACCGCCTTGCATGACTCCTCCCTCTACTAACTACCCCCACCCACGAAAAGAAGGGGGCTCCCCTCCATGAAGAGATAGTATCATAAGCCCTGTTAACAGAGTAGATCTCCAACTCGATTTTGCAGTTAAATGACTATTGGAAACTTGCTTTTGACGCGATACCGCAAAACGCGCGGCAAGAACGGATGAAAAGTTGACGTCCGTTCCGTGAACGTGAGGCTACATGCGCATATACCCACATATTCCCCCATACTCCCCTGTTGCAAGATGGCTTGTCTAGAGCCGCTTGCTTAGCTGCTTAGGTTACCTACGGAACTGTCTAGCGGCCTTCAATCAGCGGGGTCTGGCGGAGGATGAGCGGCTCATCCGTATCTGGAGCGGACTGCACATGCACGGTGATCTCATAGGATTCGCCGGGCTGCAAGGTCACATCGCCCACGCCCACGGTCAGGCCATCGTGCAAAGTCACACCCTTGTAATCGTCGGCATTCTGGAATTCCCAATCCACCAAACGACCGTTCGCAGGCGCGTAAATGAACAATGCCGTCTTGATCTGGCCTTTCGGAACGATATTTCCGGCACCGGTCACATAGTCAGCTTCGGAAGCCGCTTCTTCCGCCGTCATGGTGTTCTGCAACTTGATATGCACCGTATACTGGTTCGCGCCGTTTCGCGCGACCTTCTGGAATTCAGTGGTCACTTCGCGATGCAAATACCAGTCCATTTTCGACTCGGTTTCGTCGGAAATATACACGCCGACCTGCGGTTTCGCACCTTCCGTAATCAATTTGCCGGAAATAGCGGAATCGGCAATCAGATTCTGCTCATCCTCATGCGCGCTCCACACCATCACGTGTCCCTGCTCAACAGACGTGGCAAGCGCCTTGACATACGATTTGAAATCGCCCGCATTCTGCATGATATGGTCGAACGCGGCCTGCGCGGCAACCGCGAAATACTCGTCCGTCTCCTGCGGAGCCATGCGCGCATACACGTCATGCAGCAACGTTTGGGCGGTATTAGTGCCATCCAACGTCGAACCGTCAGGCATGACAACGCCACCGGTCACCGCCAGCATGTTCTGCAGGAACAGCGGATCAATGGCGATCACACCATCAACCGCAACGCCATACTGGCGATTCCACATGGCGCTCACAATCTCGCCGGTGCGCGGAAAATCAGGCGTGAAATTCACGTCGCGAATATCCTTGCCAAGCTTGTCGGTAAACAGCAAACGTTCCTCGGCGGTCAAATCCACAACCGGCTCATCGGCATTCTGAATTTCCGAATCGGAAACGAACGGCTGCAAGCTCACGTGACCACCTTGCACCGTGACCAGGCCGAGCGATCCCGTAAGACCGCCGGAAGGGCGTGCCTCCGCATTCGTTTGCGCAAGAATCAAATAATTGCGCGGAGCATCATTCGCATGGCTTTCCGTACCCAACATGCTGGGCAGCACCTGCACGATGGAATTCAAGGAATGCACCATGCTGTCAAGTTTTTTCGCAATACGTTTCCGCGGTTTTCAGGGCGTCCGCGATCTGCGCGATATGCGGGGTTTTCACGGTTTTCACTTCCCGCGTGGCCTTGTCGATCGTATCGTCCGCGATTTGGAGCGGCTGCTGAGACGCTTCCAATCCGGAAATTTCGATCGTGCCGTTTTCCACGTGAATACTGTTCAGATCAACATTTTCGGCGACTTTCACCAGTTGCGGCAACGCCTGCGACGAAATATTCTCCATGGCGGCCACCGTGGTGCGTACGGCGGAAATGTCATTGCCCACATACGGCACGACCGACGCCACCTGCCACAGCGGCGAAGAGGTTTGCTTGTAGGCCTTGCTTACGTGATCGGAGAACGCGGTTGTCTGCTTCTCAAGCTTGGACGTGTCCGCTTCGGAGATGGTCTGCTGCAAGCCTTGAGCACTCGACACCGCCTGCTGCAGCTCGTTTTTCACGTGCAGCGCAGACCATACGAATGCGCCGGCGAAAACGGCGAGGGCTGCGACTATCACGAGTACGCCGATTAGGATCTTGCGACGGCGACGTTGCGCTGATTGGCGAATATGACTCGGCGCTCATACGGCGGCGCACGCGGCGGGGAATGCGGGGCGCTGGAAGTGGAATCTTCTGGACTGGCGGTTGCGTCGGAGGTTGAATCGGCATTAGACTGCGGCTCCTCCTGACGGCCTTGCTCAGGCTGGACGCCGAATTCTTCAGGCTGATCAGACGCGCCGTTCATATTCCGTTTCGCTCCCTAATTGTTTGCAAGCACTTCGGATTCCTCAGTGTAATAGTAGGGGGAGTCGATGAAACTTACGGAGCAAAAACGGGGCAATAACGGCGGTGTTACTACCCAAATGTTGCCGATAGCGCAAGAACTGATGCAACCTAAACGTGACCTGCAAACCAGTATTGCTACAACTCAAGCATGACCCGCGACGGCAGCATTACTGAAGTTCCAACGTCGCCAATAATGCCTTGTGGTCGGAACCTTGAATCCGCTTGGTTTCCAAATTTCTGGCGTGCACGCCCCTGTCGTAAATAATGTGGTCGATTTCAGCGATAGGGAATACCGAAGGATACGTCATATGCAATCCCTCGCCGGCACTCTCCCCCGCATCCGTAAAGCGATCGTCCAACAAATATCTGAAGCTTGCATGATCCCACGTGGAATTAAAATCCCCCCATCAGCACATACGATTCCCCATTATCGTAATGCTGTAATTGCGCTATGGAATCCAAACTTTTATTCCATAATCCCTGATTGCTTGGTCGTGAGAAAACGGATGAACCGACCAAATCGTACTTTTCTGCCATTGAAATCAACTGTCGCGCAGGAATACTACTGGATTCAATAGGAATGAGATCCTGCGTTGTTTCCTGCAGAGGATGCGCACTATACAGTACGTTCACACCGCCATTGTCGTGCCAAGTGAGTTGCGCGGAAACGGAATACGGAAGATGATCCTCAATTCCAGCATCATGCAACCGATCTAATAATCCTGATGAAACTTCCTGCATTGCAAGAATTTCAACATGCTCGCTTTGGATTGTTCGCACGATTTGCTGCGCATCGGCACAACCTTGCTTCGTATTGAACGTCATGACACGCACTGTTGCAGAAGGTTGTATGGCACGATCATTGGTCGGAACGACATACCCCCAATGCCAAATAATCTGGATGATCACGCACAATACGCTCAACGCGATCAAAAGTTTTCGTTTGCCGACAGTGCGAAAAACTGTTGCACAAACTGCGATAATCACGGAAAGCAAGCCAAGCCAAGGCATGAGCGCGACGATCAGAGGCACGTACCGTTTGCCATCGAGACTGTTCGGTAGCATGCGCAGAAGCATCGCGAACACGATGACGGCGGATGCGAACCACAGCAACGCCGTAAGCAGTGAAGTGCGCGTTTCACGACGCGTCTCACTTCGTTGGACATCGCCAAGTCGAGTCATGCGCACTCCTCTCCCATTCCATATTTCCGTTTCATCTTCCTGTTCCGCGCAATCCGCAATCGTATGCAATCACATGTTGCAACCGATAGTCTTACGCATCGTTTTTCACAACATCTCTCACAACATCTCTTCTCGTGAACGCCACCCGCGTTCATCCCCGCATATGTTTCCCGCGCGCATTGAGGGTGACGCTTTCACAAAAGTGCCACTATATGGACACTTTCCGGCATTTGGAATCGTTCTGATACGTTCATCCGATAATCTATAGGTTACAAAACGGCGCTTAGCAAAAAGAGGTAGTCATGAGCGAAGAGGCAATGCGAGAAGAAGTGGCGCAAGCTGTGGAAGTGGCCGCAAACAAGGCCGCCGAAGAGGAAATCAGCAAACTGACCGAATTCGAAAGCGCCATCGACAAGACGCTCGCCTCCGGATATTTGGACGATACGCTCACCGTCACCGACGCAGACGGTGTGGCGCAAGTGCTGCCGGTGCTTGATTCCGAGCCGATCTCACACCTAGTGGAAGGCTTGGAAGCCGTAGGCGGGAGCGCCAATGTGTTCGTGCACACCAGCGCAGGCGTGGTGGCCCTCAGCGTAGTGGAATACAAGCCCAACGAAGAAGAGTAGCCGTCGCAGCATGCACGGTCAGGCGGCACGCCTACGGTTGAGGGCGCGTTGCACGGTTTCATGCGTGGAACCGGCACCCTGGCCGCGCACGCCGAAGAACACCATCAGCACCATCACGAAGCAGATTGCCGCACTGATACGAAGCGCCCACTGAATGCCGAACACATTGGCAGCCGCATACACGACTTTTGTGCCACCGAGCGCAGTCCAACGAAGAGACGTGAACGTCTCCATCAAAATCACCAACACCGGAGCACCAATCGCGCCCGCAATCTGACGAACCGTATTCGTCACCGCGGATCCGGCGCTCACCTCTTCCGGTTCCAAACAATTCAGCGACCATGTGGTAATCGGCATCAACACGAAACCCATGCCGATCTGGCGCACAAACTGCCAAATCGACACCCACCAAATCCACGAAGTCATGGAAATCAAACTCATCATGACCGTGCCGAAACACAAGGTAATCGTGCCGATCAATGCCACCGGGCGTGCTCCGAAACGGTCAAGCACCTTACCACCGAAAAACTGCGAAATGCACTGGCCCAAAGCACCCGGAAGCATCACCAGGCCGCTAATCGCAGCAGAATAGCCACGGCAATCCTGAATGTACAGGGGCATGATCACCATAATCGAACTGAACGCGAAGAACGAGAGCGCGGCCGTGATCGTGCCAACAGTAAAACTACGATTCTTCAACACGCTCAAATTCAACAGTGGCGGCTGCGCTTCAGGATTTTCAATCTGCCTGCGCGCGCCATGAATCTGGCGGAGCACAAACCAAATAATTCCCACAACGCCAATCACCATTGGCAGCCAAACCATAGGATTTACAAACGAATACGATTCAATATTCGTAAAGCCGAACATTAGCCCGCCGAAACCGAAAATAGACAGTCCAACGGAAAAAAACGTCAGCCTTCGCGGTTTTATCGTTCTCACCGAAATTATGCAATCCAAAATAGGCAAGAAGCAGCGAAATTACGCCGATAATGGTCAACGTGAGGAAAATTGAACGCCAACCGTTCAAGTCCGTCTGCACACCGCCAAGCGTCGGGCCGATCGCCGGAGCCACGCTCATCGCCATGCCAACCGTACCCATTGCGAAACCACGGCGAGACAGCGGATAAATCGAAAACACCGTGATCTGCAACACCGGCCACATCACACCCGTGCCAACCGCCTCAAGCAAACGCCCGATCAGCACCATCAAAAAAGTTGGACCAAGCCAAGCGAACAGTGAACCGATCGTGAACACAACCATGGAAACAAGCACGATTTCGCGCGTCGAAAAACGTCTCGTAAGGTATGCCGTAAGCGGCACCATCACGCCCATGACCAGCTGGAAAATCGACGTCAGCCACTGACCGGTCGTAACGGAAATACCAAAATCACTGACGATCGTCGGCAACGCGGCACTCAACTGCAATTGCGTGAAATTACCGACGAACGTAATAAATGTAAGAATCGCAATGGAAATAAACGCCGTGCGCGTTAAATGACCGTTCTGATATGATTCCTCTCGACTAAGCGCTCGGGACATGTTCCGCCTTGCTGACATCAATCACCTTCTCCACATTCAAACGCACAAACTATATGATAGCCCGTATGACAGAGGCATGGATATTCGCCTGCGGATTCCTGTTTTTGTCATTTCGGGGTAACGCTCCCCTATTTAGAGGTATCATGGCACACGAAAGAGGTAGACAAGTTTTCGACGCAGGCAGCGTCGAGGGGGGGGTGGAGGATAATGACAGTCAGGGCCATGTTCCACATCTGCATGGAGTTGTGGGGCATTTTCATATGTCTGATTTGCGCAGGCGGAATTTTCATTGCAACACCACAAAAAACCAGGACGAACTCGCATCAAAATACTCATGCAGATCGCCTGCATGCTTCTTCTTGGAACCGACGCGCTCAGCTGGTATTTTCGCGTAGATGCAGACAAAACCGCATACTATATGGTTCGCATAAGCAATTTCTCAGTATTCTGCATCAACTATATTTTCATGAGTTTCTTCGCAACCTATGTTTGGTTGACAGTGAGCAAACATCAGCATCGCAAACCAGCCGCATTGCGTGCTGTCTACGCATTATCCGTAATTGGAATTCTCTTACTTATCATCACACAATTCACTGGTCTTTTCTACTATTTTGATGACCTACAATCTTTACCATCGCGGTAATTTCTATCTTCTTTCGCAAGCAATTGCGGTCTTGGGAATCGCATTATGCCTCTTCATGTTGATCTCATATCGCAAGAATCTTGATCGTATTATTTTCCTTTCCATGATGTCGTTCTTCGTGCTACCAGTATTGGCGACCATCTACCAAGCACTGGCATACAGTTTTTCATTGCAATGTTTGGCGATCGTGATTTCCACACAGATTATGTTCGTCATGGACACCGTGGAAATGAACATGCGATTCCACTCGCAACAGGCCGCCTACGAAAAATGCAAGGTACGAAGCCGAACATGACGGCATGACCGGTTTGCTGAACAAAGAAGCGGGATGGAAGCACATGCGCAAATACTTCGACCGCATGGATTCGCACGACGAAGCGATGCTGATGTTCGTCGACATCGACGATTTCAAAACCATCAACGACACATACGGACACACGGTCGGCGATTTCTGGATCCGCGAGGTCGCATCCCAGCTTCGGCACATCTACCGGCAAGATGACATCATCTGCCGATACGGCGGCGACGAATTCATAGCACTCATCCGAAACACCGCCAGCGAACAGGTGCTCGAAACCACGCTGGGCATGTTCTTCCAACAGTTGGCACGCGCCTCGGAACAGCACGGGCAAGACGTGCATTGCAGTGTGGGCGTGTGCCGTATTGCAGCCGCTGACGGTGCCAGCCTTGGCACGGGGAGCGCCGATGGAGACGCGATCGGAAGCGTGGATTTCGGCCAATGCGTCGCACAGGCCGACTTGGCGCTGTACGAAACCAAACGATTCAGCAAAGGAACGTTCACCGTCTACAACTACGACCGTTCCCAGCCAGCACCCGCAAATATCCGCGCCTAAATGAGCAGCTTCAGCTTTCCGGCAATTCCTGCGCTGGGCAACCGTGCAATACGGAAAGCATCGCCCGCTTTTCCTGCGAAGTGACAGTCAGCCCGTACTTGTCTTTCACGCCAATCTGCCGGGCCACGTAATCGCAACGGTATTCACTGTTCGTCGGCAGCCAGTATGCGGCCGAAGCGGAACCCCTTCTGCTGATTCGCGGGCCCATCCACGGCCAGCAGATTGTACATGTCGTTGCCGAATTGGTACAGCTTCGCATGATCCCACGTGTTCGCGCCCGACTGCCACGCATTTTCCAACGCGACCACATGATCGATCTGCACCGCCGAAGACGTTTTCACTCCACGTACGAATTGGATGGTCTGACCGGTATACGGATCGTCAAGCGTGCCCGACGCAACCTGGCAGCTACGGCCGTTCTTATATTGCACGTCCGTCAGATCGCGCGCGAGCACGTCTTCGCGCACGTCGCAACCGTTGCCATCGTCGTCGGTTTCGCGGAATCCGAACGCATCGCGATCATATCCGGCCTTGCTGGGATTGTCGTCGACGGTAAGTTTTTCCAACGTTTCCGCAGCTGTGCCGGTTGCCGTGTACTCGCCGGTGATTTCGCCTACGGTCGGATTGACTTTCGGCAGCAGCATGCCGATAGTGACGCCGATTACCGCAACGACTACCAGCAAAATAAGAATACGTTCCAGCGGACCGTCGGCGTTGATCCAACTTTTTTTGAACCGTTTGCCGGCCCGCTGGATATCACGCACGTCGCGTTCAATATTCCGATAATTATAAGAATTACGATTATTCTTTCGAGGCATAATTATTAAAAATAATACGAAATTACGGAATTACGGAGTATCAGGCGTACGTGAACGTCATCGGATCATGTCCGGCGCGCGTCGGACCGTCAAGCGCGTCGATCGCGGCATGTTCTTCAGGGGTGAGCACGAATCCAAACAAATCGAGATTCTGCTTCTGCCGATCCGCATGCACCGACTTGGGGATGATGATCGTGCCATTTTCGATATGCCCAACGCAGAATCACCTGCGCACGGGGTAACCCCATGCTCCGCTGCGATGCGCTCAATCGCACCATTTCCGGCGTTCAAATCAGCACCGCGAGCCATCGGCGAATATGCTTCCACGGCAATGCCGTGCGCCTTGCAATAGTCCACGACCTCGCGCTGCTGCCAGGTCGGATGCAGCTCAATCTGGTTGACGGCAGGATATTCGCCGGTCTCCTCATGCAAGCGGTCGAGATGCTCGGGCAGGAAATTGCACACACCCAGCGTGCGCACGCGCCCCTCCGCGCGGAATTCCTGGAACGCCTTCCACGTTTCGCTGGAACGCCAGTCGAACGGGGTGGGCCAATGCAGCATGTACATGTCGACATAATCGAGCTGCAGCAAGCCAAGCTGGCGGTCGAACGCCTTGCGTGCGCTGTCATACCCCTGCTCGGAATCGCGCAGTTTCGTCGTAACCCACAGGTTTTTGCGCTGCTCACCTTCCGTGAATCCCGCATTGTTCAGCGCGCGACCCACGCCGGCCTCATTGTTGTACCCCGCCGCGCCGTCGATATGACGGTAGCCGGCTTCCAGCGCACTCTCCACTACGGAGGTAACGCCCTCATCGTCGATACGCAGCACGCCCAAGCCGATTTGCGGAATCAGATTGCCGTCGTTCAATGTGACCATGGGGGTATGGAAAGTTGCCATGCGTTGTCCTTTCGAAGGCTGTGTTTCAGGCGATTATTCTCAACCGTTCTTATGCTTGTTCCAGCTTAGCCGCAGGTCGCCGCAATTCGGCCATATTTCGTGGCACATGCCTCGCATTGCGTCTTGAAACGGTTCGGACGCGCCGTTGCATGAGTCGCGCATATGCCGACAGATGCTATGCGCGTACGTAACATAACCGCGCAGCCTCGTGCGCTATAACATTGCTCGGATAAGAGGGCGACGAACATGAATAGTACAGACGACGCGAACGATATGGACGGCATGGGAGGCATGGTCAATGCGGGTGCGACGGATGGCGTGGAATGCTGGGAAACGGCACGGGCGAATCACGATTTCTCTTCCCGCCACGGGCACGCGCTTGCCGGCATGCTTGGACCTGCTTTTGTGGCGGCCGTCGCCTACGTGGATCCCGGCAATGTGGCGGCGAATATCACATCCGGCGCGAGGTACGGATATCTGCTGGTGTGGGTGCTGGTACTCGCCAATTGTATGAGCGTGCTCATTCAATATCAGTCCGCAAAACTTGGTATCGTCACCGGAAAAAGTCTTCCCGAAATCCTGGGAGAACGACTTGGCGACGGCGGTCGATTCATGTTTTTCATGCAAGCGGAAGTCATTGCAATAGCGACTGATCTTGCGGAAGTAATTGGCGGCGCAATCGCACTGAAATTATTATTTGGACTTCCGCTTTTTATTGGTGGGTGCATAATCGGTATTATTTCTACGGTCTTGCTTATTTTTCAAAAGAGTGCCACGCATCATATTTTTGAAAAGCTGATTATTGCATTGCTGCTGGTGATTACTTTTGGATTTATTGCAGGCCTTTTTATTGATCCACCAAATCCTGCGCAAGTTTTGCAAGGTCTTGTTCCGCATTTCAAAGGAACCGAAACGGTATTGATGGCAACTTCCATGCTGGGCGCCACGGTGATGCCGCACGCGATTTACCTGCATTCCACGCTGGTGAACGACCATTACGTGCCAGGAGAGCCCAAACCGAGCGTAAAGACCCTGCTACACGGAAGCAAAATAGACGTGTTCTGGGCATTATTACTTGCTGGATCGGTGAATCTTGCACTATTGATTCTTGCGGCGAATTCATTGCATGGCATGACCGGCACGGATACGATCGAGGGTGCGCAACAGGCCATTCAGCATGTGCTAGGTCCGGTGATCGGCACGATTTTCTCGGTCGGATTGCTGGCTTCCAGCCTGAGTTCCACGTCGGTCGGCACATATGCAGGCGCCGAAATCATGCATGGACTGTTGCGGATCAAAACGCCGATGTGGGCATGCCGCGTGGTGACGCTCGTACCGGCGTTGGTGGTGTTGTGGTTTGCTAAGAATCCGACGGAAGCGCTGATCATAGGGCAAGTTGTGCTGTCGATCGGCATTCCATTTGCGATTATTCCGTTAATGAAATACACGCACGACCGTTCTTTAATGGGCGATTATGTGGATGGTCCGGTGAAATTCGCGATCAATATGGTAGTTGTTTCGCTGATTGTCACACTTAACGTGATTCTTGTAATTCTCACGCTCTCCGGTCGTTCTGATGTGGGTCCCATTTCGGTGTCCGCACGGTCGACCGGCGCAGCCGCGTCCGCACAGCCGCCTCGCGCAGTTGTCCGCCAGTCGACCGGTGCAGCTGCCCGCGCAGGAATTGCCGAGCACCGAGGTTGATTCGGGTCTGCACAACCTCGGTTCCGTGTCTGCATAAGTCTGATTTGTCGTCTGCCACAACTCCGATTTCAGGGCCAATTCCGGACTTGTGCAGACACAGAATCAGACTTATGCAGACGACAGACACCGCAGACGGGCCAGGAAACCGAAAACGCAAGTTCGGACGAAACCTGTCTACCTAAGTCGCAAGTCAGGCCTGAAATCAGACTTGTGCAGACGGAAAAACCTGCCAGCCGGCAATACGGGAATGAAAATCAAGAACAGATACCCCCCTAAAAGGCGTTTGGCGGGGAAACTGCACAAACATCGCGAGCTGCGTCGCGAAGCCAACGATACGAAATCAACGGCACAAAGGGCGATAGCGCGAAATCAACGGTACGAAAGCCGACGGCACGAAACCAACGGCGAGCTACACGCGCGTGGTGGCGCGGGCGATCACGTGCGACTGGGTGGTGATGTAACTCGGCTCCAGCACACGCGTGCCGTCGATCCGGTCGAGAATGCGGCTGACCGCAGTCGGCGCAATCCAGTCGAGACAAGAATCCATGGTGGTCAGCGGAGGCTGGAAATAGGCGGCTTCTTCAATGTTGTCGAAACCAATCACCTGCATCTGGTCGGGAACGGAAATGCCGTTCGCAGCCAAAGTGAACAGCGCTCCCAACGCAAGCTGGTCATTGAATGCCACAATCCCGTCGAAAGGAATTCCGGAATCGATGAGCTGTTGCGTAATGCGAGCGCCGGAGCCGATCGTCCAATCCTGGCCCGTGTTCATCACCAATCGCGAATCGAATTCGATACCTCGCGCGGCGCATGCTTCGAGCACGCCGCGGAGTCGCAGTTGCGCATTGCCTTCAATGGCGTCTCGTACGGAATCAATGTGTTCCGGTTCGGTTCGAGAGCCCACCACCGCGAGTCGAGTTGCTCCATGATCGAACAGGTATTCGGCGGCAAGGCGGGCTTCCTGAATATCGTCGGGGGTAACGTGGTCGGCTTTGCCGTGTGTGGAACGCGCGCCCACGCATACGAGCGGATAGTCCACGTCCAAGTCCGCCGCTTCAAGGTTTTCGACTTCGGAGATCGACAGGATCATGCCGTCCGAGACGGTGGTGTTGAAGTTGCGCAGGAGTGATTGCGCTCCTTGTGCGGATCCTTCGGCGTAGGTGGTGACGTATACGGAGTAGCCGTAGCCGCGGGCCGCGTCGATTACGCGGTTGGCGAGCTCCGACAGGTATGGGGGCGGTCAATGTTGGTACGGCGAGTGTGATGAAACCGGTTTGCCGCGGTTGAGATTGCGCGCGGACACGTTCACGCGGTATCCGAGTCGGTCGATGACTTCCTGGACTTTTTCTCGCGTGGAGTCGGTCATACGGCCGGAATGGTTGATCACGTTGGATGCGGTTTTGAGTGAAACGCCTGCCTCTTCGGCCACGTCTCGTAGGGTGACGCGTTTTTTGTCCGGCTTCGGCTCCGGCTTTGACTCGCCCATGTTCGTCTCCGTGATTGTTGAATATGCCGGTAAAAAGTTTCACCAGTTATGGCAAGCCCGCCATTCTTGAGTTTCAGAATGGCGGGCCTCAGGTTGTGTGAGATTGTTGTGTTACGCATCAATTGCGCGAAATGCGCGAAATTATGCGGAATTATGCGCGCTTTACGACGAGTACGCCGTTGCGATGCACGGTGTAGCTGCCCGTCTGTTCCTCTGCTTCCGCTTGGAACAGGTAGATTGGTTCGCCTTCGATGCCCTGCAATGCGATTTCTTTCTTGCCGCGCGGCAGATAGAAATCGAAGGTTGCGTCGGCGGACTTGCGCACGGTGTGCAGTACGTCGGAATCGGCCGGATTGGCGACATTTGCGGAATCTTCCACGATATTCTCGCGCACGAATTCCGTAAGATCGGCGACGTTGAGATCGCAGCCGACGAAGTATGTTTCGCCGGAACCGTACGGATTGCGGGTGATTGCGGCGGTGCCGCCGAGTTCCCATTCGTCGGCTTCTTCACCTTCGTAGGTGGCTAATACCTGCGCGCGTTCGCCGTCGACGTTCACATCGTTCTGCCACAGGCGGGTGACCGCACCGGAGCTCAAACGAATTTCGGAC
>ENA-OQEL01000532-OQEL01000532.1-human-gut-metagenome-genome-assembly--contig:-NODE-532-length-13247-cov-5.004649_pt1 | contig 13247 bp, 15 predicted proteins | sample MGYA00242796_ERZ504637 | MGnify/ENA primary metagenome ERZ504637 (study PRJEB26092, sample SAMD00036306) | human gut metagenome | host: Homo sapiens | study: EMG produced TPA metagenomics assembly of... | reverse complement strand
CAGAATGAGAAACGGGAAAATGAAAGTTGAAGTACAGCTTCGCACCATTGCCATGGATTTCTGGGCGAGTCTGGAGCACAAAGTGCGGTACAAAAAAGAATGTTCCGGCAGATGAAACCGAGCGTCTGGCACAGGAACTGAGCGAATGTGCACAGATCAGTGCAGATCTGGACCAGCGGATGCAGAATATCCGTACCCGTCTGGCAGATGCGGAATTACAGCATCCACAGAAACAAAAGAAAGATGAACAGATCCTTCTGGATGTACTGGGACTGTAATGCCGCTGGTGCTCACAGGTAAGCATGAGAACGGTAACTTCTTTATGCGCTGTGCTCCCATGGACGTACTTTCAGATGGACACCGCGGCTGTCGGCGATGCGCTGACACGCCTTAATGTCTTCTTCCGGAAGAATATCCACGATCGACAGCTGCGTGTTGTGGGATGAGTTTTCCACATTCCTCTGCAAAATCAAGCATTGCCTTATAAGCATGGGGAGGATGGGCGGGTTACTTTTTCATACTTTTCTGCAGTTGCCTCATTTAAGCTGATGGAGATACTGTCTACCACTTCTGCCAGCTGTGGTACAATGTCACGTTTATAATACAGGTTTCCCAGACCATTGGAATTGACACGGATCGGGAGACCTGGTTTTTTCTTTGACATATCTGGCACTGGCGATCAGATTCTCCAGTGCACAGGTCGGTTCCCCATAGCCACAGAAAACAAATTCTTTGTAGCCGGTGAAATCAAAGGCATCAATTGCGGCAATAATCTCACTTAAAGAAGGCTCTGCTTTGTGCCAGAGGGTATCCGCATCACCCACACCATCAAACTGTTTACGGATACAGAACGTACAGTTGCAGTCACATTTATTTGTGATATTTGCATAAACTTCGTTCTTATATGTATAGATTATATCAGCCATTATTTAGTCTCCTCCAATGTGAAAAATCTTCTCTTGAATCCGATTTTATCAAGTACCAGTCCAAGAATAACAAATATTATAGCACTTCCACCGCTTTGTATACAGCTTCCCGGAACAGAAACCGGAATTATTGCGATGAGACCGGTGAAGGCCTGCTTTGTGAAGCCATATGTGATAAAGGCCTCTGCAATGGCATAGCCGGTTGCGGAAATTGCGAAAGCTATGATTGTCGATACTACATTTCTCACGGTCACAATTTTATCTGATTTGTTGGTAAACGGGATGGATATGAGTGCCTTTATGATGATTGTTGCAGGCGCCCAGATAGGTGCGGTCAGCAAATCTGCCATGCCACCGCCGATAGCTGCGGCTGTCATTGCATACGGCCATGGAAGGAGGCACGCTGCGATATAGATAAGGCTATCGCCAAAATGAATATATCCGCCATTCTGTCCAACCGGAATGTGGCATATATATGCTGTAAAAATAGTAATCATGGCTGCCATGAGGGCAGTAAATGTGAGTTTTTTAACCTGTGAGTTCATAAAAATATGTTCTCCTTTGTTTTGTGTTAAGCCTAACTTAAGAGGTCAACTGACAATTCGATAAATTTTCTGCAAAGGGTGATAAGAATCACATAAACATCACATCAGCTCCCGCAAAAACTTCTCGAAATTCACTCCGTCATTCGGTGCGGTGTCATCATTCATGGTATCTGCGATGCTGTCATACAGGAATTTTCCGGCGCGCTCTGCGGCCTCCTCTGTGGAAAATCCGTTCAGCCTGCTTCCGCATATAACAGATGCAAACAGATCGCCGGTGCCGGAAAAGCTCACGTCGAAAAAGTGTGATCTGTGGGTTGTAGTACCATTTGCGGTGGTCACGAGATTGTAGATAAAGGGTGACTTATCATCCCTGCATTTGATACCGGTGATGATTACATCCTGATTTTTGCCGGACAGGCATCGCAGCTTCTCGCTTATCTCTGTCGCAAGTGGCAGGAGCACATCCTTTCTCGTGTCACTGTATACCTTTTCGATATCATAGTCTGCCAAAAGGCATGCCTCGGTCAGATTTGGTGTGATGACATCGGCCTTTCTGGAAAGCGCCTTCATGCCATCCAAAAGAGCGGCAGAGTATATGCCGTAGGTTCTGCCGTCATCGCCCATCACAGGGTCCACGAGCAGCATCGTGTTTTCCTCATAAAATACATCCAAAAAATCCATAAAAAGCTCAATCTGCTTTGAGCCTGTCATGAAACCGCTGTAAATGCCGTCAAAATGGGCATTATTTTTCTGCCAGTTGTCGATGTAGTCCTTAATCATGGCTGTCAGGTCTGTGCATTTATGATATTCATATCCTGTCTGGTTTGTCAGCACTGCTGATGCCATGGGACAGCACTGTACGCCCTGCGCGGACAGTACCGGAATTGCGGCGGTCAGAGAGCATTTTCCAAAGCCGGACAAATCGTTAAAAACGGCTGCTTTCTTCATATATCCTCCAAATTTTTTGCGCTTGATAAACTCTGTTTGAGGCGGCATTTACTCCCACTAGGCTAAGAAATTATGAAAGCGTATATCACAGGTGATTGCCACACTGCAAGTGTACCGCCATTAACAAAATATAGGATAAGTATACATGCGTCTGACCATATTTCTATGACCAGAAAGATAAAAAAATAAATGCCAGATAAAATGTTTTTGAAAAAGAACGCTGTCTGTGATATTATAGATGTGTATGTAAATACGGAGGTAAAAGCATGTTTCAAAAGAAACAGATTATATATAGTGAAACCCTTGGCGTATGCGTGGTTGACAACATAGTATCGCTTGCGGCATCTAAGAGAGAAAAGGCGGTGCCGTACTATGTGCTGAAGCCTGTGTTTGAGGACAAGGTGTCATATATACCGGTAGAGCATCACCGGGTGGTACTGCGTGATATGTTCACCGGAGAAGAAGCTCTAAAGCTTAAGGAAACTGAGCAGTATGAGAAGGATAAGCACCTTAGGCAGGCAGTTGACTATGTACTGGACAAGGTGGCTATAAAATAAAATTACAACAAGGAGGACAGGATTACATGGGACAGCAGCATGCAATACACAAATTTGTGCTGGGAACCAAGGACTTCGATGATAAGCAGTCAGAGTTCATGTACGATAAAGGCTGGTACAGCATCACAGATATAGTAGGTGAGGAGAAAAATATCATCTACAAGTCAAGAAATGCCCAGGAGGCATATCTTAAGTGGAATATCTATATCGGCAGGAAAAAGGAACGCCTCACACCTGAGGAGAGGAAGAGGCAGCGTGAAGAACGCTATGAGAAAAAGAGAGAACAAAACAGAGAGCACCACAGGATATAGGAGGGCATTATGGGCATTTTCAACATAGACAACAAATTTTTCAGAGCATTAAACAAACTGGTAGATATGGTTATTTTGAGCTTTTGCTGGATCATATCATGCATACCTGTTTTTACAATAGGAGCGGCATCCACAGCACTTTACGATACATCGCGCCGTGTCATCCATCACGATGAGGGCTATGTGTGGAGAGGCTACTGGCATGCGTTTAAGGTAAATTTCAAGCAGGCCACCAAGGCATGGCTGGTACAGCTTATAATACTTATCGTGCTTTTGGGAGATATTTATATTACGTGGTCAGGTCTTAAGACAGGCAATCAGTGGGGAACCTTCTCCATCGTGTTCATCATAATGGCACTTATTGCCGCAGCCTGGGCCATATACACATCAGCGTATATTTCACGATTTGAGCAGGTCACAAAGATAACCCTTAAGAATACAATACTCATTCTTATCGCCAACCTGCCGTGGACATTATTGGTCATAGTGATACTTGTGGTATCACTTATACTTGCATGGATTATTATTCCACTCATTTTCATACTTCCTGTCGGCGCAGCACTCACCTATGAGTTTATTTTTGAGCGTATTTTCAGAAAGCTCATGAATGAGGAGGATAGGCTCCGCGAGGAGGAGAAGGATAAGGAGTACAGGGATTAGCATAATAAAAGACAATCATAATAATGCATAAGGAGGAAGCAGCAATGAAGAAAATTGGAATGCTTACCAGCGGAGGAGACTGCCAGGCACTTAACGCAGCCATGAGAGGCGTGGTAAAGGCGCTGGCACACAATGTCGACGAGCTTGAGATTTACGGCTTTGAGAACGGGTACAAGGGACTCATATATGAGAACTACAGAATACTCACATCAAAGGATTTTTCGGGCATCCTGACAAAGGGTGGCACAATACTCGGCTCATCAAGACAGCCTTTTAAGCTTATGAGAGTGCCGGATGAGAACGGACTGGATAAGGTCGCAGCCATGAAAAATACATACAAGAAGCTTGGTCTTGACTGCCTTGTTATCCTGGGCGGAAACGGCACACAAAAGACAGCCAATCTTCTCAGGGAAGAGGGACTTAATATCATTCATCTGCCAAAGACAATCGACAATGATATCTACGGCACAGATGTGACCTTTGGCTTCCAGAGCGCGATCAATATAGCTACAGATGCAATCGACTGCATCCACACCACAGCAGCATCCCACAACCGTGTATTTATCGTTGAGGTTATGGGCCACAAGGTAGGCTGGCTCACACTGTACGCAGGTGTTGCGGGCGGTGCAGACATCATTCTGCTTCCTGAGATACCATACGATATTGACAAGGTCGTAGATGCCATCCACAAGAGAACAAAGGAGGGCAAGGGCTTTACCATTCTTGCAGTAGCAGAGGGAGCCATCTCCAAGGAGGATGCAGCCCTTTCCAAAAAGGAATACAAGAAGAAGCTTGCAAAGAGCAAATACCCGTCAGTATCATACGAGGTTGCAGACCGCATCAGCGAAAGACTCGGTCTTGAGGTCAGAGTGGCAGTTCCGGGACATACACAGCGAGGCGGCAGCCCATGTCCTTACGACAGAGTGCTTTGTACACGTCTTGGCTCAGCAGCAGCAAAGGCCATCATGGATGAGGATTACGGCTGCATGATAGCCATGGTAAACGGACAGACAAAGAGGGTTCCGCTTGCCGACGTAGCAGGAAAGCTTAAGACTGTAGATCCAAAGAGCCAGATGATCAAGGAAGCAAAGCGCACCGGTATCTGCTTCGGAGATTAAGCAGCAATATTAGATATAAGGAAGGTGAAAAGGCGTGTCTTATCAGGCCCTATACCGTAAGTTCCGTCCACAGGAGTTTGAGGACGTAAAGGGACAGGAACACATTGTAACAACACTGAAAAATCAGATAAAAGCTGACAGAATAGGGCATGCCTATTTATTTTGCGGCACGAGAGGTACAGGAAAGACCACTGTGGCCAAGATATTTGCAAAGGCAGTCAACTGTGAGCACCCTGTAGACGGAAGCCCATGTGGCGAATGTCCGTCGTGCAGGGCAATCACTGAGGGCTCATCCATGAATGTCATAGAGATAGATGCAGCGTCAAACAACGGCGTGGACAATATCAGACAGATTCGTGAGGAGGTCACATACCGCCCGACAGAGGGCAGGTACAAGGTCTATATCATAGACGAGGTTCACATGCTTTCGGCAGGAGCCTTCAATGCACTTTTAAAAACACTTGAGGAGCCGCCGAGCTACGTTATATTTATACTGGCGACCACCGAGGCACACAAGATACCGATTACTATCCTGTCCAGATGCCAGCGCTATGATTTTCACAGGATTTCCATAGATACGATTGCATCCAGACTCAGCGATTTGATGGAGCAGGAGCAGGTGGAGGTTGAGGAGCGTGCCATAAGGTACGTGGCCAAGGCAGGAGACGGCTCCATGAGAGATGCGTTAAGTCTTCTTGACCAGTGCATTGCTTTCCATCTGGGTGAGAAGCTTACCTATGAAAATGTGCTCGAGGTGCTTGGAGCGGTGGACACAGAGGTGTTTTCAAGGCTCTTAAGGCGCATACTCGACGAGGATGTGACAGGCGCCATCCGCATACTGGGCGAGCTCATAGATGAGGGCAGGGAGCTGTCGCAGCTTGTCAATGATTTCACCTGGTATATGAGGAATCTTTTGCTTTTACAGAGCTCCGACGATATGGAGGAGGTGCTCGACATCTCAAAGGACAATCTTGAGGCGCTTAAGGAAGAGGCAGCGCTTGTAAAGCCTGAGACACTCATCAGGTATATCAGGGTATTTTCCGAGCTGTCCAGCCAGGTAAAGTTTGCATCGCAAAAGCGTATTATGGTCGAGATAGCCATAATAAAGCTGTGCAGGCCGCAGATGGAAAAAGAGCTATGATTCGGTGCTTGACCGCATAAACAGCATAGAGAAAAAGCTTGAAAAGGGTATACCTGTAGCGGCACAGGCTGCGCAGACACAGGATATGCAGCAGGCCGCAACAAGCGGGCCTGTAGTGAAAAAGGAGCTTCCCAAAGCAATACCACAGGATATCTCAGAGCTCATGAAGCACTGGAAATCCATACTTTCGGAGATGGGAGCAACATCAAAGGTTTATCTGAACAAGGCTGTGACATCGCTTGGCAATTCCTCTGACCTGATTTTAATGTTTGATGATGAGAATGCATATGAGTATCTCTCTGAAAACCGTGCAGGCTGTATGGATACGCTGGCTTCGCTTATAGAAAAGCGTATAGGCAAAAAAGTCGAGGTGACGGTCAAGAAAAATAATTCCGCAGTCAGTGCAAAGGAAGCGGTTGTGGACTTGACAGATATGATAAATTTTGATATAGAGGAAGAAAACTAAGTTATAAACAGGGCTGGGATTAGCCCATTAAAAACAAGGAGGACGCCAGAATGGCAAGAAGAGGTGGATTCCCTGGAGGAATGCCGGGAAACATGAACAATCTTATGAAACAGGCGCAGAAGATGCAGCGTCAGATGGAGGAGGCTCAGAAGCAACTTGAGGATGCTGAGGTTACAGCAAAGGCAGGCGGCGGAGCAGTCGAAGTCACTGTTTCTGGAAAAAAGGAAATCACAAAGGTCAAATTATCTGAGGAGGTAGTGGATCCTGACGATATCGAGATGCTCGAGGATCTCATCATGGCAGCAACCAATGAGGCGCTTCGCCAGATTGATGAGCAGTCACAGGCATCTATGTCCAAAATTACCGGTGGCCTGGGTGGCGGTCTGTTTTAATGGATTTTTACAGCAGTGAGATATCAAAACTAATAGAGGAGCTGTCACAGCTTCCGGGAATCGGAGCCAAGACAGCGCAGAGACTGGCATTTCATATCATAAATATGCCAAAGGAGCAGGCAAAATCGCTCTCTGACGCCATAATCGATGCGAAGGAGCATGTCAGATACTGCAAATGCTGCTATACACTAACAGATGACGAACTATGCCCCATCTGCAAGGATGCGGCAAGAGACCACAAGACCATCATGGTTGTTGAGAATACGAGGGATCTTGTGGCATACGAAAAGACCGGTAAATATGAGGGAGTGTATCATGTGCTTGATGGCGCAATTTCACCAATGCTTGGCATAGGTCCGGCGGATATTCGTCTGAAGGAGCTCATGGTTCGCCTTGAAAAAGACGTAAATGAGGTCATTATAGCGACCAATTCAAGCCTGGAGGGCGAGACTACGGCCATGTATATCAGCAAGCTCATCAAGCCTACCGGCATCAAAGTGACACGAATCGCAAGCGGAGTTCCCGTAGGAGGCGATTTGGAATATATTGACGAGGTGACCCTGCTTAGGGCGCTTCAGGGAAGAACAGAGATATAAATGATAGAAGGAGACATCATGAACAATCTTGAACTTGAGAAGATGGCGAATGAAATTCGCAAGGACATTGTGACAGCAGTTCACAGTGCCAAATCCGGACATCCGGGTGGATCACTTTCATCAGCAGATATTTTTACATATTTGTATTTTGAGGAGATGAATGTAGACCCTGCCAATCCTAAATGGGAGGACAGGGACCGTTTCGTGCTCTCAAAGGGACACGTAGCACCGGGACTTTACTCTACACTTGCAGAGAAAGGATATTTTCCAAAGGAGGATTTAAAGACACTCCGTCATACAGGCTCATATCTGCAGGGACATCCTGATATGAAGCACATCCCTGGCATTGATATGTCAAGCGGCTCTCTCGGACAGGGTGTATCTGTCGCAGTAGGAATGGCTGCAGCAGGAAAATATGACAAGAAGGATTACCGTGTATACACACTCACAGGAGATGGCGAGATTCAGGAGGGACAGATCTGGGAGGCAGCCATGTGGGCAGGCCACCGCAAGCTCGACAATCTCGTAGTTATCGTTGACAACAACAATCTCCAGATAGACGGTTCTGTTGAGGATGTATGCTCACCATACCCAATCGACAAGAAGTTTGAGGCATTCAATTTCCACGTAATCAATATCGACGGCAACGATTTCGACCAGATCAGGGCAGCCTTCAAGGAAGCTCGTGAGACAAAGGGTATGCCTACAGCCATTATCGCAAAGACTGTAAAGGGCAAGGGCGTATCCTTCATGGAAAATGCCGCAGGATGGCATGGAAAGGCTCCAAATGACGAGGAGTATGAAATCGCAATGGCAGACTTAGAAAAGGCAGGTGAAGCATTATGTCAGAAGTAAAGAAAATCGCTACAAGAGATAGCTACGGAAACGCACTCGTAGAGCTTGGAAAAGCACACGATGACCTTATTGTACTTGATGCTGACCTTGCAGGTGCCACAAAGACCTGTATATTCCAGAAGGAGTTTCCTGAGCGTCACTGGGACTGCGGAATCGCAGAGTGCAATATGACAGGTATCGCAGCAGGACTTGCTACATGCGGCAAGGTGCCTTTTATCAGCTCATTTGCCATGTTTGCAGCAGGCAGAAACTATGACCAGGTAAGAAACTCAATCGGATATCCTCATCTCAATGTCAAGATAGGTGCCACACATGCAGGAATCTCTGTAGGTGAGGACGGAGCTACACATCAGTGCCTCGAGGACCTTTCGCTCATGAGAGAAATCCCGGGCATGGTTGTAATAAACCCATCAGACGATGTGGAGGCAAGAGCCGCAGTAAAGGCAGCATATGACCATGTGGGCCCTGTATACCTTAGATTCGGCAGACTTGCAGTGCCTGTAATCAACGATACACCGGACTACAAGTTTGAAATCGGAAAGGGTATCGTACTTAAGGAAGGCAAGGATGTATCTATATTTGCAACAGGACTTGAGGTATCAGAGACACTTGAGGCAGCAAAAATGCTCGCAGCAGACGGCATAGATGCTGAGGTTATCAATATCCATACAATCAAGCCAATCGACAGAGAGCTGATTGTTAAATCTGTATCAAAGACAGGCAAGGCAGTCACAGTAGAGGAGCACTCTATCAATGGAGGACTCGGAAGTGCTGTGGCAGAGGTACTCTGTGAGGAGCAGCCTGCAAAGCTTCTGCGTATCGGTGTAGAGGACCGCTTCGGCGAGTCAGGACCGGCAGTGGAGCTTATCCACAAGTATGGACTGGATGCAGAGGGCATCTACAACAAAGTAAAGAATTATATGAAGTAGTAGGTTTTATGTGCTTCGCACTTGGAGGCTGTGTTCACCGGTGCAGCATACAGTATATTCCTCAGAAAAAATATGAAGTCAGCCGCAGGATTTCGTGTGGATAGCGTGTTGAATGAGTTTAGTCATTCTTGCTATTTTACATAATGGAACCCTGCGGCAGTTCATATTGTTTTCTTCAGAATATACTGTACGCTTTCCGGTGGATTATAGGGTGTCGAGTGCGAAGCAATTGACTGCTTCATATGGGAAAAGTCGGGCGCATGGGTTCATGCGTCCTTTTTTCATTAGTGATTAACTAAATAATTTGACAGTGTACTGACGGATTATGTGTAATTGGTAAATTATTTTTGGGGATGTGGCTTGACGGCTATTTTAAGTGTGATTTATGGCATTTAATACAATATATATATTTACAATCGCACAATTTTGCATAAATCTACAATCTGCAAGTGCTATGCTGACCGAAAAAGGAGGCTGGCATGATAGATATTGTGACGAACAACGTCAAGCAGATTGGCACACCGGCGGATGAGGGCCGGGTTTACATATCGGAGAAAGCGTACAAGCGCATAAAGACAGAGGGCTTTAAGGATAAAGAGGTTTTTGTACTTATGGGGCATACGGAGAGCAGCGGAGGCAGGTATGCAACATTTGTGGAGGCGGCGATTGCAGTATATGATATGGAGTTTGACAAAAATGCGCCTCTTTGGACCAACAAGGTATGGAGCAGAGTGTTTGCGGAGATAAAGAAAAGCTACGAGGAGCTGATTATTGTCGGATGGGCATTCAGGCAGGAGGATTTTCCGGCTGAGCCAACACCCATGCTTGAAAATATACACAGGGAGCATTTTGGCGGCGCTCATCAGCTTATGTTCCTTTTGAACAGGACCGAGCAGGAGGAAAACTTCTTTATCAAAAAGAATAATCATCTGAAGAAAAAGACAGGATTTTTTGTATATTACCGCATGAATGAGCATTGTGATAATGCTGACAGCTATAATGAAACTGACACCTGCAATAAAACCTGCAGCTATAGTAATGCAAACAACAATAATAAAATAGACAGTTATAGTAATGCCGATGACAATAATAAAAGCAGCAACCGGTATGAGGACACTGACACAGCGGCCCAAAGCAGCTACAGCCGGATACATAGAAGAACTTCGGCAGACGACAGGATCAATGTGTCGTTTCCTGAGGAATTTGGCAGCATATCGAAAGAACGCGGCCGGTACAGAAAAGCCATGGAGGCAGGAAAAGAACCGCGCAAGGGTTCGTTTGCATCTGTAGTGATGATTGCAGCGATAGCAGTGCTTATAGTGCTTATCGGGCTTAAAGCCGGCGCTGGAATGAGCGGCACAATAGACAAAAAGGAGACACTTCCTGCCATGTCAACAGAAGAAGATTTAATTCCTGTGGAAAAAATATCCGGTGAATGGTATACTGACAAGTAACAAACACTTTGGAAGTAGAACAAAAGGATAAGATTATGGCACAGAAATCAGACTTTAAAACTGTCGAGACCGATTTGGACGAGCTCGAGGAGAAAATACGAAAGCATAGAAGAAAAATAGCAAAAAGAATAATAATAGTCGTGGCAGCAGTCGTGGCTTTATTTCTTATAGTATGGTTGTGGATGGCGCTGCGCACCTACAAGTCATTTGACGTCAAAAACAGCGTGGAGCAGAAGGACAAGAGTGCGGTGTCGTTCGTGGATTTCTGTGGAGCGGTAGTGGAGTACAGCAATGATGGTGTATTGTATACAGACTCAGACGGAAACCGTATATGGAACCAGGCATTTGAGATGTCATCGCCACAGGTAGTCACATGCGAAAGCTTTATGACTATCTATGACAGGGGTGGAACAGTCCTCTATATCATGGACAAGAATGGAGTAAAAAAAGAAATAGGAACATCGTGGCCTATTATAAAAGCCTGCATAGCAAGCCAGGGCACAGTGGCAGTCCTTGTCAGTGAGAATGAAAATTATTATGTAAAGCTGTATGATGTAAACGGAAAAGAGCTGGCAAGTGGTGAGTTTTTCGGAGAACAGAAGAACATACCTGTTGATATAGCTCTTTCATATGATGCTAAAAAACTGGCTGTAGATATGATAGATGTCTCCGGAGGAAAGACGGACAGCGTTATATCCTTTTACAATTTTGGATCAGTAGGACAAAATGAGATAGACAACAATGTCGGCACCTACAAGTATGAGAATCAGCTCATACCTGAAATAGCATATGTTTCCGACAGCAGGATGATAGCAGTTTCAGATCAGAATATTATGGTATTTGACGGAAGCCAGAAGCCAAAGCTCAAGCAGACTATTAAGCTGGAAAAGCTGATAGACAGCGTATTTTACAATAATAAATATATAGGAGTAGCATACTCCAACAATGATAAAAATTGCACCAGTCATATCAAGCTTTATGATTTTAACGGTAAGATGCTTATGGAAAACGACACAGCTATTGCCTACAATAGTATAGAGTTTGACAGCAATAACGAGGTGTGCGTCACAGGAGACACAGCATGTGAGATATACACCATACACGGAGTTAAGAAATTCTATCATACATTTGACAATAAACTGTACAAGGTGATGTATAAATCGGGTATGAATAACTATATCTTCATCTATGACGGCGCAATGGACGAGGTGAGACTGAAATGAATTGGCTGTTAATTGCGGTAATATGTATTATTGCGTGGAATGTGGTGAGAGGCTACACAAGAGGTGTGCTTCGCATGGTATATTCGCTTGCAGCCTGGATAGTAATGCTTGCTGCATCAACCATGGCAGCCCCATATGTCAGGGATCAGATATTATCACAGACAGGAATAGAGCCCGTAATTTTAAACGGTATTGAAAAACAAATAGCTGCACAGGGGCAAAAAGCCACAGGCGATTTTGATATGGCAAACATATTGCTGCAGCAATCCGGAGCATACGACACCATATCCGCACAGCTTACAAATGCCATTATGACAGGTTTGTCATTTTTTTATAGTAATTTTTTTGCTGGGAATAGTGGCATACATAGTCCGTCACATCATCAGAAAAATAGAAAGGGTGCCCGTTATTGGCACTGTGAACCGGATTGCAGGCTTTGCAGTAGGTTTTATTAAGGGAATGGTCATCGTATGGCTGCTCCTTGCCCTGACATCATTATTTGCCGCATCTGAAATAGGACAGACAATGACAGCATATATAAATGATTCTATGATGCTTAAGTATCTGTATGAAAACAATCCTGTCATAAAGCTGATAGAAAATATACTGTAGCTTAAACCGGTGTAATAATGCATAAAAGAGAAAAGTACATAAGCAATAGATGGTATGTGGATAAGTATGTAAATACAATATATAGTTGTGTAAAAACAATGAGAAAAAATATATATAAAAAATAAAAATGTGTTGACTTTATGCGACACAGATGATATTATATCAAAGCTGACTCGCGGGACACATTGAGTTGTAGAGCTTGTGGGTTACAATTTACAGACATGACTTTATAATATTGCTTTGAAATAAGCTGATTAAATAAGTTATGAAAAAAGTTCTTGACAAATGAAAAACATTTTGATAGAATAAACAAGCTGTCGCAAGACAGAGAACTTAAAACAGAGTTCAAAAAATAAAAAGTGCTTGACAAACGAACAGTGATTTGATAAAATAATCAAGCTGTCGCAAGAGAGCAAAACAAAGAACATTGATAACTGAACAGTGAGAAACCTTGAAAGATTTTGAGAATCAATCAGAACGCTTCAATGAAAATTGAAGACCTTTAAAACAGTAA
>ENA-OQEL01000529-OQEL01000529.1-human-gut-metagenome-genome-assembly--contig:-NODE-529-length-13295-cov-5.436741_pt1 | contig 13295 bp, 9 predicted proteins | sample MGYA00242796_ERZ504637 | MGnify/ENA primary metagenome ERZ504637 (study PRJEB26092, sample SAMD00036306) | human gut metagenome | host: Homo sapiens | study: EMG produced TPA metagenomics assembly of... | reverse complement strand
TTTTTTTGTGTTTTTTATAGGATATGAAGGAAATAATGAGAAATCATGATGATAAAAAGAAAACAGGCGGCTCCCGGATTGGAGGTGAGCCGCCTATTCTATGAGTTTTTAACCAAATCAGTAAAGTTCGACCAATCTTTCAACTTTGAATCCTCTTAGATCTCTGACGGATTTCTTAAACCACTCTATTTTAGAGAGCTCCATAACTGTTTTTACAAGTGCAGTCAAATCATCATTCATCGTCATGTATGTACTGCCTTGCACCCACTCGAAACCATTCTTTTTTAGAAGCTCTTTTATTTCGTAGTAAGCCTTGTTGTAAGGTTCGCCATAGTATTTTTGTAAATCAGAAATTACCATATCAAATGCTAGTGCGACATACGGTCTCCTTTGCAGGTTCAAATAAGTCCTTATATCCAAAGAAGATGTTTCCATCTGCGGTTTTTGCGGAGATGACAATTCCTACGAAAGGATTGTTCTCAACTTCAATCACTTCGCCCTGTGTCCAGTCTTTGGCATGTGTCAAATCTGGAGATATTAATACTTTGTCGCCTGTTCTCATAATCATAAAAATATAAATGTTGTACTTATTCGGGGACAAAGATACGACTTTTCCTCGTAACTTCCAAGGTTTTAGGGAAAAAATATTTGAGGGGGAGGAGAAAGAAAAAATAGGCGGCTCCCGGAATTGAGAGCCGCCTATTGATATTTAGTTTATTTGATGAAGCAAATGTTTACTTCTTAGTCATTTCACACTTTGCATAGCCATCAGCCCAAGGATAAAGCTTGATGTCGTAAGTGCCTTCTTCTACAGCGATGTTGCCACCGCCTTGGGTAAGAGCATTTACATCGCCACCCCAGTTGATAGCCCAGTCGTCGTTGGCACGGAACTTGATTTCACCAGCTGTCAATGTGATGTCCTTTTTCTCCCAGTAGCCAAGTTCTTTGGTTTCTGCATTGTAAGGAACGTATGTCATATCAACGTCAGAATCCCAACCATTAGGTGATGCGCTACCAATGATACCGATTGTTGTGATAGGAGTCAGAACATAGCTCTTGCTTTCCAAATCAACATCTACCTTGTAGTAACCGGCTTCTTCTGTCATAGTGATATTGGCTGCATCAGCAGCTGTATTGAAGTCTGCGCCATAGTTGGTGCCCTTCCACTCTGGCTGAGTACAGAACTTGAAACCATTCTGGTTCAAGTACATGTAACCAGTGTAGTGTACGCCATCATTACCTGTGAGATAGTCATTTGTAGCCCATCCATTAGCATCACCTGCCATATAGAGGATAGGCTTGCTGATAGTATATGTACAGTTAATCATATCAAGAGTGACAATCCAAGTGCCAGCACCTGCGATAGTTGGGGTCTTAACGTCTTTCCATTCTAGCATATTAAAAGTCGCAGCATCATCACTTACTTGACAACCATATTGGTATTTATTTACTAAGTCCCAATTGTTGTCATCTGTGGAGAAACCTGTTGCGCCATAAAACTTGAACCAGTTTTTATCATATTTTGTTGTGATGGTGGCAGTGTAGATGCCGTTACCTTTGTCTGTCATCATTAACCCCTTGGATGGAGTCCAACCTACATTTTCGATGTCTCCCAATATGTAATAACCCTTAGAGTCGATTTCTGGTGTAGGAATAGGAGTCTCGTTTTGTTTGAGTTCTCCTTTTATCGCTACTGCAGTCTTCGACTTAGGATAAACTGTAGCTTCAACATCGACGTTTAACTCTCGCTTTTCATACTTGCGTGTTTTAAGTGCAACCATGGCGCAAGAATCCAACGAATATGTTGAAACATAAGCATCGTTGCCTTCCACTGTATATGGAATAACCTGATTATTTACCTTGATGGAAATGAAACGCAGAGAATCAACATCAGGATTACTTGTCGCCATAGAAACAAGTTTGATTTTCTCCGGGTTGTTTTCATCTCCCATGTTTACATCAACACCAGAACCCACAAACTGAACTCCATAGGCAGCTGCAACAGCTTCTTCTGCATCGTTGTGCTGTGGATTGTTCCAGTCGGTATAGTCCTCGCTGCAGGATGCTAGTCCTGCAGCAATGACAAATGCAAATAATATTTTCTTAGTCATAATACTTTCTTAATTAAGTGATAAACGTTATTGCTTCTCAATAATGCTAAACTCACCAGTGATGTCGTTGAACATGATATACCATGTGCCTTCGCCTACACCAATGTTTTTACCGCCGTTTGTGGCTTTACCGCAAGTTGCAATATCGCCATCGTTAGAACCAAAGCCCCAGTTGGTATCCCAATTGTCAGGAATCTTGAACTTGATTTGTTCAACCTTTCCTGGGTCAACCTTCAGTTCGTAGAACCATACGTGGTTCTCGCCCTCCTTGTTTACAGGAATCATGTTCTCGCCTGGAGTTGTCCAATCATTGAATGAACCGATGATGCAAATCTGGTTATAAACAGTTGGGGTAATATCTTGCTTTTCGATTGTACAAGTACTCTCCTTTGTGGTCTTATTAGTAGTTACTTTTACAAGATAATATCCAGCAGGGTCAACCCAGCAATTTGCTCCATCAGCACCATCTTTACGGTTTACAACCTTGTTAGCACCATCTGCTATGAAAGCGAAATTCCAGTTTCCATCTTCAGGTAACAGTTTCCAACCTTGTGAAGTGAAATAGTTGAGGTAAGTTATGACACCTTCTCCGCTATTCTTGTCATAAGTGCATTCACTGTCAAGGAACATAGGAAATCGACTTGTACCCGTTGCAACGGCCATGTTTCCCCACTTACCATCTCCAAAGTTATCTCCAACAAAATACCACATAAGAGGAGCTGCGTCTTTAAGTTTCTCGTAAAAAGGCTTAACTGCTAACTTTATTGAGTTGGACTCAATCTGGTTCAAACGCTTAGTGCCTTCTGCAATATAGGACACTACCCTTACATAAACCTCTTGGTAATTAGGGGTCGTTTCCTCAGTCCATCCAAAAAAACCAATGAGTTCCTTATCAATTTCCTTGCCGGTAAAAGATGTTTTGCAGAGAGTCGTAGTCTTATTGAATGCCAGATAGTCTGCTGCTTTGTCTCCACTTTCATCTCCTTCAGCTTCTTTCTTAGAAACAGTGAATGAGTTGGTTGGTGAGAGTTGTACCTCGTATGTTGCATTGATTGGTGCATTCTCTGCTGTGTATTTTGGCTGTGACCAAGTGAAAGCTACATCAGCAGCATGCTGCAAGTCTACAGTCTCGTTAGCATATGCTGGTGCGTTCAAAACAAACTCTGTAGGCTGAATCAGCGTAGGGTTTGAGTCATTGTCATCGGTACATGCTGTGAATAAACTGGTGATGCAAATGAGCAGAGCACCAAGTATATATTTATTCTTCATATTGTATTCCTTTATAATTCGGTTATACATTTTTAGTTGTTACTCTCGTTGTATCCGTCAATCTGGGTTAAGTTCTTGTTTGGCAATACCTCAGATGAAGGAAGTGGATATACATTGTAAATCTTAGAGAACGAGTTTCCGGTTTCGCTTCCTCCCTTGTATGCCCAAGTATAAGTTGCTTGTTTGCCACCAAACTGATTGAAGCGAATAAGATCGGTACGACGAATTCCTTCGCAGTAGAACTCACGGGCACGTTCATCAAGAATGTCATTCAATGTATAAGAAGCCTTGGTGGAAGCGTGTGCTCTGTTACGGATAGCGTCAACGTACTGTTTTGCCAAAGCTGAACCTTCTCCATTCAAGTGCATTTCTGCTTCTGCTGCATTCAAATATGCTTCTGCTACACGGAAGAGGAAAAAGTCTGTATCTACATTGTATGTATCATGTGGCGTACCATTATTGGAATAGTTGTTGTTCCATTTTGTGGTAGTTAAGCCCTGATAGAAGCTGCTGTTGTCTCCAAGTTCGATGGTGCGCTTGTCGGAATCTGAACCCTTGCCCCAAATCAAGGCACGGTCATCTATACCCATTGCACGAATCTCAGATGTTGATTTATCTAAGAAAATGCTAGGGTCCTTTGTGAATTTCTGTAGGAATTCAGGGCGAAGGCGCATACCGGACCAGTTGTTACCTGTTGTACCTGCAGTTTTATCAGTTACGGTTGCCATCTTATCGTTCCAGTTAGCAGCGATGAAGAAGAGTGAACCACCCCAACCTTGTGTCTTGTCACCATCCTGAAGCAAAGGTAGCAAAGCCTCGCAACTAGCTCCGTTGGAACCATTGTCACCCATAAACAACAAGTCGTATGGTTTGTATCCATTTGCTTTGGCCTCGGCAGATTCCTTTGAGTCGTCAAACAGCTTGTAATCAGAGTTGATAACCTTTTCTGCATATTCTTTAGCCTCTTGCCAGTATGGATTGTTTGATCCATCATTGTTGAGATAGGTACCTGCATTCAGATAAAGACGGCTTAAGAGCAACCAAGCCGTACCTTTGTCGGCACGTCCATAATCAGCATCTGTATCATTCTCTGGCTTAGCTGGGAGCATATCTGCTTCTGCTGCAACCAATTCGTCTTTTACCCAGTTGAACAAGAATTCACGTCCCAGTTGGAGCAATTCAGCACGATTGTAAGTTTTATTTGGGTCAAAGTTCTTGTTATACGTGTGAGCCTGTCTTGGAGCGTCAGTAGAGATGGTCTCAATGAAAGGTGGATCTCCAAAGAAATCAAGCATCAGGAAATAGTTGTAAGCACGAATGAAACGAACTTCTGCAAGCATTGTCTTTTCTGATTGTGCTGCATCCAAACTTATATATTGGTTGCAGAATGTGATGTTTGACATCAGACGATAATATAAGAATTTTAATGTTGCGTTTCCAGAAAGACATTGGTTCTTACATATGTCGGTAATACCACCATCAGACCACCAGCAGATAGATTCATCTGTAGGTAACTCGTTAAAGTTAAATACGTTGCGAAGTAAGGTTGATTTACCTGCGTCATCAATGGTGAAGTCGGCATTTCCATCATTTCCTTCCATGATGAGACCTGCATAGCATTTGCTATACAAACCAATGATATCTGCGTTAGGCTCAACAGTAGGGTCAATGTTTCCCTTGTCTAAGTCTGCCATGCAGGAGCTCAAGCTTGCCGTCAGTAGAAGAGCGGCTGCTGGAACTATTGTTTTGATTTTATTTAATTTCATATCTAAATCTTTTAAAATGTTAGAAGTTGAGGTTAAGACCAAGCAAGAAGGTACGAGAGCGTGGATAAATGCTACTTTCCATACCTGATGTTTGCTCTGGGTCAAGCCCCTTGTACTTAGTCAAGGTAAACACATTTGAGCATGATGCGTAGATGCGGCCAGAGATGCCCTTGTATTTGCCCATCTGCAAGAATTTATCGAAGTTGTAACCCAATGTGATATTGTCACACTTCAAGAAACTTCCATTCTGTACAAAGTAGTCTGTAAGAGGATAGTTGTAAGATGTCCATCCTAATGATGTAATTTCTTTTGTGCTATTCTCGTAATAACCCTTTGAGTTATACAATACGGAAGAGTTTGCTTTACCTTGTTCGATATTGTTGTAAAGGTAGTTGCCGAAGCTTGCTCTGAAGTTGGTGCCAAGATCCCAATTCTTATAGGAAATCTTAAAGCTGAATCCTCCAGTCCAAGGAGCTACAATATTTTTATAGAAATATTTGTCGTTCTCGTCAATTGAACCATTGCCATCACGATCAACATAACATCCCATAATAGGACGACCACTTTCGTCATACACTTGCTGATAAACAAGGAATGAATTTGCAGGCATGCCAACTTTATGGTATGTTACAGGTTGGTTTTGACCAACTTGCATTCCTGCCTCTATCATGTCGCGACCCTCTGTCAATTCTGTAATTTTATTCTTGTTGTATGCAGCATTGACACTAACCTCTACAAACCAATCTTTAGTCTGGATAGGACGACCTGTGATAGCAACTTCGAAACCTTTGTTCTCCAAAGAACCCGCATTCATCATGAGGGTGTTGTCGAAGTTCTGACCAGCTGAAATAGTGGTTTTACTAAGAAGGTCAGTGGTTTTACGGATGTATGCATCTGCGTTAATCGTTAAGCGCTGATCAAACATACCATAGTCCAAGCCTATGTTCCAAGTTGTCGTTGTTTCCCAAGTCAAGTCATCATTATAAGCCAATGGACGATAGAGGATACCGTCATTCTTAGGACCTACAGGATAGAGAAAGTGTACACTTGTACTTTTTTTATAAGTAGGAGTATAGTATTCCAAACCCGTATCTTGCTGTCCAGTCTTACCCCAACCTAAGCGAAGCTTTAAGTCGCTGATGGCGTTGACATCCTTTAAGAATTTCTCATCCTTAACTCGCCAAGCAAAGGCAGCTGATGGGAAGAAACCCCAACGATGACCATCGGCAAATCGGCTAGAACCATCATAACGAGCTGTGAATGTAAAGAGATAACGATCCAACAATGAGTAGTTTGCACGTCCATACCAGCTGACGAGATATATCTGACCTTTCCAATTGTTTGTATTTCCAGACTTTAGAGTGCCTGCCAATGCTTCGCCTTTGTCTGACTTTCCTTCATATGTAGATGGATAGAATGTCTTGTCCCAGCTGTTTCCCCAGTACTTCATATGGTTATACTCATAACCAAGCATGATGTCAAAGTGGTTTGCCTTATTGATGTCTTTTGTGTACTGAGCGTATGCTGTAGCCAACAAATTATACTTTTTTTCTGTGTTCTCACCATCGTTTCCATAATAGAAACTATAGGTTGAGTAACGAGAGTTGTGAGTATATTCACCACCAGTGGTGTATTCACCAGCAAGGTTAGCATGGAGGTGCAAGTCCTCGAATCCATGAATCTTATAGTCTGCCTCCAAATTGCCCAAGAGAACATGTGCACTCTTGTCGAAACCATAGTTCTCGATTTTTTCTACAGGGTTGGATGGTGCATCGTCATTACGACCATAAGGGAATGTTGGGTCGTACTCTGTTACATTCTTTGTCCACTGCCAGTAGCCTCCCCAGTTCTTGAATTTCTCGTCGCTGCTCTTTACTGGACGTGTCGGATCCATTGTTGTGGCAGCACCGATGGCATCTTGACCACCAGGGTTAGTCTTGGCGTAAGAGTATTTTGCATTGGCGTTGATGTTCAAATGCTTGTCAAAAAGTGACGGACTTACATTAAATCCTGCTGTGACACGTTGGTAATCAGAGCCTTTCAGAATACCTTCTTGGCTGGTGTAACCTACGCTGACACGATATGGCATAGACCATGATTGCTTGTTGATGCCACCAGTCAAACTTACATTGTGGTCATGGCTGAATGCTGCACGATAAATTTCGTCCTGCCAGTCTGTATCGTATGTTCCTGCTGCATAGTTTGGAGTTCCATCCTCATTGAATTCTTTCCATCCTAAACCATTGTAAGCTGCAGAACCTTCTCCATACTGATTCTTGATAAATTCGGTATATTCTGCAGCATTCATCACGTCAAGTTTCTTGGCAACTGTACTTACAGAGAAAGTGCCGTTGTAAGAAACCTGTGGCTTCTGGCCGCTGCGACCCTTCTTGGTGGTAATGATGATGACACCATTAGAACCACGGGAACCATAGATGGCAGTAGCGGAAGCATCCTTCAATACAGTAAAGCTTTCAATATCATTAGGGTTTACCAAAGACAATGGGTTGTTCATACCCTTAGTGTTATTATTGTCCATTGGCATACCATCAATCACGATAAGAGGATTGTTTGAGGCTGTAAGAGAAGCACCACCACGAATACGGATCTGAGCACCATCACCAGGAGCACCTGATGCAGAGTTTACGTTTACACCGGCAATTTTACCCTGGATCATATCCTGTGCAGATGTAATGATACCATGGTTCTTCTCATCAGGCTTGATAGCTGTTACAGAACCAGTCAAGTCGTTCTTCTTAGCTACACCATAACCGATGACTACGACTTCGTTCAAAGCCTTAGAGTCATCTGCCAAGGTAATGCTCATGTTATTAGCTGCTTTCACTGTCTGCGGAGTCATTCCAAGATAGGTGAAAGTAAGATTGGTACCTGGCGCTGCGTCTACTGAGAAGTTACCATCCATATCGGTAATGCCCACTGCCTTACCGTTAACTGTAATGGTAGCACCCATGATAGGCTCACCAGAAGCATCCTTCACTTGTCCCTTAATCGCATTACTCTGCGCAAAGGAACTCACCGTCAGAAGCAGACCGCTTGCTAGGGTCAACGCTCTGAGAGGCAATTTAATTTTTACCTGCTTCATCATTTGCTTGATTTTTAAGTTAATGTATTATATTAAATTATTTACTTTTTCTTCTTTTCTTCTTGGCTTAAGTTGTTGTCGTTCCTACTCAAAATGCCGTTCTGGCTCTTTTCGGGGTCTTTCTGACATCTTACTTATATTATATAAGGTAGGAATGGGGCGCTTGCCCATAAACTTGTCGTTTTCTGTGTGCAAAATTAAGTTCTTTTCTCTTATGTTGTACTATTTTTGTGTTAATTCCGTTATTTATTTTGTGCAAACGTTTGCATAGAAATTACTTGATTTAAGTCAAGAACATTGAACTTATATTGAGGATATTTCGTAATTTTGCAGCACAACTAATAGCAATGGGCGATAAAGAAACAATAACAATGAAAGATATTGCTCGCGATCTGGGCGTAAGTGTTGCCACAGTGAGCCGGGCTTTGAAGGACAGTTCTCGTATCAGTACTGCCCAAAAGGAGCGTATTCAGAAATACGCGCGTGAACATAACTTCTTTCCTAATTTCCTGGGTGAAGCTTTAAGACATAATAAGGTGAAGCCGATGAAGGTGATTGGAGTTATTGTGCCTCAGGTGGTACACTATTACTTCATGTCGGTGCTTTCGGGTATAGAGGAAGAGGCTAGAGCCAGAGGTTACCGTGTGATGGTGGCGCAGAGTAACGAGCGCTACGATAAGGAGGTGGCCATCTGTGAAGACTTCTATCAGAACAAGGTTTGTGGCATCATCGTTTCACAGGCGAAGGATACCAAGCAGTATGACCATTTCGAAAAACTGCTGCAGAATGGGGTGCCGCTTATCTTCTATGATAGAATATGTACGGGCGTGAACTGCTCGCGAGTGGTGGTAGATGACTATATGGGTGCCTTTACTGCCGTTACCCACATGATTGATACGGGCTGCAAGAAGATTGCCTTCTACGGCTCGCCGATGAATCTGGAAATCTCCAAGAACCGATATAACGGTTATCATGATGCGCTGGTAAAGCATGGTTTGACGGAGAACCCTGACTGGGTGAATATCTGCGATGACCGTGCCAGTGCCGAAGCAATAACGCCGGATATTCTGATAGAGGAAGATCGTCCGGATGCTTTCTTCGCCATCAATGATGATACGGCAATCGGCATCCTCTATACCGCCAAGCGCATGGGGTTCAAGGTGCCTGAAGAAATCAGCATCTGCGGATTCACCAATGGTGACCGTGCCAAGGCGTGCGACCCGATGCTTACTACGGTTGAGCAGCGAGGTGTAGCCGTAGGCGAGGAAGCTGCCAATATCCTGATTGGTCTGGTGGAAGGCTACATCCCTAGAGATGAGGTGGAGAAGAGAGTGGTGAGAACACGACTCGTGGTGAGAGGAACTACTAGATAATGTTAAATGTTGAATGTTAAATGTTGAATTGACATTCTTTTCTGAATGAATATAAATAAAAGCATAACAATATGAAACAAAAAGCCTGATTTAAGTTTCTGGAAGCTCTGGAACTTGAGCTTCGGATTTTTCGGAGTACAGATTGCCTACGCCCTACAGAGCGCCAACATCTCCCGAATCTTTGCAACGTTGGGTGCTGACCCACACAACTTGAGTTATTTCTGGATTCTCCCTCCTCTGATGGGAATCCTGGTTCAGCCTATCGTGGGCACGTTGAGCGATAAGACGTGGTGCCGCTTCGGTCGTCGCATCCCTTATCTCTTTGTGGGTGCTACGATTGCCGTCCTGGTGATGTGCCTGCTGCCGAACGCTGGTTCGCTCGGACTGACCGTGAGCGGTGCGATGCTCTTCGGACTGATAGCGCTGATGTTCCTCGATACAAGCATCAATATGGCAATGCAGCCGTTCAAGATGCTTGTAGGCGATATGGTAAATGAAAAACAGAAGGCAAAGGCTTACTCTATCCAGAGTTTCCTCTGCAATGCCGGTTCTGTAGCCGGATATATCTTCCCGTTCCTCTTTACCTTCCTCGGTATCAAGAATTATGCTGAGAAGGGTGTGGTTCCTGATTCTGTCATCTGGTCGTTCTATATAGGTGCGGCTATCCTGATACTCTGTGTTATCTACACCACGATGAAGGTGAAGGAGTGGAATCCACAGCAGTATGCGGACTATAATGAAGCGAAGAGTGAAGAGGGAAGAGTGAAGAATCCTAATGCTTCTGAAGACAAGGCCGGTTGGATTACTTTGCTCCGCAAGGCGCCATCTACCTTCTGGAAGGTGGGACTGGTTCAGTTCTTCTGCTGGGCTGGTTTCCTTTATCTCTGGAATTATTCTACGGGAGCCATCGCTGAAACCGTATGGAATACGACCGACCCTGCTTCTGAAGCATTTCAGGAGGCAGGCAACTGGGTGGGCATTCTCTTTGCAGTTCAGGCTGTAGGTAGTGTTATCTGGGCTGTGATTCTCCCTCAGTTTAAGAATACGAAGGTGGCATACGCTGTCAGTCTGGTTATCGGTGGTGTGGGTTTTGCCCTGATACCTTTCCTGCATGACCAGTATCTGCAGTTTATTCCGTTCCTGATGATTGGTGCCGGTTGGGCAGCCATGCTGGCGATGCCTTTCACCTTTGTTACCAATGCTTTGCAGGGATATGGTCACATGGGTGCTTATCTCGGTCTGTTTAACGGAACTATCTGTATCCCTCAGATTGTGGCTGCCATCTGCGGTGGAACTGTCCTGAGTCTGGTGGGTTCTCATCAGAGCGATATGATGATTGTGGCAGGTATCCTGCTGATTGCGGGTGCGCTGTCTGTGAGTATCATCAAGGATAAGAAATCAGAATAAAATAAGATGAACGATTAATTGATTGTTTCTACGGAGTGAGGGTTGTGCAATCGTTTGCACGATTTGTGAGAAAAAATATGCAAATTTCAGATACGTTTTTCGCTCGTTTTTCTTACCTTTGTAGCATCAAATATAACTTATAACATTTTTAAGAGCCTTTAAGAGTCTTATGACAGTACAGTTTAATATTGAATATAAAGCAATGTTCGGCGAACAGATCGTCGTAAACATTCAGACGGAGGAAGGTGAACTGAAACTTCCTCTCGAGACAACAGATGGTCAAAGATGGGCATGCGACTGGTGTGTTGAATCACCTGAAAAATCGTATACCTATTATTATAGTGTAGAACGTGAAGGAAGAGCAGTCAAGACCGAATGGCTTATAATCAAGCATCAGCTCGATGTAAATGCCAAGAAGGCTGCGGCTTATACCCTTTACGATCATTGGAAGGTTATGCCGGAGGATGCTTACCTCTACAGCAGTGCCTTTACCGATTGCATCAATCATCAGGCTCCACAGGAGATGAAGCCGGAAACGGGCAGCAAGATTGTGCGTCTGATAGTCCGTGCTCCTCAGCTTCGTGATGGTGAGCGTCTGGGTGTATTGGGTGCAGATAAAGCTTTGGGTGTCTGGGATGTGCAGAAGATTCTTCCGATGACTCAGCATACCTATAATGAATGGGTGGCTGATATTGATGCGACTCATCTTGAGGGCAGACATCTGGAGTTTAAGTTCGTGGCTTTCCGTAATGCGAAGAACGAGCTTCTCTGGGAAACCAGCATGAACAGAACCGTGGATTTGCCGGAGATGAAGGCAGGTGAGTTGGTATCTTATGAACTCGACCAGGCTTTCTTCGCCCTGTATAACCGCAAACTTGCCGGAACGCAGGTGCCAGTATTCTCATTGCGTACCCGTAAGAGTGCCGGTATCGGTGATTTCGGTGACCTGAAGACCATGATTGATTTTGTGGCTTCTACCGGTCAGAAGGTGCTCCAGCTCCTTCCTATCAATGATACCACCATCACTCATACATGGACCGACAGTTATCCATACAGCTGCATCAGCGTCTTCGCTATTCATCCGCAGTATGCCGACCTCCATGCTCTCCCAGAGCTGAAGGATGCCAAGGCTCGTGCTGAGGCTGAGAAGACACGTGCTGAGTTGAACGCACTGGATAAGATAGATTACGAGAAAGTAAATGATTTCAAGATAAATTACTTGCGCCAAATCTTCAATCAGGAAGGTGAAAAGATGATGAAGACAGCCGAATACAAGGCTTTCTTCCAGGATACTGAACTGTGGCTGGTTCCTTACGCACAATATTCATACCTGCGTGATAAGAATGGTACGGCTGATTTCAACCAGTGGCCAGATCATCAGGTATGGGATGAGGCTGAGCGCAAGGCGCTTGCCGACCCTAAGACTGCTGCTTACAAGAACGTGGCGTTCTTCTATTTCGTACAGTTCGTACTGGACCGACAGATGCAGGAGGCTCACGAGCATGCCAAGGCTAAGGGCGTTATTTTGAAGGGTGATATTCCAATCGGCGTAAACCGCAATGGTTGCGATGTATGGACGGAACCAAAATACTTCAACCTCAATGGGCAGGCGGGTGCTCCACCTGATGACTTCTCTGCCAATGGTCAGAACTGGGGATTCCCTACCTATAACTGGTTTGAGATGCTGAAGGATGGCTGCCAGTGGTGGAACCGCCGTTTCAAGAACATGGCAAGATACTTTGATGCTTACCGCATCGACCACGTATTGGGCTTCTTCCGTATCTGGGAGATTCCGGTACATAGCGTACATGGATTGCTCGGACAGTTTGCACCGGCGCTTGCCATGAGTCGTGAAGAGATAGAAAGCTATGGTTTGCACTTCCAGGAAGACCGTTTTACCCGTCCGTTCATTACCGATTGGGTATTGGACCGTGTGTTCCATGAGCGTGCCGGCGAGGTAAAGGAGAAGTATCTCGACCGTCTGGATGACGAACGTTATCAGATGAAGCCTGAGGTAGATACCCAGCGCAAGGTAGAGGCACTCTTTGCTGACGTAACAGATGAGAAGGAACTCTGGCTGCGTGATGGCTTGTATGCCCTGATCAGCGATGTACTCTTTGTACGTGATCATACCAACCCTAGCGTCTTCCATCCACGTATCTCAGCCCAGCTCGACTTTATCTACGAGTCGCTCTATGATAATGACAAGGCAGCGTTCAACCGCCTTTACAACGACTATTTCTATCGCCGCAACAACCAGTTCTGG
>ENA-OQEL01000528-OQEL01000528.1-human-gut-metagenome-genome-assembly--contig:-NODE-528-length-13313-cov-3.671925_pt1 | contig 13313 bp, 19 predicted proteins | sample MGYA00242796_ERZ504637 | MGnify/ENA primary metagenome ERZ504637 (study PRJEB26092, sample SAMD00036306) | human gut metagenome | host: Homo sapiens | study: EMG produced TPA metagenomics assembly of... | reverse complement strand
AATTTAACTATAGATTTTAAAATTTTATGATAAATATTTTATCTAAGTAATAAATTTTAGTAATAAAGATGTAAATATAAAAATTTTTACAATTATCGTGCTATAGTGTTATAATTATGCTTAAAATAATTAAATTTGTTAAAGAAAGGTTTGAAGTTATGGGGGGCTTTAAAAGAAATTCAACCGATAAAAACAGGATTAAAAGGAGAAATTTTAATACCTGGAGATAAATCAGTATCACATCGCAGTGTAATGTTTGCTGGTCTTTGTGATAGTGAAGTAAAAATCACTAATTTTTTACATGCAGCAGATTGTATGTCTACTGTTAATTGTATGAGAGCTTTAGGTGTAAAAGTTAAAGAATTAGATGAAAATACTTTGATTGTAAAAGGTAATGGTTTTCATGGACTTCAAGAACCGCAAAGTATAATTGATGCTGGAAATTCAGGCACAACACTTCGTTTAATGATGGGAATATTGGCAGGTCAAAAATTTTTAACTACTTTTACAGGTGATGCTTCACTTAGTCGTCGTCCTATGGGAAGGGTAATTAACCCATTGAGCCAAATGGGGGCTAATATTGTAGGAAGAAAAGAAAATAAATTATTGCCTATAACTGTAATTCCTGCAAAAGAAAGTTTACAAGGTATTGATTATCAAATGCCAATGGCTAGTGCGCAGGTGAAATCTGCTATTTTACTCGCTGGCATGAATGCTGAAGGCAAAACTACAGTAACTGAGCCATATACTTCTAGAGATCATACAGAACGTATGCTTGAAGGTTTTGGCGTAAAATTAGAAAAATCTGGCACAAGTATAACAATTAGTAAAGTGGAAAAAATGACAGCTCCAAAAGAAATTCATGTACCAGGTGATATTTCTTCAGCTGCTTTTTGGCTTGTAGCTGGTTCAATTATCGAAGATAGTGATATTATTTTAAAAGATGTAGGTATAAATGAAACACGTACAGGAATTATTGATGTATTAAAAGCTATGGGAGCTAATATTGAACTTTTAAATGTTCGCGATGAAGTAGAACCTATTGCTGATATTCGTGTGCGTTATGCTAAATTACATGGTACAAGCTTTGGTGCAGATATCATGCCTAGACTCATTGATGAAATTCCTATTATCACTGTAGCTAGTATGTTTGCAGAAGGTGAAACTATTATTACAGGTGCTGGCGAATTACGTGTAAAAGAAACAGATAGATTGCAAGTTATCACAGATGAATTTAACAAAGTTTGTCCATGCATAAAAGGAACTCAAGATGGTTTAATCATCACTGGCGGTCAAAGAAATAATTTACAAAAAGCTGTATGTAATTCTCATGATGATCATAGAATTGCCATGGCACTTGCAATATTAGGAGCTAGCGGTGTAGGTATTGAAATTGAAAATAGTGAATGTGTAAATATTTCCTATCCAACTTTTTATGAGATATTAACTCGTTTTGAATAATTTATAAATTTTATATAGGTGAGAATGATGAAGAAATCTGTAATTGCTATTGATGGTCCAGCGGGAGCAGGTAAATCTACTATAGCGAAAATGGCAGCTAAAAAATTAAATTATATTTATATTGATACTGGTGCGATGTATAGAGGTGTAGCTTGGCTTGTATTGCAAAAATATCAAGTGCCTGTAAATACAGCACAAGTTTTATCTGTAATTGAAGATATTAATATACGATTGTCTTATGATGATAATGGAAATATGCTCATTTTTGTAAATGAACAAGATGTAAGTACAGCGATTAGAACACCAGAAGTAACAGCTTTAGTATCACAGGTAGCAGCAATTAGTGAAGTTCGTCAAAAAATGGTAGAGCTTCAACGTAAAATGGCACAAGATGGTTCTGTATTGATGGATGGTAGAGATATTGGAACATGTGTACTTCCTAATGCTGATTTAAAAATTTATTTGACAGCTTCTGCTGATGAAAGAGCAAATCGCAGAGCTAAAGAAATGAGAGAAAAAGGCTATGATGTAGATGTAGAAGAAATAAAAAAAGATATTATAGCTAGAGATAAAGCTGATATGCAAAGAGAAGTTTCTCCATTGAAAAAAGCAGACGATGCTATTTTATTAGATACAACAAAAATGACTATTGATGAAGTTTTACAAGAGATTATAAGACTAGCTAATGCTTAAGGCTATTTTTGTGAATTTATAATTTGAGGATTTTTAATTATGTTATATGGATTACTTAGAATAATATTTACATTTATTTATTCTGTTATTTTTCCTACAACAATCAAAGGAAAAGAAAATATACCTAAAGAAGGAGCTGTAATTTTAGCTGCTAATCATTTAAGCAACTGGGATCCTCCACTAGTAGGAACATTCATACCTCGTCATTTGGCTTATATGGCTAAAGAAGAGTTGTTTAAAGTGCCGATATTGAAAAATATTTTAGAAAATGTGCATACTTTTCCTGTAAAAAGAGGTGCTTCAGATAGAGCTGCAATAAAAACAGCATTGCAGATGTTAGAAGCAAAAGAGTGTATATGTATGTTTCCTGAAGGTACTAGAAGTAAAAGATGGAAAATTACAACAAGGGTGCACCAGGAGTAGCACATCATTGCCGCAAAAATCAAAAAGCGACAGTTATTCCTGTAGCAATACAAGGAACATTTAATTAAGACCATTTAGAAAAATAACTTTAATTTATGGAAAATCCTATGACTTTTGAAGCGGAAAAAGTTGGATAAAGAAAATTTAACAAGAATTTAACTGAAAAAATAATGCAAGAAATTGCGTCAAATGCATAAAAATAAAGTAGAAATAAAGATAGCATAGTATGGTATACTATATGGTAAGCTTAGTAATATAATTTTTGATGGTGATAAATTTTGGAAGTAATTTTAGCTGACGATTATGGATTTTGTTATGGTGTAAAAAGAGCAATAAAAACTGCTAAAGATAATAAAAGATTTATCAAAAAAAGTTTGCACTTTAGGACCAATAATTCATAATCCGCAAATGGTGAAAGCATTAGCTGATGAAGGTATCGGAATAGTAGAATCAGTTGATGAAATGGAGAATGGGAAAATAATAATTCGCTCTCATGGTGTAGGTCCAAGCATATATGATGCGATAAAAGCAAAAGGGCTAGAGCTTGCAGAATGCTACTTGTCCACATGTTAAGAAAGCTCAAATGTCAGCCAAAACGCTAGCTGATGAAGGCTTCAAAGTTATTATTATAGGCGAAAAAAATCATCCTGAGGTAAAAAGTATTAAAGAGTGGGCTGGTAAAAATTCATTAGTTATTGGTTCACAAGAAGAAGCTGAAAATATAGCTTTTGTATCCAAATTGGGTATTGTAGCGCAAACAACATTTTCAGTAAAAGCCTTTAGTGAGATTGTTAATATTTTATTAACTAAATCTTATGATATCAGGATTTTAAGAACAATTTGCACAGCCACAGATAAACGTCAGTCTGCTGCGATAAAATTAGCTAAAGAAGTAGATATGATGATTGTTGTTGGTGGTCGCAATAGTGCTAATACAACTCGATTAGCGCAATTATGCACCGAGCATTGTGTAACACATCATATAGAAACGGTTGATGAATTACATGATGATTGGTTCAATAATATTAAAAAAATTGGTATTACAGCAGGTGCATCTACACCTGACTGGATTATCAAGGAGGTATATGAAAAGTGCAAGACATGGCAAGCTTATTAGCAGAAGAATCTATGAAGGAATTTAATCCACATGAAGTTATAGAAGGTACTGTGGTTTTAGTTAACCGTGATGAAGCGTATGTTGATATCGGTTATAAAACAGAAATTCCTATCGCGAAAAAAAAGAATTGGCTTATCCAGAACCAGAAGCTGCTACAGATGTAGTTAAAGTTGGTGACAAAATTAACGTATATGTAGTTGCTTTAGGCGGAGAAAATGGATTAATTCTTTCCAAAACTCGTGCAGACCGTTTAGTTGCATGGGAAAAAGTAGAAAAAGTTAAAGAAGAAAAACAAATCATTGAAGTAGAAATTCTTCAGGTTGTAAAAGGTGGTTTACTTACTACTGCTTTTGGTCTTCGTGGATTTATTCCTGCTTCTCAGATTGCACTTCATTTTGTCAAAGATTTAAATGAATTTGTAGGTCAAAAAGTTGAAGTTGAAATTATGGAAGCAGACCCTAAAAAACAACGCCTCGTTCTTTCTCGTCGTAGCGTTCTTGAAGCACAACGTGAACAAAAACGTGAAGAAGCTTTAGCAAGCATTGTTGAAGGTGAAAAACGTACAGGTGTTGTAAAACGTTTAGTAGATTATGGTGCATTTATTGATATCGGTGGTGTTGATGGACTTGCACATATCTCTGATCTTTCTTGGGATCATATCAAAAATCCAGCAGACGTATTATCCGTTGGTCAAGAAGTAGAAGTTTTAGTAAAAGCTTTTGACCCAGAAACAAAACGTATTTCTTTAAGCATTAAAGATACTGTTCGTGATCCTTGGTTCGATAAAGCAGAAAAATATCCAGTAGGTTCTTATGTAAAAGGCAAAATCGTAAAATTAACAGATTTTGGTGCATTTATGGAAATTGAACCTGGTTTTGATGGTTTAATTCGTATGCGTGAACTTTCTCCAAAACACATTACAAAAGCTTCTGAAGCTGTAAGTGTTGGCGATGAAGTTACTGTAAAAGTTATTCATGTAGATATGGATAATAAAAAATGTTGCTCTTAGCATTACAAAAGTGCAACAAGACGCTGAAAAAGCTGAATATCAAGATTTCTTAGCAAAACAAGATAACACAGCTGTTACAATCGGCGACGAAGTAAACGAATAATTATTTAATATTTAAATGCAAAAAGAGTGGTGGAAATCATCACTCTTTTTTTCTGACTTGATAAATTGTATAATTAACATAAAAATAAGATAAAAGAGGTGATTTGATTGGCTAAAGGCGGTATCATATCAGCTATACATCAAGGAAGTTTAGCTGAAGAATTAGAATTAGTACCTGGTGATAAAATAATATCTATAAATGAACAAGAATTGACAGATATTATTGATTTAAGTTTTGCTTTAGCAGATGAAGAAATTGAAATGTTAATAGAACATGAAAACGGAGAGCAAGAAATAATTGCTTTTGAAAAAGATATAGATGAAGAGCTTGGGGCAGAATTTGAATCAGCTGTATTCGGTAAAATTCGCCAATGTGCTAATAATTGTTATTTTTGTTTTGTGGATCAAGTAGCTCCTAATATGCGCGATTCCTTATATATAAAAGATGACGATTATCGTTTATCTTTTCTTTATGGGAATTTTGTTACCATGACGAATATGGGACCTCGTGATTTAGAGAGAATACACAGATTGCATTTATCACCATTGTATATTTCTGTGCATACAACTAATCCAAAACTTCGTGGAGAAATGCTCAGAACAAAACGTGGTGAATTAATCATGGAACAATTGGCTAAATTAAATGAGGCTGATGTGGAATATCATACACAAGTGGTATTATGCCCAGGATTAAATGATGGCGCGGAATTAGATAGAACAATTCAAGATATCATTAGTATGCAGCCATATGCAAAAACTTTAGGTATTGTGCCAGTAGGTCTTACTAAATTTAGAGAAAATTGTTATCCACTTAAAACATTTGATGCACAAGGTGCTAAAAAAGTCATCGAGCAAGTACGCCATTGGCAGAAAAAATGCGCAAACAAACAGGTAAAAATTTTATCTATTTAAGTGATGAATTTTATCTGTTGGCTGGTGAACCATTGCCAAAAGCTGAAGAATATGATGGTTTTCCACAGCTTGATAATGGTATAGGTCTAACACGTAATTTCATTGAACAATGGAAAGAGACAGAGATTAATCTAAATAATTATCAAAAACCTTTAAATTTAGATATTATCTGTGGAAAATCAGCAGGAAAAGTAATTAAAAATTTAGTTGATGAATTGAATATAGATAATTTAAATGCCAATGTATTAGCTTTAGAAAATGAATTTTTTGGTCATGAGGTAACTGTTACAGGATTATTGACAGGTCAAGATATTATAAAAAATCTAAAGCAGAATAAAGCTAATAGAGATGGTATTATTATTCCAAGCTGTGCACTTCGTGAAGGTGAAGATATTTTCTTAGATGATTATACTTTAGAGGATATCAAAAAAGCTTTTCCTGATGAAGAAGTCAAAGTTGCCAGCGATGCCATCATGTTAAAGAATTTGTTAGCTGATTGGCATAACATAAAATGTGAACGAAGCAAAGCTATTTATACATGGCAATCAAATGCTAGCTATACAAAATAATGATGACAGTATATAATAAATGAGTTTTGCAAAATAATATTATTGATGAGGTGAAGAATTTGAGTAAACCAATAGTAGCTATTGTAGGACGCCCTAATGTAGGTAAATCTACGTTTTTTAATCAAATAGGTAAAAAGAGAGTATCCATTGTTGAGGATTTTCCAGGTGTTACTAGAGATAGAATTTATATGGACGCTGAATGGTTAAATCATCAATTCACAATGATTGATACTGGCGGGATTGAACTTGAAAATGACGGCGAAGGTAAAATTTTAGCTTCCATGCGTCAACAAGCACGTCTAGCAATTGAAGAAGCTGATGTAATTGTATTTATGGTTGATGGTCGTACAGGAATGACTCATGATGATGAAGAAATAGGTCATATCTTAAGAAATACAAGAAAACCTGTTATTGTCGCTGTAAATAAAATTGACAGTCCAAAACAGCATTTAGATGTATATGAATTTTATAATTTAGGACTTGGCGAACCAATCGGTATTTCTGCTGCAAATGCTTTGAATGTAGGCGATTTATTAGATGAAATTAGTAGCTAATTTCCCTAAAGATTTAGAAGATGATATCGAACATGATGAAATTCGTATTGCCGTTATTGGTAGACCAAATGTAGGTAAATCTTCTTTAGTAAATGCCCTATTAGGTCAAGAACGTGTAATCGTAAGTGATGTAGCAGGAACTACTCGTGATGCTATCGATACAAAATTTGATGATGGCAATACACATTTTACTTTGATTGATACTGCTGGTATGAGACGTAAAGGTAAAATTGATATGCCTATCGAGCGTTATAGCGTAATGCGTTCTCTTCGTGCTGTAGATAGAGCAGATGTAGTTTTAATGGTAATTTCTGCACCAGAAGGTGTAACAGAACAAGACAAAAAAAGTTGCAGGTTATGCTCATGAATCTGGTAAAGGTTGTATCATTGTTGTCAATAAGTGGGATTTAATTGAAAAAGATGATAAAACTTCTTTGCGTTTTACTGAAGATATTCGTGATGAACTTGGATTTTTACAATATGCACCAGTTTTATACACTTCTGCACTTACAAAACAGCGTGTACACCGCGTAGTTGACCTTGTAAAATATGTAGCTGAACAACAAGCTATGCGTGTACAGACAAGCGTATTAAATCAATTAGTAATGGATGCTGTTTCTATCAATCCACCACCATCTCATAAAGGTAAACAATTAAAAATTTACTTTATGACTCAAGCTGATATTAAACCACCAAAATTCTTGGTATTTGTTAATGACCCAGAATTGATGCATTTTTCCTATTTGCGTTTCTTAGAAAACAAACTAAGAGAAAGTTTTGGTTTTGAAGGAACTCCTCTTAAATTAGTAGTTCGTGGAAGAAAAGAGGAAGATGATGAATAATGGAATTTAATTTTCTTATAGTAATAATCTGTAGTTATGTCATTGGTTCTATTCCAAGTGGCTTGGTTTTAGGAAAAGGAATTTGGCATGTAGATTTACGTGAACATGGTAGTAAAAATATTGGTGCTACTAATGCTTGGCGTACTTTAGGAAAATTTCCTGGATTTGTCATATTTTTAGCTGATTTAATAAAAGGCTTATTAGGCGTGTATCTAGGTATGACTTTAGTTGGTAGCTCTATGGCTATGATTTTAGGTGGTATATTAGCAATAGTAGGTCATTCTGCCTCCATATTTTTAAAATTAAAAGGTGGAAAAGGTGTAGCAACAGGACTTGGTGTATTGATTATGTTAATGCCAAAAGTATCTGTTTGTGTCTTTTTTATTTGGCTTATAATTGTAATGATTAGTAAATATGTATCACTTGCTTCAATCGTTGCAGCAGCTTTTGTACCAATCTTAGCCTATGCTTTTGATATGCCTATAGAGTTTGTCATTTTCGGTGTAGTAGCAGCTATATTTGTTATTTACCGCCACAAAACAAATATAGTACGTCTTTTAAATGGAAATGAAAATAAAATAAAAGCAGGTCATAGATAATTTATCTAAAACTTAATAATACCCTTTGCTATTATGGCGATAAAATGATATAATGTCTGCTATAAAAAGAATATTATCCATTGTAAAAGTACGGAGGATTTAATAATGACAAAAAAAGATTCAGGATACTATTTAGTAAAAGAAGATATTTTACCTTCTGCAATCAAAAAAACAATCAAGGTAAAAGAGATGTTACGTCGTCATGATAATATGACTATAAATGATGCCGTTTCTAAAATGGGTTTAAGCCGTAGTGCTTATTATAAATATAAAGACTTTGTTTTACCATTTTATGAAGCAAGTATCAATAAAATTGTTTCTGTTTCTTTTGTTCTTGATAATAAACAGGGAGTACTTTCTAATGTGTTAAATATGATTTCTGAAGATAAAGGAAACGTATTGACTATTAACCAAGGTATTCCTCTTCAAGGAGTAGCAGTAGCAACAATTTCTATTGAAACTAAAAATATGAATATTGACCTTGAAGCATTGCTCGATAAATTGCGTCTTGTGAACGGCGTAAGACGTTTAGAGGTTATTGGTCAAGTTTAAAAGTCTAGTCTTGAGAGAGGGATATTTATGGCAAAGAAGATAAAATTAGGTTTATTAGGTTGTGGCACAGTAGGTACAGGTGTTTTAAAGGTTTTACAAGAAAATTATCATGATATCAGAGCCAAAATTGGCAATGATATCGAAGTGAGCAAAGTTTTAGTTCGCAATTTAAACAAAAAACGTGATTTTAATGGAGATGTTGTTTTTACAGATAACATTAATGATATCTTAAATGATGAAAGCATTGATATTGTTGTAGAATTATTAGGTGGCATACATCCAGCACGTGAATATATGTTAAAAGCTATGGAAAATGGCAAACATGTAGTTACAGCAAATAAAGATGTTTTAGCACAGTTTGGTAAAGATATGTTTGATGCGGCGGAAAAACATGATGTAGATTTTATGTTTGAAGCAAGTGTAGCAGGTGGCATACCGATTATCACTCCATTAAAACAATGTTTAACTGCGAATAAAATCACAGAATTAATTGGTATTGTAAATGGTACAACTAATTACATGTTAACTAAGATGACAGAGCAAGGTATGGATTATGATACTGCATTAGCAAGAGCTCAAGCTAAAGGTTATGCAGAAGCAGATCCTACAGCCGATGTCGCTGGTTTAGATGCCGCTAGAAAAGCAGCAATTTTATCTTCTATTGCATTTAATACACGCGTAAGTTTAGAAGATGTAAAAGTAGAAGGTATTACTAACATTACACCAGAAGATATAACTTACGCTAAAGAATTAGGCTATATTATAAAATTATTGGCTATAGCTAAACATACAGAAGATGGTATAGATGTTCGCGTTCATCCGACATTTATTGATAAGGATCATCCATTGGCTTCTGTTCGCAATGTGTTTAATGCTATATTTATTCATGGTAACGCTGTTGGCGATACTATGTTTTATGGTAAAGGAGCAGGTGAAAGACCAACTGCTTCAGCCGTTTTAGCAGATATTATTGATGTAGCACGTGATATGGGTAAAGACCGTTTTGGTAAAATACGTTGTACTTGTTATGAAGAAAAGAAATTATGCCCACCAGATAAAGTTTTATCAGGATATTATATTCGCTTATTAGTTGAAGATAAACCTGGTGTATTAGGTGCGATTGCTACAGCTTTTGGTGAAAGCAATGTAAGTTTATATTCTGTAATTCAAAAACGCAGAGTAGGGGAATTTTCTGAAATAGTAGCAATTACTCATAATGTAAATAATAATCAAATTGAAGACCTCAAAGTTCGTTTAAATAATTTAGATGTAGTACATGAAATTTCTAATATTATCCGAGTAGTAATGTCTCAGGAGGCTTAATTATGAGTGATTTTGTCAAGGTAAGAGTTCCAGGAACTACAGCCAATTGTGGTCCTGGTTTTGATGTTATGGGTATTGCCTGTAGTATTTATAATGAATTGGAATTAAAACTCTTAGAAGAAAAAAATTTATGTATAGAAATTTATGGAGATGGAGCAACAAATATACCATGTGATGAAAGAAATATGGTATGGCGCTCTATAGAAAAGTTATTAGCCAAAGCTCACTTGGAGAAAAAATATCAAGGGGCACATATAAAAATGACAAATAATGTGCCGCTATCACGTGGTCTTGGCAGTAGTGCAACTGCTATAGTAGCGGGATTATTTGCAGCTAATGTATTTTTGAATAATAGATTTTCTATACAGGATATATTTGAGTTAGCTACTGAGATTGAAGGACACCCTGATAATGTAGCACCTGCTTTGTTTGGCGGAATAACAGTCAGCACAAAAACTGATTATAAATTAGAATATGTATCTTTTATGCCAAATTTTGATTTAAAAATGGTAGTGGCTATACCTGATTTTTATTTACCAACTAAAAAAGCTAGAGCAGCTTTAAAACAAGAGGTGCCATTAAAAGATGCTATTTTTAACATTGGTCATACAGCTATGATTATTGCAGCTATTTGTCAAGGAAAAATAGAAGCTTTAAAAGGTGCTTTTGCAGATAAATTACATCAACCATATAGAGCAGATTTAATTCCTGGTATGTATGATGTATTTGCAGCAGCAAATTCTAAAGGTGCACTTGGTACAACTATAAGTGGAGCAGGTCCAACACTTATTGCTTATACGATAGAAAATGGTGAAGAAATCGGTAAAGCAATGGTTGAGGCTTTTGCAAAACATAATATTAGCTCTAAATACTTAGTATTAGATATTGATAATAAAGGTGCTATGGTAATAGAATAAATTAAAATAAAACCCAGTAGATATTATATCTAACTGGGTTTTTTTAATAAGTAGGTGATTTTAAATTATGAATGAAATGGAATTTTCACAGAAGATAGATGATTTAGGTGGCACTTTATATATTGTAGGTGGTTGGGTGCGCGATAAAATACGAGGTGTTATTCCTAAGGACAAAGATTTTGTCATTTGTCATGTAAAAGAAGATGATTTTAAACAAAATTTTCCAAAGGCAAAAAAATGTAGGAAAATCTTTTCCTGTGTATTTAGTAAAAATTGAAGACAAAGAATGTGAAGTAGCTTTTGCCCGTAAAGAGAGAAAAACGGGTATAGGATATACAGGATTTAGTATAGAATATGATGAAAAAGTAACGATTGAAGAAGATTTATATCGTAGAGATACGACTATGAATAGCATAGCTTACCGCATGCGTGATGGAAAAATAATTGATCCATACAAAGGACAGAGAGATATTGAAAAAAAAGTGTATCAAAGCAGTATCACATCATTTTAAAGAGGACCCTGTAAGAGCGCTTCGAGCTGCGCGTCAGGCTTGTGAATTGAATTTTAGAATCAATGAAGATACTGTAAATTTGATGCGAGCATGTAGAGAGGAAATAAAATCAGAGCCACAAGAACGCATTTTTGAATGAATTACAACGTGCATTAAAAATCAAAGAACCCTCAATATTTTTCCGCAGTTTAGTGAAAGCGGATTTATTGGAAATCTTATTTCCTGAAATCTATGCATTGTAGGGAAAACTCAACCAGTAGCATTTCATCCAGAAGGTGATGCGTTTGAGCATACTATGGAGATTGTGGATTTAGTTGCTGATATGACTGATGATGTCGCTGTGCGTTTTGCAGGTCTTGTGCATGATTTGGGCAAAGGTGTAACGCCAAAAGAAATGTTACCTCATCATTATGGACATGAAGAAAAAGGTTTAGCAGTATTAAAAGCATGGAATAAACGCATGACGCTTCCTAAAAAATGGCTGCAAGGTGGATTATTTGTCATCAAAGAACATATGCGAGCAGCTAGACTAGGAAAAGTAGGAAAAATTGTCGATTTTTTATTGATTGTAGAAAAAAATCCTTTAGGCTTTGCTGGCTTTAATTGTGTGATTTTGGCAGATAGTAAATCATTGCCCTATTATTTAGCAGATTATCATAGTTATCTCCAAAAAATTTCATAGTGTATCTATGAAGAATTGTCCAGCGAATTTAAAAGGCAAAGCTATTGGTGATTGGATAAGAAATGAGCAAATTAAATTATTTAAGCAGAATATAGAAGTAGAAGCTTAGAAAATTTTACAAAGATTTAACATTTCTCATATTTAATTTTCTTATTTTTATACTATAATATTATTAAAGGCAAAATTAATCTATTATTGAAGTAGATAATAAATAAATTTATAAATACAGCATTCTAAGTTGTGAAACGAAGAATGCTATTATTTTTTGTCTATTTTAGTAAAAAGATGTATTTGTATATTTTTGTAAAATAGTGAAGGAAAAACGAGGGGATATATAGAATTTAGCATAAAAAAATATTATACTTAAAACAGAGTAGGAGGGATTTAGATGTATGGTATTGTAGATATTGGTTCAAATACAATGCGTCTTGTTATTTATAAAGTAGAAGGTGGTAAACCAAGAGTACTTTTAAATAAAAAAGAAATGGCAGAATTAGCATCATTTATTCAAGATGGTATGATGGTAGCAGACGGTATCAATAGAGCTTGCTATATCTTGGATAGTTTTAATTTATTAGCTAAAGATTTAGGTATAAATAATTTACATGTTTTTGCTACTGCATCTTTAAGAAATATTTCTAATAGCCAAGCAGCAGTTAGTGAAATTGAAGATAGAACAGGATTAGCTATTAATTTATTAAGTGGTGCTCAAGAAGCTGAATATGATTTTGTTGGTGCAGCTAGAACTATTGATTTAAAAAGTGGTTTATTAGTAGATATTGGTGGCGGTAGTACAGAATTAGTTATGTATAATAATATGCAAATACAAAATTCTATAAGCTTACCAATCGGTTCTTTAAGCATGTATACAAAATTTGTAAAACATTTATTCCCAACAAAAAAGAACGCAAAAAAATTGAAGAATGCGTAAGAGAAATGATAGTTCGTTACGATGTAGACCAATGGGGCGATTGTCCATATGTTTGCGGTGTAGGTGGAACTATTCGTAATGTAGATAGATTAAATAGTTATTTTATGATTTAAGT
>ENA-OQEL01000526-OQEL01000526.1-human-gut-metagenome-genome-assembly--contig:-NODE-526-length-13337-cov-4.127706_pt1 | contig 13337 bp, 17 predicted proteins | sample MGYA00242796_ERZ504637 | MGnify/ENA primary metagenome ERZ504637 (study PRJEB26092, sample SAMD00036306) | human gut metagenome | host: Homo sapiens | study: EMG produced TPA metagenomics assembly of... | reverse complement strand
GTTGTCCCAACCTAGATATGTCAAGTATAAGTAAACAAAGCATTCAAATTATTACAAAAACATATAAACAACATGAAAATGAACCTATAATTTTAAAACGAAGCTTATGCATTAGCAAATGCTTTGCTGAGAATTAGAAATCGGTATAGAAAATGAAGAATTGATAGTGGGAAATCGCACTAAAGGTGTGCGCTATGGCGTTGTTTTCCCTGAAAGCGGTATTTCTTGGGTAGATAGAGAATTTGAAACTATTCCCACACGAAAACAAGATAAATTTTTAGTAAGAGATGAAGATATAAAAATTTTTCGTGAGCAGATAGTACCTTATTGGAAAGGCAAAAGTCTAGAAGATGTAATAAAACAAAATTTTGGACAAGAAATAAGTGCGATAAATAAAGTAGTAAAAATAAATCAAACAGACCATGCACAAGGACATATTTGTCCAAATGTAGAAAAGTGGCTACAAAAAGGGGTCAGCGGTCTACTAGAAGATGCTCAAAATCATTATAAGAATGCAGATGAAGATAAGAAAAATTTTTATCAGGCAATAATTATTGTGATGAAAGCAGTACAAGATTTTATGCTTCGTTATCATGATTTATTGATTGCTACTGCCAAAACTGATGAAAAAAATAGAGCTAGCTTAATAAAAGTAGCCGATATTTGTAAAAATATCAGCCAAAGACCACCGCAAACATTTCATGAAGCTGTGCAGGCTACATGGTTTTTATTCGTGATTTTGCATATGGAAAGTAATGCATCTAGTTTTTTCTCCAGGTAGATTGGATAAAATTTTATATCCATATTATATAAAGGATATAGAAAATAATATTTTAACTAAAGATGAAGCTTTAGAAATTATTGAATGTCTATGGTTAAAATTCAATGAAATTGTTTATTTACGCAATCAGCATAGTGCAAAATACTTTGCAGGTTTTCCTATTGGCTTTAATATAGCTATTGGCGGTGTAGATGAACAGGGTAATGATTTTAGCAATGATTTATCAGAACTATTTTTATCAGCACAAGAAGATTTAGGCTTGCCACAACCTAATTTATCGGTAAGACTTCATGAAAAAACTAATGATAAATTATTAAAACATGCTATTCGTGTAGTAGCCAAAGGCAGTGGAATGCCACAATTTTTCAATGATAAAGCTATCATTAAAGAAATGGAAAATTTAGGTGTAACTCATCAAGATGCTATGAATTATGCTATTGTTGGCTGTGTAGAACTCACAACTCAGGGTAATAATCTTGGCTGGAGTGATGCAGCTATGTTCAATATGAACAAAGTATTAGAGCTAACTTTAAATCATGGTAGATGTCTATTGACAGATAAACAGATGGCACCTGATTTTGGCTCACTTAGTACTTATAAAACTTTTGCAGATTTAGAAATAGCTTTAGAGCAAACAATGAATTATTTTGTAGAAAAGATGATACCTTGTTGTGAAGCTGTGGAAAAAGGTCATATTGCAATATTGCCAACAGCATTTTTATCTAGTGTAATTGATGATTGCATGGAAAAAGGCATTGATGTAACAAAAGGTGGAGCAAAATATAATTTATCGGGAATACAATTTATTCAGGTGGCTAATTTAGCAGATAGTTTAGCTGTGATAAAACAATTAGTATTTGATGAACAAAAAGTATCAGCAAAAGTTTTAGAAGAAGCTTTGAAAAATAATTTTGCTAATCAAGAAATTCTTCGTCAAAAATTATTAAATCATGTACCTAAATACGGCAATGATATTGCTTGGGTAGATGAATTAGGCGTTAAATGGGCTAGAAAATTCAGAGCAAAACTTAGAGAATTTATAAATTATCGAGGTGGAGCTTATCATATGGGCATGTATACAGTTAGTGCTCATGTACCTATGGGTGAAAATTTAGGAGCTAGTGCAGATGGTCGTTTATCACAAACTCCATTAGCTGATGGTGGCATGTCTGCTGTATATGGTAGAGATTTAAATGGTCCAACAGCAGTACTGAAATCTGTTTCCCGTTTAGATAATAATTTGACGACAAATGGCGGATTATTGAATATGAAGTTTTTGCCAGAATTTTTCCAAACACAGACAGGTATAGATAAATTTGCTAATTTTTTGAAGAACTTTTGTTGATTTAGAAATACCACATATTCAATTTAATGTAGTGCGTAGAGAAGATTTACTAAAAGCTCAAAAAAATCCAGAACAATATAGTTCACTCACTGTTAGAGTGGCAGGTTATACAGCGTATTTTACAGAGCTTGCAGGGGAGTTACAAAATGAAATCATCGCCAGAACAACATATGATAATGTCTGAAGATAAAGGCTTAGTTTTTGATATTAAGCGTTTTGCTGTGCATGATGGGGCAGGAATTCGTACAACTGTATTTTTGAAGGGCTGCCCCTTCGTTGTAAATGGTGTCAAAATCCAGAAGGATTGGATTATAAACAGCAGATATTATATTTAGAAAATAAATGTATAAAGTGCAAGACTTGTGAACATATTGCTCAAAATGATGCGATAAAATTTGTAGATGATAAAATGAATATAAATCGTCAGCAAGATAGTAATTGGTTGCAGATAACAGAAGAATGTCCAACAAGAGCCTTGCAATTTGATAGTAAATACCATAATTTAACAGAAATTGTGCAAGAAATAACAAAAGATGAAGCTTTTTTAAATATGGTGGAGGCGTTACGCTTTCTGGCGGAGAGCCATTATTCCAACATGAATTTGCCTTAGCTATATTGAAATGCATGTAAACAAAAGAATTTGCATACAGCGATAGAAACATCATTATTTGTCAAACGAGAAGTTTTAGCCAAAATATTGCCATATGTTGATGAGTTTTATACTGATTTAAAAATTTTTGATAATGATTGGCATAAAAAATGCACGAATGTAGATAATCAAGTAATAAAAGATAATTTAAAGTTTTTATTGCAAACTGATAAAAAAGATTGTGTAATTGTAAGAACACCGCTTATTCCAACATTGACGGCTACAAAAGAAAATATTGAGCAAATCAGTAGATTTATTAGTAGTTGTTATGATAAAGTAAAGTATGAATTATTAAATTATAATCCATTAGCAAAAGCTAAATATAGTTATTTAGATAAAAAATATTATTTTACAGAAAATCCTAAATTGTATAGCAATGCACAATTGCAATTTTTTTATGATATTGCTAAACAAAATGGAATAAAAAATTTAATTATTGAATAGGAGCGATAATAATGAAAATTTTAGTTGACCATGCTGACATTAATGCCATTAAAAAAATGTATGAATATTATCCTGTAGATGGTGTTACAACAAATCCTTCAATTTTGAAAAAAGCAGGAAGAAATCCTTTTGATGTTTTAAGTGAAATCAGAGCTTTTATCGGCAGTGAAGCTGAACTTCATGCACAAATTATCTCTAAAGATGCACAAGGTATGATTAAAGAAGCTTATAAAATGCGTGAAGTATTAGGTGAAAATACTTTTATTAAAATTCCTGTAATTCCAGAAGGATTAAAAGCAATCAAAGCTTTAGCTAAAGAAGGCGTAAATATCACAGGTACTGCAATTTACAATCAGATGCAAGGCTTTTTAGCAGGTAAAGCAGGGGCAAAATATGTAGCACCATATGTAAATCGTATTGATAATTTAGGTGCAAATGGTATTCAAGTAGCAAAAGATATTCATGATATGTTGAAAAATGCAGGTCTTGAAACTGAAATTTTAGCTGCAAGTTTTAAAAAATTCCCAACAAGTATTGGAACTTGCTAAATATGGTGTAGGTGCAAGCACAATTGCTCCAGATGTAATTGAAAATCTCATCAAAGTTGATGCTGCAAGATGTGCAGTTGATGTATTTGTAAAAGACTTTGAAGCTCTTTGTGGCGAAAATAAAACTATGAATAATCTTTAATAAAAGAAGAAAAGATTTCTTGAATTTTCAAGAAATCTTTTTTGTTAAGAAGATATTTTTTAGAATGACAAGTGCAAGTATGTAATTTTTTTTTAGAAAAATGCTAGAATAATTTTATTATAAAGATAAAGAGGTGCTTTGATATGAAAATTGGAATTATTAGCGATACACATGGTTGTCATGAAAGATTTTCACTTGCTTTTGATAAATATTTTAAAGATGCAGATATGATTATTCATGCAGGAGATGTTTTATATCATGGACCAAGAAATCCTATGCTTTCCGATTATAATCCTGCCAAACTTGCAGAAAAATTAAATGCTTGTAGTATGCCTGTGGTTATCTGCCGTGGTAATTGTGATAGTGAAGTTGATACTTTAGTATTAGATATGCCAATTCAAGCACCATATACTTATGTAGTAGCAGAAGGCTTAAAGATAGTTACTACTCATGGTCATTATGTAGAAACAGATGAAGCAAAAGATAAAATGGCTAAAGCTTTAAAAGCAGATATTTTCATTTCTGGTCATGTGCATATTAATGTTTTAGAAAAAAGAGGAAATACAGTATTTTTAAATCCGGGTTCTCCATCACTTAGTAAACGTGAAGATAATAGAGCAACTGTAGCTGTATTAGAGGATAAAACTATTAAAATTATCGATATAGATACAGATGAAGTGATAATGACTTTGACATTATGATAAGAATTGCTATAATAAGTGAGGATACAAATGAAATCAGTTGTATCCTCTATTATTTTGTATAGGTAATTAGTATTTTTAGAAGAAAAGAAGAAATGGTAGGTAATTATGTTCAATATTAGAGAGCATCGAACACTGCGTCGGTTAGATTTGCCTTTGACTTTAGCAGTCATTGGAATTTTAATAGTAGGTCTTATTACAATAGCTAGTGCAACTCATGTAAATACACCTAGCGATGATAGATATTGGTATTTACAAAGACAGGGTATGTTTGCAGTTGGTGGATTGATTTGGGCTTTTATGATAACGAATTTTTTCGATTATCGAGCTTTGAAAAACTGGGGTAATAAGATATATATTTTCAATTTAATCATGTTACTTGCTGTTATGTTTTTCGGTCATGCAGCATTAGGGGCACAGCGTTGGATACAGATAGGGCCTATCAGTATACAGCCATCAGAGTTTTCTAAAGTAATTATGATTATCGCTTTGGCGACATTATTAGAAAGTCGAATTGGACATCTAAGCAAATGGAGAGAAGTAATACCAGTTGCTTTATTTGTTTAGTGCCGTTCTTATTGGTAGCAAAACAGCCGGATTTGGGTACAGGTTTAGTATTTTTAGCTATTTTCTTGGGTATGATTTTCGTCGCAGGTATTAGTTTAAAAATATTAGGTATTGTATTTGGTGCATTTTTGGCGATGTTGCCGATAATATGGCAATTTTTACATGATTATCAAAAAATGCGTATCATGGTATTTATTGACCCAAATGTTGACCCATTAGGCTCAGGATATCATATCATACAATCGAAAATAGCCATTGGTTCGGGAATGCTTTTTGGTAAAGGTCTTTTTGGTGGTACACAAAGTCAATTAAACTTCTTACCAGAAAATCATACGGACTTTATTTTCGCCGTTGTTGGTGAAGAATTTGGTTTTATTGGTGCAGCATTTTTATTATGTCTGTATTTAATCGTATTGTGGCGTGGTGTTAAAATAGCGCGAGAATGTAAAGACGCTTTTGGTATGTTATTAGCTTCAGGAATTACCTCTATGTTAGCTTTCCATTTATTAGTAAATGTAGGCATGACAATGGGGGTTATGCCAGTAACAGGTATACCACTTCCTCTTATGAGTTATGGTGTAAGTTCATTGTTGACGAATGTAACATGTTTAGGCTTATTGATGAATATTCATATGAAGCAACAAAGTTTACACTTTTAATTTTTAGTCGAATAATTAAATTTCATTATTCGTTTTAAAATAATATGGAGATGTAGTGAAATCTTTTCCATATGGTTTAAACGGATTAAAGCATAAATTATATAATTCAGTAGCGTAAGTATCTATAGCTAACATTTCTTCAAACGTTGTCAAATTTTTGTTGGCAACGTTTTTTGCTGTCTAAATATGATGTTGTTTTAGTTATAATAGGAATAGAAGCAGTTTTTTTTCATTTGTTTAAGTAATTCTGTACCCTTATTATTAAAAGCTAAAACACGGGCATATAAAGCGCCTGTATCATCAAATCTTTGTATAAGGTCTTTAGTTATATTTAGTAGTAAATATAATGTTAAGCGTTGTAAATTTGTCAAAGGATATCTTTTCGATTTTAATTTTTGAAAGAAATCTTGTAAATTGATAGCTTCATTGGCAGTTTTTAACAATTTATATTCTAATCCTTCGCGAATACCATAAATTTTTGTTAATTCATCAAGTTTAGCTAGTCGTAATTTACTGATTAAATTGGTAAACAGATAATCTAAATGAGGTAAATCTTGTGTTTGGTGAATTTCTTGCAAAAGAAAATAAGTTTCATCTGGTACAACTTGTTTAAGCTTGGAAAAGTTGCTATTATTTGTATATAAAGAATGGCGAATGGCTGTACCGCTAGCAAAATTTTCTTGATAATTTAAGTCATTATGTTCTGCTTTCATGCGTTGAATTATATTTACGGTTAAAGGCTTTTCTAAATTTAAATTAGCTTTTAGATATTCAATACCTAAAATAGTATTAGGAGCTTTTAAAATATTTTCAGAAATATTGGTGAGATTACTTAAGACTTCACTAGTTACAGCAGCATATGATTGACCATCAGCAAGTTTATTTTTTAACATTTGTTGAAATTTTTCACTTTGAGAAGTTTGGGCAATAAATGTTAACTCTTTTTCATTAGTGTATTCGCTACCAAAACAAATAGTATCTACACAGTGTAATTTATGCAGTAAATCAATGCCACCTTTGGCAAAATATTGGGCGCTACGAACAGCAAATACAAAAGGAAGCTCAATGACTAAATCAATGCCATTAGCTACAGCAAGTTTAGCTCTTTGCCATTTATCAACTAGAGCAATTTCTCCACGTTGCGTGAAATTACCACTCATAACAGCGATGAAATAGCTGTCAGGAAAATTTTCTTTATGTTTTTGAATGAGATATTTATGACCATTATGAAATGGATTATATTCACTAATAATTCCAGTTATTGACATTTTTAATTCACTTTCTTTGATTTTTATTTTATAATTTTTTTAGCGATAAAAAATATTTTAGCATAGAAGTAAAATTTTTCCTAAAAATTTTACTTGGATTGTTTGACAAAATATATATGCTACGGCTATAATGAATTGAGGTTGATTGCAATGATGAAAATAAATGTATCGGAAATAGCTGAACAAATTGGTCATGAAAAGGCTTTTAGTTTTGATGCAAAACCCGAAGACATTGGGCCACTTTTAGATGATTGTAAATTAGAAGGTCCCATCATGGTCAAAGGAACCGCAACTAATACTGGTACTTGTTTTCGCTTAGAGGGAAAGATTTTTTGCACTATTTCAGAGATTTGTGATAGATGCTTAGAATATTTCCAGACAAAAAGTGAATATTCTTTTGCGGAAGAATATACAAGAGATGAAGAATTTGCAAAAATTAAAGAGATAAATCATTTTGACGGCGATATTATTAATATCGGCGATTTAGTGCGTGATATTATAATTTCTGCTCAGCCGACAAAACATTTATGTTCCAAAGATTGCAAAGGATTATGTAGTGTATGCGGTGCTAATTTGAATAAAACCGAATGCGGTTGCAATAGGGAAAGTATTGACCCAAGACTTGCAGCTTTGCAGGATTTATTGAAAAAATAGGTAAAAGCAATTTAGCTTGAAGAACCTTTAGTTATTTAAGGAGGTGTGTAGTAAATGGCAGTACCTAAGCGTAAAATGTCAAAAGCTCGTCGTGACAGACGTCGTGCTAACTGGAAATTAGAAGCTCCTGGTTATGTTGCATGCCCTCAGTGTCATGAACCAAAAATGCCTCATCATGTTTGCACTGAATGTGGTTATTATGATGGTAAAGAAGTTATCGCTTCTGCAGAATAATTTTCTGGAGCGAATTAGTATGCTCCCTTTATAGATATAGTGATATTAAATTTCTCTATCTATAAAGGGAGCATATTTTATTTTATAGTAAAAATAAATGTATTTTTGAGTTGGATTTTATCTTATATAGTCAATTAGTTAAGGGAAATTATACTTGCCAATTAGAAAAAAAGTTTGTATAATAACCAATTGTAACTGATTATATTATCTGGTACTAAAAGTTGGTGTGAAGGATGACACGTGAAAAAAAGCGAATAAGACAAAGTCTATTAATAGATTATGTGAAATCCAAACCCTTCTTTACGGATGAGGAATTGGCAAAACTTTTGAATGTTAGTATACAGACTATTAGGTTAGACCGTTTAGAGCTAGGTATACCAGAGCTTAGAGAGCGAGTAAAACAATTAGCTGAAGCTACGCAGAAAAAAGTTAAATCTATTAGTAGTAGTGAAGTTTCTGGGGAACTATTAGAATTAGAATTGGGAAAATCAGGCATTTCGCTAATGAATATCACTGAAGATATGGTTTTTGAAAAAACTAAAATAGCAAAAGGTGCATATATGTTTGCACAGGCAAATTCATTAGCATTAGCATTGATTGATGCTCCCATGGCGGTAACAGGTGTTGCTAATATAAAATATAAAGCTCCAGTTCGTGTTGGCGATAAATTAATCGCTAAAGCAGAGTTAAAACACAAACGAGGAAATAAATTCTTTGTTTGGGTGAAAATTAAAAATGTTACAGAAGAAGTTTTTAGAGCAAAATTTATTCTTGTTTCATTAGAAGATAATGGAGGATCCGAGGTATGAAAATTGCAGTAGATGCTATGGGCGGAGATTTTGCACCTAAAGAAATTGTAGCAGGTGCAATACTTGCAGCTAAACGCTATGATTGTGAAATTGTACTAGTCGGTGATCAAACTCAAATTCAAAAAGAGTTAGATAAAAATTATCCAGAATGGAGAAAAAGTACCATCTCCATTCATCATGCTAGTGATGTAGTGGGCATGGGTGAACACCCTGGAGTAGCAGTGCGTAGAAAAAAAGATTCTTCTATCGTTGTAGCTACTCGTTTAGTAAAAGAAGGCAAATGTGATGCTGTATTATCTGCAGGCAATACAGGTGCAGCAGCAGCATCAGCGTTATTTATTTTAGGCAGAATAAAGGGAATTGATAGACCTTCAATTGCTACACCTATACCTACAGGAAAAGGTAGCGTTACTTTATTGTTAGATTCAGGTGCAAATGTAGATTGTAAACCAAAGCATCTTTGTCAAAGTGCATTGATGGGGTCAATCTATGCCAAATGTATGCTAGGATTAGAAAATCCAGCTGTAGGTTTATTAAATATTGGTGAAGAAGCAACTAAAGGCAATGAACAGGCTCAAGCGACATATCCTATGTTAAAAAGCATGAAAACTATTAATTTCAAAGGAAATGCTGAAGGTCGAGATGTACCAACAGGTCAATTTGACGTGGTAGTTTGCGATGGATTTGTAGGAAATGTTGTTTTAAAATTTGCTGAAGGTTTAGCAAAAACTTTAGTTAGTTTAGCTAAGGAAGCCATAAATAAGGGTGGTATATTAGCTAAATTAGGAGCATTAATGTTAATGCCTGCCTTAAAAAAATTAGGAAAAGATATAGATGTTTCTGAATATGGTGGAGCTCCTTTACTAGGAGTAAATGGTTGTTGTATAATATCTCATGGTAGTTCTAATGCAAAAGCTATTTGTAGCGCTATTAGACAAGCCAGTGAATTTGTACAAAAAGATGTAATAACTCAAATTCGAGACAATATAGACAAGGAGGAGATTTGGAGCCATGACACTGAAGTTAAATAGTGCAGGCATTATTGGAATAGGATATCATGTTCCAGAAAAAATCCTCACTAATGCAGATATTGAAAAATTAGTAGATACTAATGACGAATGGATAACAGAACGTACAGGTATCAAAGAAAGACGTATTTCTGCAAAAGATGAGCCAACATCAGAATTAGCGTATAAAGCTGCTATTAAAGCTTTAGAAGATGCGAAAGTATCTGCTGAAGAATTAGATATGATAATAGTAGCGACAATCTCTGCCGATTGTAATACCCCATCAACAGCATGTATTTTGCAAGAAAAATTGGGAGCTAAAAATGCAGCAGCTTTTGATTTATCTGCGGCATGTTCTGGTTTTGTTTATGGGTCTGCAATTGCAACACAGTTTATTGAAACTGGCGTTTACAAAAAAGTATTAGTTGTAGGTGCTGAAACATTATCTAAATTTGTAAATTGGCACGATAGAAATACTTGTATCATCTTTGCTGATGGAGCAGGCGCTGCTGTATATGGTGAAGTTGAACAAGGCTATGGTATGTTATCTTTTGATTTAGGTGCTGATGGAAGTGGAGCTACCACTATTGAAATTCCAGGTGGGGGAAGTAAACATCCAGCAGACCAAGAATCTATAGATAATCATATGCATTGCTTGCATATGAACGGAAAAGAAACATTCCGCTTTGCTGTAAAAGCTATGGGCTCTACAGTAATGAAATCTTTAGAACGTGCTGGATTGCAAAAAGAAGATATTGATTATTTAATTCCGCATCAGGCAAATATTCGTATTATTGAATCTGCAGCAAAACGTTTGCATTTACCAATGGATAAAGTATTTGTAAATATAGAAAAATATGGTAATGCATCAGCGGCATCTATTCCAATTGCAATGGCTGAAGCTTATCAATCTGGAAAATTGAAAAAAGGCGAAATCATAGCTCTTTCTGGTTTTGGTGCAGGTCTTACATGGGCATCTTGCATTATGAAATGGGCTAAGGAGGACTAAACAATGTTCGAAAATAATCCTATCTGTAAATTATTAAATATTAAATATCCAATTTTTCAAGGTGGTATGGCTTGGCTTGGTACAGCTGAATTAGCAGCTGCAGTATCTAATGCTGGTGGTCTTGGAATAATTGGTGCTGGACATATGCCTCCTGATCTTTTAAGAGCTGAAATTCAAAAAGTAAAACAATGGACAGACAAACCATTTGGTGTAAATATTATGCTTATGTCTCCATTTGTTAAAGAAGTTATTCAAGTAGTGCTCGACGAACGCGTACCAGTTGTAACAACAGGGGCAGGAAATCCTGGTGAATATATACCTGCATTTAAAGAAATTGGTACTAAAGTAATACCAGTTGTTGCATCTGTCGCACTTGCAAAACGTTTAGCTCGTACTGGTGTTGATGCACTTATTGCCGAAGGAACAGAAAGTGGCGGACATGTAGGAGAAATCACTACAATGACACTTGTACCTCAAGTTGTAAATGCAGTAGATATCCCAGTTATTGCAGCTGGTGGTATAGCTGACGCTCGTGGCATGATGGCAGCATTTGCTCTTGGTGCTCAGGGCGTACAAATGGGTTCAAGATTTGTAGTTTCTAGTGAATGTATCGCTCACGAAAATTATAAAAAATTAGTTTTACGTGCAAAAGACCGTTCTACTGTTGTAACAGGTCGTTCTACAGGGCACCCTGTACGCGTTATAGCTAATAAATTAACTCGTAAATTTGATGAATTAGAAAAAGCAAATGCACCAGTTGAAGAAATTGAAAAATTAGGTGCAGGTGGATTAAATCTTGCAGCAAGAAAAGGCGATGTAGAAATGGGTTCTGTAATGATTGGACAGATTGCAGGTATGTTAAATGAAATAAAACCTGTTCAAGAAATTATAGATGATATAGTAAATAATCTTGCTAAAGTGATGGAAAACACACAAAACATTTGCAAATAAATAATAAATTTATAAAAATAATGGCGAAAGGGTGATTACTAAATGAGTAAACTCGCGTTTTTATTTCCAGGACAAGGTTCTCAAGTAGTGGGAATGGGTAAAGATTTTTATGACAAATATGATATTGCGAAAAAGTTATTTAAAGAAGCTGATGAAGCACTTGGTTACTCCATCATGGACATGTGCTTTAACGGACCAGCAGAAGATTTAAAACTTACAGCAAATACTCAACCTGCTATTTTGACTATGAGCGTTATTTGTAACGAATTATTAAAAGAAAACGGAATTGCTCCAGAAATCGTAGGCGGTCATAGTTTAGGTGAATACTCTGCACTTGTAGCAGCAGGCTCTTTAAAATTTGCAGATGCAGTATATCTCGTTCATAAACGTGGTATGTACATGCAAGAAGCTGTTCCTGTTGGTGAAGGCGGAATGGCAGCTGTAATTGGTCTTGATCGTGATAAAATTGTAGAAATTTGTGAAGAAGTAAGTGCAAGCACTGCTTTAGTACAGGCTGTAAACTTCAACTGCCCAGGTCAGATTGTAATTGCAGGTACTGCTAAAGGTGTAGAAAAAGCTAGTGAAGAAATGACAAAAGCTGGTGCAAAAAAATGTGTTATTTTACCAGTTAGTGCACCATTCCATAGTAAATTAATGGAACCTGCAGCTGAAAAACTTGCTGTAGAACTTGATAAAGTTGTTGTATCTGATGCTACTATTCCAGTAGTAACAAATGTTACAGCTGAAGCTTTAACAAAAGCAGAAGATATCAAAGTAAGTCTTGTAAAACAAGCTGCAAGCCCTGTAAAATGGGAAGATTGTATCGCAACAATGAAAGATTTTGGTGCTGATACTTATGTTGAAGTAGGTCCAGGTAAAGTTTTATGTGGATTTAATAAACGTATTGACCGTAAATTGAAATCTTTAAACGTAGAAAATATAGAATCTCTTGAAAAAACTCTTGACTATTTCAAGGAGGTTCGATAATATGCTTTTAGATGGTAAGGTTGCGTTAGTAACAGGAGCATCTCGTGGAATTGGTCGTGCAGTTGCTATTGAACTTGCAAAAGAAGGTGCTACTGTAGCTATCAATTATGCAGGAAATGTGGCTGCTGCTGAAGAAGTAAAGAATATAATTACTGATATGGGCGGCAAAGCTATGATTGTTCAAGCTGACGTTAGTGATGAACAGGCTGCTAGTGAAATGGTAGAAAAAGTAATAGCTGAATTTGGACAGATTGATATTTTAGTAAATAATGCGGGTATAACTCGTGATGGTTTATTCATTCGTATGAAATCTCAGGATTGGAATGCTGTTATTAATACAAATTTAACAGGTATTTTTAACTGTACAAAAGTAGCAGCAAATATATGATGAAAAAACGTTCTGGAAAAATTATCAATATGACTTCTGTTTCTGGTATAATGGGAAAATATAGGTCAGACAAATTATTACTGCTGCTAAAAGCTGGATGTAAATTGGTTTTACAAATCTTTAGCTCGTGAAATGGCTAGTCGTGGTATTATCCGTTAACGCTGTAGCTCCTGGTTTTATTGCTACTGATATGA
>ENA-OQEL01000525-OQEL01000525.1-human-gut-metagenome-genome-assembly--contig:-NODE-525-length-13389-cov-1.967501_pt1 | contig 13389 bp, 17 predicted proteins | sample MGYA00242796_ERZ504637 | MGnify/ENA primary metagenome ERZ504637 (study PRJEB26092, sample SAMD00036306) | human gut metagenome | host: Homo sapiens | study: EMG produced TPA metagenomics assembly of... | reverse complement strand
GATAAGCGCAGGAATGAGGTATATTTATGGCAGAGGATAAGAAGTTAGTAGAAGCGATTACTTCCATGGATGTAGACTTTGCACAGTGGTACACAGATGTATGCAAGAAAGCAGAGCTTATGTCATATTCAAGCGTTAAGGGATGTATGATATTTAAGCCGGCTGGATATGCAATCTGGAGAATATAAAGAACGAGATGGACAGAAGATTTAAGGAAACAGGTGTTGAGAATGTATACCTTCCTATGTTTATTCCAGAAAGTCTTCTTGAAAAGGAAAAGGATCATGTAGAAGGGTTTGCACCAGAAGTAGCGTGGGTTACTTATGGAGGACTTAATCCACTTCAGGAAAGAATGTGTGTAAGACCAACATCTGAAACACTTTTTTGCGATTTCTACAAGGATGAGATACAGTCATACAGAGATTTGCCAAAGGTATATAACCAGTGGTGTTCAGTAGTAAGATGGGAAAAAGAAACAAGACCATTCCTTCGTTCAAGAGAATTCTTATGGCAGGAAGGACATACAGCACATGCAACAGCAGAGGATGCAGAAGCACGTACACAGCAGATGCTTAATCTTTATGCACAGTTCTGTGAGGAGGTGCTTGCTATACCTGTTATCAAGGGACGTAAGACAGATAAGGAAAAGTTTGCAGGTGCAGAGGCTACTTATACTATAGAAGCACTTATGCATGATGGTAAGGCACTTCAGTCAGGAACAAGCCACAACTTTGGAGATGGATTCGCTAAGGCGTTTGGCATACAGTATACAGATAAGGATAATAAGCTTAAGTATGTTCATCAGACTTCATGGGGAACAACAACAAGACTTATCGGTGCTGTTATCATGACACACGGTGATAACTCAGGACTTGTACTTCCACCTAAGGTTGCACCAGTTCAGGTTGACATCATACCTATCATGCAGAAGAAGGAAGGCGTGCTTGATAAGGCTTACGAAGTAAGAGATGCTATAAAGGCAGCAGGTCTCAGAGTTAAGGTTGATGATTCTGATAAGAATCCAGGCTGGAAGTTTTCAGAGCAGGAAATGCGTGGTATCCCTGTAAGAGTTTGAGTGGGACCTAGAGATATTGAAGCTAACCAGGCTATCGTTGTACGCCGTGATACAAGAGAAAAGATTAACAGTAGCTATTGACGAGCTTGCAAGCTAAGCTTCCAGAGATACTTGATACTATCCAGAAGGATATGCTTGAAAGAGCAAGAGCACATAGAGATGCACATACATATGTTGCAGTTAACTATGATGAGTTCAAGGAAACAGCAGCTAACAAGCCAGGATTTATCAAGGCTATGTGGTGTGGTGACCAGGCATGTGAAGATAAGATTAAAGAAGATACAACATGTACTTCAAGATGTATGCCATTTGCACAGGAACAGTTAAGTGACGTGTGTGTATGCTGTGGCAGACCGGCTAAGAAGATGGTTTACTGGGGCAAGGCATACTAAGTAATATATGTACCAGGGTCAAAAGGTCTAAATCCACATGAGCTTGCTCATAGGTGGATGAAAGACCTTGGGACCCGCCCCGATATGAGCATAAAAGTGGATGATAATCCCCTGAGTATGCGAATATTGGTGAGAATATATATTACATATTTCAGATTGTTCAGATTGATTCGGATTAATTCAGAGTAGTTCATGCTGATTCGGGTTGATTTAGATTAAATTAAGCGGAAAATCCATAGGTAAATGTGGGTTTTCCGTTTTTTGATTTTTACTTAAAAAAATTTCTATCAAAGTATCGTGAAAAATTCATTTGTATTGTAATGCAAATGGGGGTTAAGTAAAACATCCAGACAACCGATAAACTTATCATAAAGAAATAAAAAAGTTTTTTGTTTATAATAGAAAGAGAGGCGGTTAGTATGCGTATAGATGCTTATAATGCTGTCAGCCAGGTATATAAGACAAGTGCTTATGCCAGGGAAAAAGGCATGGCTGTTAAGAAAACTGAAAAAGACAAGTATGAATTATCAGATACAGCCAGATTATATAATACAGCTAAGGCAGCAGTTAGTGAAGCTTCTGATGTAAGACTTGATAAAGTCAACGACATTAAGGCACGTATTGCAGCCGGAACATATAATATAAGTTCAGAGGCAGTAGCCGAGAAGATGCTTGGCAGTGTATCTACATTGACATTCTGATGAAAAAGAATGCATATGGTCAGAGGATGCATTGGGATTGTGCATTGCTGTACAGTTTTATAGTTTGCTGACACGATAATCTTAAGACGGAGGAGCATATATGGCAAGCCTGATAGATTGTTTAATCGAAGACCTTACGAATGAGAATGATGGATATGAGAAGCTCCTTAGTCTGTCGAATGAAAAAACATCTGCCATAGTAAGTGGCAATATTGAAAAGCTTCAGGAGATATTTACAAGAGAGCAGAAGCTCATAGAAGAAGTAGATGTATATGAGAAAAAAAGACAGGAAGATGTGAAGGATATATGTAATGTACTAAGACTTCCATATGAAGAGATAAAGGTTGAACACATAGTACAGATACTTGAAAAGAAAGCTAAAGAGCATGATGCTCTTCAGAACATATATCTTAAGCTTAAAAGAACACTTAGCCAGCTTACAGCGGCTAACGAGAACAATAAGCTGCTACTTAAAGAATCTATGGATATGATTCAGTTTGAGCTTGATCTGGCAAGAAACTCAGTGTTGAAGCCACAGACAGGCAACTATGGAAGAACAGCTTATGAAGAACAGGAAATAACAGGTGCTACAGGATTTGATGCAAAGCAGTGATATAACTAAAGAAAAGTATTAAAACAGATAAAAGATTATAAAAGATTACATTAAGTCTGGTATGTGGAAAAGGATTGAAGCAGACTAGACTTACATATAAGTATAGAATAATATCAGATATAATATAAGAATCACATTTTCAAAGGATTGAATTGGGATGTTTAATGGTACTGCGGTATTAGAACCAGTTTTATTTTTGATAGTGTGATTTTTTTAATGGAGGAATTATGGCAAACGGAATGGGGTCGCTGATGGTAGGAGCCACAGGCTTAAGATCGTCACAGACAGCACTTAATACAACAGCACATAACCTTTCCAATGTTAATACAGAAGGGTATACAAGGCAGCAGATAACATTTGCAGATTCAACATATGCTAACGTGTTTTCTAAGAGCCTTAACAAAGGCAAGTATGGCTTAGGTGTAGATATAGATGCGATAAGCCGTGTAAGGAATGAGTTCATAGACAGGTCATACAGAACTGAAAGTTCAAGACTGGGATTCTATGAAAGTCAGGCTAATGCGGTATACGAGGTTGAAGACTGGTTTGGTGAAATGCAGGGAGTTACTTATCAGCAGCATATCACAAACCTTTACAATGCAGTAAACGAACTTACAAAGAATCCAACAAGTACTATAGCCAGGTCATCACTTATACAGAATGCTACAGCATTCATAGACCGTTCAGAGGCTATATATAGTGGACTTAAGGATTATCAGGTTACGCTGAATACCGAAGTAAACAACATGGTGGAAAAGATTAATTCACTTGGACAGAAGATATATAATCTTAACAAAGGCATCGTTAAGGTCGAAGCGGAAGGTGTGGAGCGTGCGAACGATTTAAGAGATTCAAGAGATCTTGCACTTGATGAGCTTAGTAAGTATATAGATATTGATTATTATGAGACAAAGGATGGCGAAGTAATAGTTAGTGCTGAGAATGTCCCATTTATAACAAAAAATGATATCGCAAAGATGAGCGTAAGAGAAGAAGGAACATATGGACTGCTTATACCTCAGTGGGAGGGATATCAGCAGGATGTATATAACTTTGACAAGCAGGCAAACAATGCCAATGACACAGATAAAGGCAAGCTTAAAGGACTGCTTATCGCAAGAGGTGTTATAGAGGTAAACTACACAGATATTCCAGTAATGCCTGAAAGAGCAGACTATGATCTTACAACAGAGCAGGGTATGGCAGAATATAATAGTGCCATGGATGCGTATCAGCAGAAGCAGGATTACTATAACAAGTATATAGAGCCATCAGCTATCCTTAGTGCTATAGCAGGCTTTGACAAGCTTGTAAATGGAATAGTAACAGCCATGAATGATGTTTTATGTCCGGAAACTACCATGGATACAACAAAAGAGCTCACAGATGCAGATGGCAATATATTAAAGGCAGAGAAGTATGTATACAATGCATCGACACATGATGTGCTTTATGACAGCCATGGCAACGTAGTTGCCGGAAAAGAAAATGGTGATGGAACATACAGTTATGAAGCATCTGAAAAGCTGTATGTTGATGCTAATCAGGAAGAAACAGAGAATATAGACAGCATGACATACAAGATACTTGATATGAGCAAGGCTGGATATGGCATGGATGACGATGAAACAAGAGGTGTTGAACTCTTTAAAAGAAACGGTACAGACAGATATAAGCAGATCACAGGTGCAGATGGCAGTACAATATATGTAAGAAACAACCTGAATGTTACCGGCTTTGAAACTGACTATACACTTGGTAATCTGATTGTCAATCCTGAGGCTTCACAGAATGTAGGTACACTCCCTCTTTCTACAGAGCATGGCAAGGAGGATTTCTCAAAGGTAAATGAGCTTATAGATACATTCAGCAAAAAGTTTGCATCACTTAACCCTGAGAACTATGCAAAGGCAGATTTCAACACATTTTACAATGATTATATAGGTGAGTTTGCTACGATGGGAAGCGTGCTTACCAAGTATGTCAACAACCAGACAACCATGGTCAATGGTTATGACAACCAGAGACTGCAGACATCAGGTGTATCATCTGATGAAGAGCTTCAGAAGATGATTAAGTATCAGCACGCATATAATGCGGCTTCAAGATATATCAACGTAGTAAGTGAGATGATAGAACATCTTGTTACATCACTTGGACATGCATGATGAATAGCAGAGGAATCTTTTGCCACTTATATCATGATTTGATAATAAATGGCTGGCTGATTTTAGAATAATCAGCAGACTTTGGAATTGTAAGCGCTTTTTATTAGCTTATAGAAAACAACAGGAATGGAGAAATAATATGGCATCTACATTTTTTGGGTTTATCAATATCATATAAAGGACTTCAGGCAGCGCAGACATCCATAACAACATCAGCGCACAACCTGTCAAACATTAATACAGAAGGCTATACAAAGCAGAGTGCAGAGCTAAAGGCAGCTGACTCGTTAAGAACATTTTCATCATACGGAACTATAGGTGCCGGTGTTGATGTTGTCGGCATCAATCAGACAAGAGACAGCTACTATGACCAGAAGTATAGAAACAATATGTCTAACTATGGACAGTATGAATCCAAAAAACAACTACATGACACAGATAGAGGACTATCTGAATGAGTTTATACTTAACGGATTCTCTAAAGAATACAGCAACTTCTTTTCAGCAGTTAACCAGCTGACTATAACACCATCTGATGAATCGGCAAAGAACCAGCTTATAAATAACGCAAAAAGTATGTCGGATTATTTCAACACACTCTCAACTAACTTGAGAAATGTGCAGTCAGATGCTAATAATGAGATAAAAGATACAGTAGACCACATCAATACTCTTGCACAGAATATAACATCACTTAATAAGCAGATTAACCAGATAGAAGCCTGCTATGGAGATGCTAACGACTTAAGAGACCAGAGAAATGCACTTGTGGATAATCTGTCAAAGTATATCAATATATCAACTAATGAGACACCGATAGCAAACGGACTTACATCTTTCCAGATAACAGTTAATGGACAGTCGCTTGTAAACAACTATGATTATAAGACACTTGAGGTAGTCGCAAGAACGCAGAAAAGAAATGCAAGCGATGCAGAAGGATTATATGACATACAGTGGAGTGATGATGATCCTTTTGATATATATAGTTCTTCACTTGGAGGTCAGCTTAAGGCACTTGTAGATATAAGGGGATGGTTGTAACGGTGAGATAGAATCAGTTGCAACAGATGCGGATGGCAGCTATAAGCTTGATGATGATGGAAACAGAGTGACGGAGACGAATCCACAGGCTTCATCAAATGTTAACTATAAGGGTATTCCTTACTATCAGTCACAGCTTAACCAGTTCATACAGACATTCTCACAGGCAGTCAACAACATATTTAAGAGTGGATATGTATCAGATGCTAAAACAGAGGATGCTGCCAACAAGGGTATAGCGTTGTTTGTAGTAGGAGATAATTCAAAGACACTTACAGCCTCAACAGTATCAGTTAATTCTGAGCTTCTTAAGGATGCCAACAAGCTTGCAACAAAGACAACAGTAAGCGAAGGCGAAGGCAGTGCAAGCATTATGGATAAGCTTAATGCATTACAGAAGGAAAGACTGTTTGATGGTGGTACAGGTTCGTACTTCCTTGAAACTATAGTCAGTGATATGTCTATAGATGCAAGCAAGGCTAAGACATTTTTAACAAACTACAACAATATGAAGACAACTATACAGAATCAGCGACTTTCAGTCATGGGTGTAGATACAGATGAAGAAGCCATGGATATCATGAAGTTCCAGCAGGCTTATAATCTTAACTCAAAGATGATGTCAGTTATGAATCAGATATATGATAAGCTTATTAACCAGACAGGCTTATAAAATGTGAAATATGCCGGATATACTTAATAACATCTTTATATAAATGCTTTGCACGCAGGCACAGACAGAATAAGTGCAAAAGAATATTTATAAAAGAAGATTATTCATAAAAAGAAGATTTTAAAAATGCAGATATCACATAAATCGATATAGATACGAGGTGGAATATATGAGAGTTACGAATCAGATGATGATAAACAGTTCTATAGCTAACATACAGGCTAATAAGAACCAGATAAATACCATGGATACACAGTTATCTACACAGAAGAAGATTAACAAGCCTTCTGATGACCCAATCATAGCTATAAGAGCACTCAGACTAAGAAGCAGCCTTGACCAGGTAACACAGTATGTAAATAAGAATATACCTGATGCTTCATCATGGCTTTCGGTTACGCAGGATGCACTTGCACAGGGATATGATATAGCTTACCAGCTGTATTCATATTGCAACCAGGGTGCTTCAGATTCTTATTCATCAGGATGAGCGTAGTACAATCATACAGACACTTGACAAGCTGAAGAACTCATACTATGTGCAGGGTGATGTAGACTATGCCGGAAGATATGTTTTTACAGGCTTTGCTACAGACAGACCGCTCACATATCCATCAGATGTTAAAGCAGCTGAGGCAGATTATACTATAACACAGAACTTTGACAGAGAGAGCATCAGTGAAAAAAAGGGTATATACCAATGCATATACAAACGAAGATATCATTAATCTGAATGTCAAGAAGGATACAGACGGCAAGATAGTGACACCTAATGTGGCTACAGTTCATAGAATACAGCTGGGTTACTCAGAGGTAGATGCTGATGGAACATTTAAGATTACAGATGCCAGTGGAAATGTGGCTACAGTAACTAAGAATGATGATGGAACGGCTAATGTAACAGGAATAGTAAATGCCAATGGTGAGACTATAGATTCTCTGGATGATGGAAGCGGCAATCCAGTGAGTATAACATTTACAGCAGATTCAAACTATATACCTGGCGATGATGAAATAGCTATTAACTCGCAGCTTGGAGAAGTACTTCTTGGTGAGAATGTATACAACAATACATACACCAACAACTCATTTTCAGTACAGTATGAAAAGTCCAACTTCAAAAAGGGCGATGTGAATCCGACAATGTATTTTACATGTGTAGACAATGTTACAGGTATAAGCTACGTAAAGAAGAGCGAAGATATTGAATATAACGTAAACTTTACACAGAAGCTTAAGGTTAATACACAGGCAGACGAAAGCTTTGATATATATCTTGGCAGAAATGTAGATGATATCATGGCAGCTGTGCAGAATACTATAGATATCGAGAATCAGATAAGTAAAGTCGAGAGCATGAAGAAGGAAGAAAAGTATGCAGGTACTGACGACCAGAAGAAGCTTGATGACATGCTCGAAGGACTAAATAAGCAGAAGGATCTTGCAAAGGATCAGATGACAAAGGCTTTCGAGAAGGGCATCGGACAGATGCAGGGATATCAGGAGAAGATATCTAATGCAAAGGCAGATGTAGGTAACAGAATCCAGCGTCTTGACCTTACAAAGACAAGACTTACAGAACAGAAGACTAACTTTACAAGTCTTAAGTCACAGAACGAAGATATAGACCTTGAGGAAGTGGTAGTAAACTATACAGCAGCACAGCTTGTTTACAACGCAGCACTTTCAGCAGCAAGTAAGGTTGTACAGCAGACATTGCTGGATTTTATAGGCTAAAAATATGCTGAATCCATAAATGAAAGATTCAGTATATAAAAACAAGGGAGCAAATACCTCTCCTCGCGTGGAGCTCGGATTTTTGCTTCGCAAAAACAAGGGAGGTAAATATGCCTCTGCTCCTGCGAGGGCAGTCGCATTTTTTGCTTCGCAAAAAACAATGAGGCAAATACCTCTCCTCGCGTGGAGCTCGGATTTTTGCTTCGCAAAAACAAGGAGGTATGTATGCAGGTTGATACTAGGTGGTTTGGCACTGTAGATATTGATGATAATAAAATAGTTACTTTTGACCTTGGAATAATAGGGTTTGAGGATTGCAAGAAATTCACACTTATATATGATGTAGAAAAGGGAGATGAAGCAGCTATCATGTGGCTTCAGTCGCTTGATGAGGCAGCATTGGCACTTCCTGTCATGAAGCCGGAGTATATTATGAAAGGTTATGATCCTGTTGTGGAGGATGAGATACTTAACACACTTGGTGAGGACATACAGTCAGCCAATCTGGCAGTGTTCTGTACACTTACAGTACCAGAGGATCTTACAAAGATGACTATTAACTTAAAAGGCTCCTATCATAATCAATGCTGACACTATGAAGGGTGTCCAGCTTATAGCAGATAATGAGAATTATGCTGTCAGATACCCTATTTATGATATTCTTAACGAAAGGAAGGGGGAGTAGAATGCTGGCATTATCAAGAAAGAAGGACGAAGCAATCATCATCAATGATGATATTGAGATAACAGTAATCGAGATAAAAGGCGATCAGGTAAAGCTTGGCATCACAGCTCCAAAGTCCGTTCCTATATATCGTAAAGAAGTATATGTACAGATAAAAGATGCTAACAAAGAAGCTGCAGAACAGAAGATAGATGTGGCTGCACTTAATAACCTGTTTAAGAAGCAGGACAAATAAAAAGGGCAGGTGTTATATTTTTAAATGTATTGCCGATATAAGAAATAGAACTAATGACCAGTATGCAAAGAAAGGATTTCTTAGCAGGGCATAAGGTTAATATATTTACGACGATTGTATGGGTGATGTGGAAAATCTGTCACTCGTATATGTATACGCACACGGAGGTGAAAGATAATGGGAATTGAGAAGATAAGTGGCCAGGCAGCTTATCAGAGCCACGCAACGCAGGCTGCACAGGTTAACAAGGTTAGTGCAGCATCAGCAGCAGGAAACTAATAATTCACAGGATTCAGTAAACAACGCATCACATATAGCTGCAGTTATGCAGGTGAGTACATCACAGAGAGCTAATGCAGACAGCAACAGCAGTAACAATGGCAACAGTGGTGCACAATCAAGCTTTAAGCAGCAGGAAGAACAGAAAGAAGCTTCTATGCAGAAACTTAAAGATATCCAGAAGGTTATCAATCATAATACAGTAGCAGAGTTCGGATACAACGAGCCAACTAACCGTATTACGATTAAGATTAAGGATAAGGATACAGATGAAGTTATCAAGGAGATACCATCAGAAAAGGCACTTGAGATGCTTGCTAAGGCATGGGAACTTGCTGGTATACTTGTGGATGAGAAGAGATAAAGAATTACATAATGTTATGAAGAAATATATAAGAATGGAGGAATAATATGCCAATCAGATTATCGGGTATGGTTTCAGGTATGGATACAGAAACACTTGTATCTGCACTTGTATCAGGATATAAGCTAAAAAAAGATAATCTTGTCAAAGCACAGACAAAGCTTTCATGGAAACAGGAAAAATGGAAGACTATGAATACAAGTATATATAGCTTCTATAGTGGAAAGCTGTCAGCAGGAAGATTATCTAACGCATACAGCCTTAAGAAGTCAACAGTATCTAATTCACAGTAGCTACCGTAACAGCAAGCTCAAGTGCGGTTGCAGGTACACAGAAGCTTAAGGTAAAGAAGCTTGCATCATCAGGTTATCTTACAGGTGGTGAGGTTAATGAATGCAAAAGACAGTCTTCCAAGATTACAGGCTCATCAAAGCTGTCAGATATAACAGGAAGTACATCACAGGGAAGTGTTACACTATCAGTAGACGGCAAGAGTACTAATATAGAGCTGACAGAGGATATGACTGTCAACCAGTTCGTTGTAAAGTTAAAGGATGCTGGTGTACAGGCCAGCTTTGATGATAATAATGCAAGATTCTTTATAAGCTCAAAGACATCAGGAGCAAAGGGAGACTTTAGTCTTACGGCTAACGATACCGCCGGAAATGATTCGCTTAAGAAGCTTGGCTTATATGTAAGTCCGAATAAAGCTTCAAAGGAATACGAAGAATGTGATAGACTTTCCAAGCTGACAGATGGCAGCACTGCATATAATAATGAGCTGGAATCTATGTATACAAAGGTGACTGCTGATGAGGTTGCTAAGAAATATGCTGACCAGTATAATGCAGCAAAGAAGGTTGTAGATACACTGAAAAGCAGTGATACATGGGGAACAGCCAAGTCAATTAATGATGTAACAGCTAGTAGAGATCAACTAAAAGCTGATATAGCTGCTAACGCAGATTATAACAAGTATAAAAAAGCAAAGACTAATTCAGACGGAAGTATAGTTAAAGATGAACAGGGCAATATTATATATGAATATAATACAGAAGCCATGAAAAAAGACAATGAAGAACTGTATAATAAGTATAATAAAGACACTAAGAAGCTTGAAAGCTATAATTCTCTGATTTCTGACTATACAAAGAATCAGGAGATTATGGATAAGCTCTATGACAATGGAAATGGTTATATCACATTAAACAATGATACCAAGGAAGCAGTAGCAGATGCATCTAATACTAAAGTTGTAGAAGAGGTTAATAATACGAACACTGATTCCAAAGCAAAAGCCAAAATACTGCTTGATAACAAAATAAGTGCGGCTAAAGCATATGTGGCAGAAGCAGATGCAGCGGCTTCTACATCAGCAACAACAGGAGCAGCTTCAGGTACAACGGCCGCAGGCTCATCAACAGCTGGTACTACAGGTGCAGTACGAATAGTAGGAGTAGATGCAAAGATAGAACTTAATGGTGCTGAGTTCACCAGCAACACAAGCACATTCTCTATCAATGGCCTTACTATCCAGGCTACAGCAGAAACAAAGGACGATGAGCCAGTTACTATAACAACAGACACAGATGTAGATGCTATATACAAGTCTATCAAGGACATGTTCACAGAGTACAACAAGCTTATCAAGTCTATGGATGAGGCTTATAACGCAGACAGCTCTAAGGGATATGAGCCTTTAACAGATGAAGAAAAGGATGCTATGTCTGATAAAGAGGTTGAGAAGTGGGAGACAAAGATTAAGGATTCGCTTCTTAGAAAAGATGATACACTAAACAGTGTTGCCAATACATTAAAGAATGATATGGCATCATCATTTATTATTAATGGCAAGAGCTATGCGCTGTCAAGCTTTGGTATATCAACACTCGGATATTTCGCATCAGGCGAGAACGAAAAGGGTGTATACCATATAGATGGTGATAAGGATGATACAACTACATCAGGAAATGAAGATAAGCTAAGGGCAGCTATTGCAAGTGATCCTGAGACAGTAGTTTCATTCTTCTCACAGTTATGTACCAAGCTATATACTGATCTTGGTAACAAGATGGCATCATCATCTGTAAGCAGTGCATACACGATTTACAATGATAAGCAGATGAATACACAGTATTCAGAATACAATACAAAGATAAGTGATGCTGAATCAAAGGTATCAACATGGGAAGATTACTACTATAGTAAGTTCTCAGCTATGGAGTCAGCACTTGCTAAGCTTAATTCACAGTCATCTTCTATGTCGGGACTTTTTGGTTAAAATATTTTATAATTATATAGTGCATTTTTTAAACATATATAGTATAATATAAAAAGTGTTTAAAGTACGTATAATATACAGAAATGAATAAGCATCGGGAGAGGAATAGTTTTATGTTATATAATCAGAATATCGCGCAGCAGTATAATCGAAACAAGGTATTAACAGCTTCACCAGCTGAGCTTACATTGCTGTTATACGAAGGGGCTATTAAGTTTTGCAATATTGCTTCAGTGGCAATAGAAAAGAATGACTATCAGAAGGCACATACTAATATTGTTAAGGCAGAGATGATTATAGAGGAGTTTCAAGCAACTCTTAATCATAAGTATCCAGTATCGGAGGATTTCGATAAGCTTTATAAGTATATATATGGATTGCTGGTAGATGCTAATATGACGAAGAATAAGGAGCTTCTTGAAAAAGCTACTGATGAACTAAGAGGAATGCGTGATACATGGAAGGAAGTTATGGCTCGCGCAGGCGTTCAGAAATAATACGGCAGGTAAGCATATGGAAACAGAGAATTATCTTCAGATGATGATTGATAGTATGCAAAAAAAGAAAGTCATACTTAAACAGATAATAGTTTTTAATGAGGAACAGGAAGCATTATTAAAGGAAGAAGATTTCAATGGAGCTGCGTTTCAGAAGAATATGGAGAATAAGTCGGATTGCATAGATGAGCTTGATACATTAGACGAAGGATTCCAGATGATATATGATAGAATCAAGGCTGATGTTAATGAGTACAAGGTCAGATATAAGGAAGATATAAAGTTTCTTCAGCAGCTTATCAAAGAGGTTACTGAACTAGGAGTTACTATTCAGGCTCAGGAATCAAGAAATCGTGTAAAGGCTGATATGAAGTTCAGACAATTAAGACAAGAAACAAAGGCTGCCAAGAGAAGTATAAGTATGGCTAACACATATTACAGGAATATGAGTGGAATAAGCTCTGAACCACAATTTATGGATCAGAAGAAATAATCATCAAATTAGTTTATATACGGGCTAAAGTTATGTAACGGATGTCCGATATAATAAATAGCAGGATTGATATCCTGAAACAATTATTATGAGTGGCATGGAAGCCACCAGAATTTCAAGGAGGAAACTATTATGGTAGTACAACACAATCT
>ENA-OQEL01000523-OQEL01000523.1-human-gut-metagenome-genome-assembly--contig:-NODE-523-length-13520-cov-2.914433_pt1 | contig 13520 bp, 18 predicted proteins | sample MGYA00242796_ERZ504637 | MGnify/ENA primary metagenome ERZ504637 (study PRJEB26092, sample SAMD00036306) | human gut metagenome | host: Homo sapiens | study: EMG produced TPA metagenomics assembly of... | reverse complement strand
GATTATGTTATGGTGAACATGCTCCATCAATTAAAATTTAAATTATATTTATCTCTAAATTCTACTAATTCATCTATTTTTTCATCTACTAGAGATAAATATTTTTGTCCTGCAAAACCTGGATTAACAGTCATCACCATAACATAATCTATTAATGATAATAACGGTTTTATTGTATCTACAGAAATTTCAGGGCTTAATACAATACCTGCTTCTTTACCTAATTCCCTTATCTCTTGTAATGTTTTAACAGGTTGCCTTTCTGATTCTGGATGAATATAAATTATATCTACTCCTAAATCAGCAAATTTTTTTATATATCGACTAGGATTATTTATCATTAAATGTACATCTACTTTTTTTGATGATAATTTACAAATCAATTCTGTATCTTGTAAACCCATTCCAAAGTTAGGTACAAAATCTCCATCCATTATATCTATATGAAATATATCAATATTGGCTTCTTCAAGCTCCTTTATTTCTTCTGCCAAATTCTCATATTTAGCACACATCATTGATGGACACAATAATTTTTCCATAAAATGCACTCCATATTTTTTATAATTATTTATCTTCTGGATGAAGCATTATTTTGCCAAAAGATACTTTTCTTTCTGCAGTCATTTCTAAAGCTTCTACACCTTTACTTAATGGTAAACGATGAGTAATTAATGGATCCATTTTTAACTGTCCATTTGCTATAAAATGAACTGTTGATGTCCATTCTTTTCCTGGGAATGGTGCTGATATTGCATTCCATGAACCGTATACTTTCAATTCGTTTCTAACAATTTTTTCAAAATATAAGCGTTTTACCATAACATCCCCATAAGGAATACCTACAAATAAAACTCTTCCACCTTTATCCGCCAATGAAAATGTTTGCGCAGAAGTAATTGGTGTTCCTGCAGATTCTACTGCTACATCTACACCTTTTCCGCCATTTACTTTATGAACTTCTTCAAATGGTTCTTTATTTCTAGAATTAATTGTTTCATCAGCACCTAATTTTTTTGCTAATTCTAATTTAGCATCATCAATATCAATAGCAATTACTTTACTTGCTCCAAAAATTTTTGCCCATTGAATAGCTAATAAACCAATTGTACCACAGCCAACAACAGCTACTGTATCTCCAGGATCAAGATTTACTTTATAATATCCATGTGCTACTACACAAGATGGTTCCACCATTGCTGCTGCATCATATGAAACATTTTCTGAAACAGGAACTACATTTTCTTCTTCCATAACAATATATTCAGCAAAAGCACCTTGATGATGTTGTCCTATTACACCCAAATTTTCACATTGTGCAAATTTAGCTTTTTTACAGGAATCACATTTTCCACAATAAAGTGCTGGACAAGCTGTTACTTTTTGTCCTACTTTTACTTTCGTTACATTTTTAACCAACAGCTACTACTTCACCAGAAAATTCATGGCCCCATACAGTTCCAGGAACATATGGACCTAAAAGAGCATATCTATGAATATCTGAACCACAAATTCCGACAGCTTTTACTTTAATTTTAACTTCACTATCAGTTTCTATAATAGGTTCTGGTGCTTCTTCAAATCTAATATCTCTAACTCCATAAAATCTTAATGCATCCATTTATAAAACCTCCTATTTATATATGAAAAATATATTTATTCTACATTAGCATGTCTCATTGCCATAACTGAATTCATATTTTCATTTTCTTTTGCTATTTTTAAAATAATTGCATCAAATATTATTAATAATGCCTGTTCAAACAAACTCCCTAATGGTTGTTTTGTAATATTTACTGTATTAAATTTAGTAGATACTTTTATTGTTATTAATGCTTGTTGAAGTTTATACAATGTTGATTGTTCATTAGCTGTTATTGCAATTACTTCTACATTTTCTTTCTGAGCTGATTTTACGGCTTGACAAACACTATTAGTTTCACCAGATGCTGATGCTACGATTAATAAATCGCCTTCTTTTAATGCAGGTGTAATTGTTTCTCCAACTACATAAGAAATATATCCCATCTGCATTAATCTCATAGCAAAAGATTTTAACATTAATCCACTTCTACCAGTACCACAAACAATTATCCTTTTGGCTTCATTTATTTTTTTTATAAATAACTTTAATTGTTCATCCGTAACCATATTAGTTACATTAGATATTTCTTTTATAATATCTTCAATCTCCATTATCATAAAAATACCTCTATATTTTATTTTTTTATCTTTAAAGCTTGTTGTAATTTAACAATTTGTTGTTCAATATTATTATTATTAAATATATATCCACCAGATACAAAAACTTTTGCTCCTGCAGCTTGACATAATACTGCTGTTTTATCATCAATACTACCATCAACTTCTATATCAATATTCTTGTCTTTTAATAATTCTGATGCCTCTTTAATTTTATCTATCATATCAAACAAAAATACTTGATTTTTTTCACCAGGATTTACTGTCATTATCAATACCATATTAATTAAAGATAAAATATATTTTATATTTTGAACTGGAGTGGCTGGACTTAAGACTACTCCAGCCATTCTCCCTTTTCTTTGTATCATCTCTAAACAATGGTACAAAGATGATGTAGATTCTTGATGAATTGTAATAATATCTGCTCCAGCTTCTAAAATATCACTGATATGTCTCTCTGGATATTTAACCATCAAATGTACATCTAAAGGTATCTTTGTATGCCTTTTTATCATTTGTATATGCTCTGCACCAAATGCCATTCGACTTACAAAATTTCCATCCATAACATCGATATGCAATAAATCAACTTTACTTCTCTCTAATATCTCTATTTGACTTCTTAAATCAAAAATATCTGCTGCAAATAATGATGGTGATATTTTTATATTATTATTCATCAAGAACACCTCACTTATTTCTTTTTATATCATTAAGACATATTATTTTCCAAATAAATAGGTATTTCATTTAATGGTAAAGATAAACAATTTTTTACTTTTTCTTCATCCATAACAAATGCAATTAAATTTTGTAAATAATCAAGATGTTCATTATGTCCTTTTATTGCTAAATTAAAGACTAATCTTGCTCCAATAGATTCGCTAGAATCATCCATTCGTTTAAATTCTACTGGATTTTTTAACTTTAATATACATACTGATGTTATATTAACTTCATCAGAAGCTGCATGTGGTATAGCTACAGGTATTACAGTTGGTAACCCAGTTGGAAATGATTTTTCTCTTTCTATACAAGCTGTTACAAAACCTTGTCCTATACAATTATTAGCAATTAAAGCTTCTCCACAAAGTTTTATTGCTTCTTCCCAATTTTGTGCATCTGCTTCTATAGCTATATATTTTTTTGAATTATCCATTAATATAAACCTCACATAATAGACTTAAAACTATTAGCCTATAAAAATTTTATTATCCTAAAATTCTAGAAATAGCACTTATAATAACTACTGGTAAGTTAAACCAAAATGTCCACCTTCTGTTATCATACCTTCAACTGGAACACCTAATGCTTTTAACATCATTGTTGCCTCTGGCGCAAAAGTATTTGCTGCCCAAGTAATTAAAACAATACTTACCATTGAACAAATTAATGAACGAACTAAGTTACCATTACTTGCCATTACGCACATAACAGTTATATAACAAATACTTGTTAATAAACCAATTGGGAAAAATGTCATTCCTGGAATGATAAATGCTAATAAAATTGTAAATGGAATACAAAGTGCAGTACATACGATACAAGTTGGATGACCTAAACCTAAACATACATCCATACCAATCCATAATTGTGCGTCTTTAGCAATATGTTTTTGCATAAAATCATTTGCAGCTGTACCAATAGAAGATAAACCTTCCATCATTACTGCAACCATTCTTGGAATTAATAAAAGTACGCTAGCAAGACCCATTGCAATAGTAGTAATTGTTGTAATTGGTTGTTCTGTAATAATACCTAATAAAATACCTACAATTAACCCTATAAATGCTGGGTTACCAAAAAATCCAATTTTAGACTGTAATTTTGTCAAATCTAAATCAAATTTATTTAACCCTGGAATACAATCAATAATTTTATTAATAATTATTGATAATGGCCACATATAACTAATAAATGACATACAAGTACAAGTTGTACCTTCTAGACCAAAAACTTTTTCCCAATGAGGAGCTACTTTTTCAGCAATAAATAATGCTAAAATAGACAAACCAACTGTAATAACTAATCCTAAAATAACACTATCAAATAAAGCATAAGCTACTGCACCTGGAATTAAGAAATGAATATAGTTCCACATATCTACGTTCATTACTTTTGTTAAACCAACTTTTATTAAAATAACATTAGCTAAAATAATAAGTGGTACTGCAAGTGGTGCAAATGGCGCCGTCCATGAAATTGCTCCTAAAGCAGCCCAACCAATATCTACAGTAGTAAAACCACTACCCATACTTTGATAATATTTAACAACAGGATCAATAGATGCCATTAATAAATTAATAACTAACAATAACCCCTGAAAACCGATACCAATCATTAAACCAGCTTGAATAGCTGCACCAATTTTCATTCTAAAAATAAGGCCAAGTATAAATATCATAATAGGTAGAATAACAACAGCACCCATACCTAATATTGTTTGAACAATGTTTAATAACGTATCCATATTCTTCAACCTTTCTTCAAGAAGCGTTAATTCTCAAAAAAAAGTGAATATTTGATAACTAACGCTTCTCAGATAATTAAATAAAAAAATTATTTATTTTTTCAATTTCTAAACAAGCTGCAATAATTTCATCTTTAATTTTATCTTTCCCAATTCCAGAAATTAAACCAAAAACTTTTATTACAGGAACTTTTGTAGGTTGTGTATAATTAGATGTTGTAAAAATAATATCTACAGTATTCTGTTTTACTGGAATTTCTGTGATATTTCCTTTACTGATATCAGCTTCAATACCTGCATCCGCCAATATTTTTTTTACCGCCTGTTGAGCAACTGTTGATGTAGCAATCCCACTACCGCATGCAACTAATCCTTTAATCATTTTAAATTCCTCCTTAAAATATTTATAATTTTTATTAATTTAAATTAGGATGTAAAACTACTTTTATAGCCTCTCCTGATTTTGTTAACTCTATGCCTTTATTAATATCTTTTAATGGCAATACATGAGTAATAAATTTTTCTGCCGGAAAATTTTTACTAATAGCCAATTCAAATGCTTTTTGCACTTGCATACTATTAGCTCCAAAATGACCATAAATCCATAAATTATTATAATGAATATAATTTGTATCCAAACTAACTAGCGTTCCTTTAGGAACACCACCAAAAAATACTACTATTCCACCAGCTTTTGCCATAAAGATACTTTGTGCCTGCGCATTACTTGATGGATTAGCTGATATCACTTTATCAGCACCTTTATTATTGGTAAGCTTTTTTATTTTAGCTATAGGATCTTCCTTTAAACTATTGATGGTATAATCTACACCAAATTGTTTTGCCATTTCTAAACGTTTATCATTAATTTCAACCATGATAACGCACTTAGCACCTCTTATTTTTGCCATTTGCGCATGAAAACAACCTATAGGTCCTGCCCCAATAATAACTACACTATCTCCTAATGTAATATTAATATTTTCCTGACAAGCATATACTGATGATAGCGGTTCACTAAGTGTAGCATTATCTAAATTTATATTTTCTGGTAATTTAAATACTGCATCTCTATTAATTTGTTCATTTGTTACAACAACAAAATCAGCAAAACCACCTTGTCTAGCTATATAATCACCTGGATTCAAACAATTTTCACTATGACCTGCTCTACATTCATCACATTTTAAACAATGGTCCTCTGGATAAATATATAATTTATCTCCAACTTTATATTTAGGCGTATTTATATCTATTTCATCAACTATACCTACTATTTCATGACCAAATATATGTGGATACTTTCCTTTACATGAATCTGTGGTCATATTTCTAATATCTGAGCCACATAAACCTATTGATAAAACTTTTAAAATTAGACCATTTGTTGGACACTTTGGTTTTTCTATATCTTCTACCCTTATATCATTTGGCCCATACATAATAGCAGCCTGCATTTTCTTCACTCCTTTCTTTTATATCTATTTCTTCTACTACCTGGATGTTCATCACACATTTTTTCCCATTTATCAATAGCTATATCTTTTATTGTTCCTATAGATCTAGCTATTGCATATATTTTCATAACTTCTTCACCAGCTTCTAAAATAGCTATAGCTTTTTCTAAAGTAGGTGCTACTGTTAAACAGCCATGATTTCCTAGTAATATCAAATCATGTTCTTTTATAGCTTCTTCGATTCCATTTGCTATATCTTTTGTTCCTGGTTGTCCATATGGCAAACAAGGAATGTCTTCAAATAATAAAGCAAATGTTGATGAACAACGTAATTTTATGTCTTTGTTGCAGTATGCAAAAGCTGTTAAATATGGTGCATGTGTATGCACTACTGCATTACAATCGGGTCTTGCTTTTAACGCAGCTTCATGTAACAAATACTCACTAGAACGTTTCAATTTACCTTCTATTTGTTCTCCGTTCTGTAAAACAGCTATATCACTTTCTGTTAATAAAGATTTTCTTGTTCCTGATGGTGTAATATATAGTTTATTATTATCCCTATCATAAATTGATATATTACCTTCTAATGGATTAACTAAACCTTTTTTATCCAATAATTTAGCATAAAATACTACTTCTTTTTTTATTTCTAGATTTTTTGCCATAAAATATGCACCTACTTATATTTGAGAAAAATTTATAAATTCTTTTAAAAACATATCATATGATTTATTTTTCAATAATGAATTTATTCCATTTTTTTCTTTTATATAATTATATAATTTCAAAAACATAGGCTCCCATAAACTAGCTTTTGATTTTTTCTATATTTAGTAAAAAACACAACTTGTACCAAAAAATCATCCCCACATAATGGGTTTATTCAATACCAAATAGAGATAAAAGATTTTTTTGTATTCTGTTGATATTGGATGTGGTATTGCTGTTAAATCACCTATTGATGTAGATGATATCTCTTCTCTTTCAAAAATAGATTCTTTAGACATTTCATCCATTAAATCTTTTTTATAGCCTCATCCGCTAAAAAATTTATGCATTCTTCTTTTGTTTCAAAATCTTTATCAATATAAAAATTATCTTTATTAAAAAAAGTTGTTATTTCTATTGCAGCAAATTTTCCTTTTGCTAAATATGAGCAAATTCTTTTACCAAATACACATCATTTAAGTACAATACCAAATACGCCAGTAGCCATAGGTGAAGGTATTTTTATTTGTGAAAATACACATTCTTTGAGTGATGAAGAATTAGATTTATTTTACAAAATTATTCTCTACAATTTCTATAGTTCAATTTGTAGAAACTAAACAATTATCCATTGGCGGAACTGTAGCAGGTTGTGGCCCTGCTTTTGCTAGTATGTTTATAGAAGCTTTAGCTGATGCTGGTGTAATGCATGGACTTGCTCGCCCTGTAGCTTATAAATTAGCAAGTCAAATGATAGTGGGAACTGGTAAATTGCAATTAGCTACAAATAATCATCCAGGTGCAATGAAAGATGCAGTATGTTCACCTGCTGGTACTACTATTGTGGGTGTAGCAACTTTAGAACGCAAAGGTTTTAGAAGTGCAGTGATTGACGCTATTGATGCTATTGAAAAGCAAATAAATTTATATAAAAACTATGATATAATATAACTAATAATTATTCAAAGTGAGGCGATAAATATGAAAAGATGGAAAAAATGTTTTAGCTCTTAGTGCTATGGGTTTAATTTTAACAAGTGCAAGTTATCAATTACCTATGGATAATACAGCACAGGCAAGACCATTACCTAGAGCTGAAAGAATATCACCACAAATGCGTATTAATAATGAAATGCAAAATATAAGTGAATATTTTGGGGTAGATAAGCAAACATTAGTAACGTATTATAATAATGGTTGGGAAATGCCGGAACTTCGTAGAGGTGCTTTCTTAGCATATGCTTCACATAAATCTTTTGATGATGTTATGAATTTAAGAGAGAATAATTCTTGGGGTCGTGTAGAATATTTAATTGGGCTTACACCAAATGATTTAAAAGCAACACAAGATGATATTATATCAACACAGATAGCTAATAAATTAGATATAAATAAAAGTATTGTAACTTTTTTAGTTAAACAAAATTATGAAGTAGATGAAGTTATTCATGGCATACTTTATTCTATGTATGTAGATAAATCTCCAGCTGATATTATAGAAATGCATAATCCACCAACATCTAATTGGGAAGTGGTGGCAGATGATTTGGGTATTACTCAAGAAGAATTAGATGAAATACATCAAAAAATGGAAACATTGGATTTAGGCATGATTAAAGGCCCAAAAGGACCTGAGAAATGAGATTTTAAAATTAAATAGCATAAATAAAAATAAGCACTAATTGATATAGTGCTTATTTTTTATGGAATAATTTATTTTATTAGAAGAAACATGACTTACCGATAAATTCCCTTAGTATAGAATTATTTGGTACATCATCATCATTTGAAATATCTTCAAAGTAATCAAGAAAATCAATCAAGCGTTTAGATATATTATATTCTGGTAAATCAGGCGTAATTTTTTCTAATAAAGGTTTAGCGTATTTCTTTAAAATACCTAATTCATAAATTAGAGCAGAATTAAACATGACATCTGCATTTTCTTGGAATGGGAAAATATTTTTATCTTCACCTTTGCGCACATCAGGCCATTGTTTAATTGTTTTTAAAGCGTGAGCACCTCTAAATTGATTATCGCGAACAATACGGCGGATAATACGAGCAGCTGTAGTAGGAATGCGGTTGTGTGCATCTATAGCTAATTGAGTTAAGGCACTGACGTAAATTTTATATTTTACATGAGAAGGAATATCTCTTGTTAATTCATCATTTAAACCATGAATACCTTCAATGATGATGGGTTGATTAGGTTCTAATTTTACAACATGATTTTTCCATTCACGATAGCCTGTGGTGAAATTATAAACAGGTAATTCAACGCTTTCTCCTTTTAATAATGCCATCATATGTTTATTGAATAATGGCAAATCCAAAGCGTTTATAGATTCAAAATCATATTGACCTTCAGGTGTTTTAGGAGTTTTATCTCTATCTAAGAAATAATCATCTAAAGATATGGATAGAGGATTTATACCATTGACAAGCAATTGTGTGCGCAATCTTTGAGCAAATGTTGTTTTTCCAGAAGATGATGGACCAGCTATTAAAATTAAACGAAGGTCTTCTATAGATTCAACTATATGATCGGCAATTTGAGCGATTTTCTTTTCGTGTAATGCTTCGGAAATACGAATTAATTCACTAATTTTATTTGAGTGAATATATTCATTCAAATTGGTCACGTAATTACATTTTAAAATGTAAGACCATCTATCGGCTTCGCTTAATATCATAGATAATTTCTTTTGTTTCATCTTTGGCGGAATTACATTAGGATTGCTGATTAAAGGTGTTCTAACAATCAATCCTGGCTCATAAAAGTCTATAGCGAATTTATCTAATAATGAAGTGTTATAAAGCATTGGACCATAAAGATAATCATAATAGCCTGCGCAGTAATAAAGGCTTACATAGTCTTGTTTTAAGGATTCAAGAAGTTTTGATTTAGCGATTTGTTGAGATTCTCTAAATAAAGCAACAGCATCTTCACGAGGTAAAATGCATTTTTTTATATCTTTTGCTTTAGAAACAAATTCAAACATTTTTTCTTGAATTTTGCCGACCATTTCTAGCGTTAAATCACCTTTAGGCAATAATTCACAATAAATACCATTATTTACGGAATGTTCTACTACTACCTCTTTATCAGGATAAAGCATATTTACAGCAGCCATCATGATAAATAAAATACTTCGTTGATAAGCTTGGACACCATCTTCAGTGGTCATATCAATGAATTCTACTTTGTCTTCTGGTGTAACTTGCGTTTGTACATCACGTAGGACATTATTTATTTTTACTGCTGTTATCAAATTTTTGTGATTTTTCTGTTCTTTTAAGACAGTATCTAATAATGAGTATTTTATTTGGCAATCCATAAAGAACACCTCCTAATTTTTCTTAAATATATTATAACAAAAACATTATAGAAACGATAATATTATTTTTAAAAATAAGGCAATGATTTTATACTTTTATAAACAAAAAACGCACCTCCAAAAGTTGGTTTTTATCCAACTTTCAGGGTGCAGTTGTTTTTTTGATTTTCAATTGGTCATCATAAACCAAATACATAGCACATTAAGGAATAAACTAATGCACCAACAATGGCTGTACAAGGAATTGTTAAAACCCATGCCATAAGCATTTGTTGAGCTGTTCCCCAACGAACTGCTCCAATGCGTTTTGCACTACCTATACCCATTATAGAACCAGAAACGACATGTGTAGTACTTACTGGTAAAGAAAGTACTGTAGCAGAGAAAATTATGACAGAAGAGTTTAAATCGGCAGCAAAACCAGATATTGGCTGGAGTTTAAAAATACGACCACCTACAGTTTTGATGATTTTCCAACCACCAATAGCAGTACCACAAGCCATAGCTGTTGCAGCCAAGATTTTTACATAATAAGGAACTTCAAAAACATCGATATAACCACCACTTAAAAGAGCAAGTGTGATAATACCCATAGATTTTTGAGCATCATTTGAGCCATGAGAAAAAGCCATAGTAGTAGCTGTTATAATCTGCATGCGTTTGAATTTATTATTGAGCGACGAGGGCCTAAATTTACCAAATAATAAATAAAATATATTCATAATGATAAAGCCGACAACGATAGCAATAATAGGTGATAAAATCAAGGATAATACAATTTTACCAATGCCCCAGAAATTCAAGCCAATAGCACCTGTGGAAACGAGTACAGCACCAATGATACCACCAACTAAAGCGTGGGAGGAACTACTTGGCATTGCTATCCACCAAGTGAATAAATTCCAAACAATAGCGCCAATTAAAGCAGCAACAATGATATGTTCATCAATATGTTCTGCTGATTTTACAATATCGCCACCAATTGTTTTAGCAACACCTGTACTATACATAGCACCAAAGAAATTTAAGAAAGCTGCCATTATGATAGCTGTTCTAGGTTTTAAAGCTCTTGTTGATACAGATGTAGCAATAGCATTAGCTGTATCGTGAAACCCATTAATAAAATCGAATACTAAAGCTAGGATAATAACTGCTATGATAAGAAATTGTAACTCATGCATATTTCATTACCACGCCTCTCACCAAAATCAGATAACTTTTTCGCAATGGTCTAAAGTATCTTCCATATAAGTCAAAATATCTTTCCATTTGATAAGCTCAATTGGGTCAGTGATATGTTCAAATAAGTAAGCAACCTCTTCACGATAAATACGGTCGCCTTCGCTTTCAAGCTTGCTAATTTTATAAGTACATTCTAAAATTTCGTGTTCATGTTTTGTAACTTCATGAAGCATAGAAAACGCTTTTAAGATTTCATCTGTTGCTGATACTAATAATTCAGATAAAGCGATAGCTGCTTTGCTTGTATCTACTAAATGATACATAACAGCTCTTTGGAGTGTTCCTTGGAGAAAGTCAACCCCATCATCAAGACCATTAGCTAATGCATAAATGTCTTCACGGTCAATAGGAGTGATGAATGTTTTGTTTAGTTTATCAATGATTTTGTCGTTAACAGCATCAGCTTCATGTTCGATATTAATGATATCTGATATTTTAGCTTCTGCTTTATTGTTGCCAGACATAACATCATTGATTAATTTTGCACTACTGTTAAAGTATTTTGCACTAGCTAAAAATAAATCATAAAATTCCGTATCCTTTTTTGTAAAAAAGCTGAACATGCCCATTTGTTACTGTAAATCTCTAGACTAAAATCAAGCTAGAGAATATTCCTTGTTCATAGTATCCACTAAAATTATTAATGTTTGATGCAATACTCCCAAGGCTTAACATCCCGGCGATTTCCGGTACAATATTACTAAATAGTAATACCAGTAACTCTTATCCTTTCCTTGTTATTCATCAAATATATACTTCACTTATATTTAAAGTGAATGCGATTATTATTATGGAGATACATATATTTTAATTTTAAAGTAAAGAAAATGTAAAATATGGATAAATATAATTTTACTTTTTCTTTACATCTGAAATTAAATCATACGTTTTCCATAAATCTGTAAATAATTATACCATATTAGAAAAAAATAGGCGATAAATTTACTAGTAAAATGTAAAATTTATCGCCTATTTGTAAAATTTTTATGAATATTCATTAAGATATTAGATATTTAAAAATGTATTTACAGCTTTAATCATATCTTCTTTTTGCACATAAATTATTATGCAAAATAGGTAAAGATTGTAATTGAGCTAAGCCTTGAGGAATTTTATCTTTATTCAATGTGGATAATTTATCTAATAAAGCAAATTCATCTTTATTGGAGATATCTTCACCAAGAGCAGATAAAACGCATATCACATAAATTTATATGGGCTAGCAAGTGGATAATATAATCATAGGTGTTTTATCTTGTGTAGATTTTGATAATCTTGAGCTACTTGCCATGCAACAGCAGTATGTGTGTCTGCTACATAATTATCTTGTTGATAAATATCATGAATACATTTTTTAGTAGCGCTATCATCTAAATATCCAGCAGAGAAAGTTTCTTGAATAGCTTTTAATGTTGCTTCATCAACTTGATAGCAACCTGTTGATTGAAGTTTTTCCATATAGGATTTTACTTTAGTTGCATCATTTGTAATATGATAAAGCAAACGTTCTAAATTACTGGAAATTAGAATATCCATTGATGGAGATATAGTTTTGAAAAATTCACGATTGCGGTCATAAGTGCCAGTTTTCAAGAAATCTGTCAATACATTATTAGAGTTAGAAGCACAAATTAAACGATTGACAGGAAGACCCATGCATTTTGCGTAGAAACCAGCTAAAATATCGCCAAAATTACCAGTTGGTACAGTAAAGTTGACTTTATCGCCCATAGTGATTTTTTTATCATTAACTAAATTAGCATATGCACTGAAGTAATAAACTATCTGTGGCAATAAACGACCCCAATTTATGGAGTTTGCAGAAGAGAGTTTAAAAGCCTTTTTCATTTAGATATTCATTGTATTTACTATCACTAAAGATTTGTTTAACACCACTTTGAGCGTCGTCAAAATTACCTTTAACAGCGAATACAGATACATTATCACCTTGTTGTGTGAGCATTTGTAAAACGCTGAATTTTTACTTACGCCTTCTTGTGGATAAAAGACAAGAATTTTTGTTTGGTCAACGTTTTTAAAGCCATCTAAGGCTGCTTTACCTGTTATCACCAGTAAGTAGCTACTAAAATAACC
>ENA-OQEL01000522-OQEL01000522.1-human-gut-metagenome-genome-assembly--contig:-NODE-522-length-13530-cov-4.185630_pt1 | contig 13530 bp, 21 predicted proteins | sample MGYA00242796_ERZ504637 | MGnify/ENA primary metagenome ERZ504637 (study PRJEB26092, sample SAMD00036306) | human gut metagenome | host: Homo sapiens | study: EMG produced TPA metagenomics assembly of... | reverse complement strand
ATAAATTTAATTGATTGAAATTGGGAGGAGGATATTTATGAATTTTTTGTAAAAGTGGTGGTTGTAGTGCCAAATTAGGGCCGAAGGTTTTAAGTAAAGTTTTATCTAAATTGCCTAAATTTGAAGATGAAAATTTATTAGTGGGTTTTGATTCAAGTGATGATGCTTCTGTATATAAATTGACAGATGATATTGCAATGATACAGACATTGGATTTTTTCCCACCGATGGTAAATGACCCTTATATTTTTGGGCAGATAGCAGCAACAAATGCAGTAAGTGATATTTATGCTATGGGTGGCACAGTAAAAACTGCACAGAATATAGTGTGTTTTCCTGAAAATGAAGATTTAAATATTTTAGGGCAGATAATGGCTGGTGGAGCTAGTAAAATCATGGAAGCTGGCGGAATTTTATCTGGTGGTCATTCTGTAAATGATGAAAGTATAAAATATGGTTTGGCAGTAACAGGTATTGTCAATCCTCAAAAAATATATCAAAATAATACTATAGAATTAAATGATGATTTAATTTTAACAAAGCCATTAGGTGTAGGTATTATTATGGCGGCAAATTCTGTTGGTGAAGCAAGTGATGAGGCTATGCAAAAAGCTATAAAATCCACGACTACTTTAAATAAAAAGACAGCAGAAATCATGACTGATTATGATGTTCATGCTTGCACTGATGTAACAGGCTTTGGTTTTATTTGTCATCTTTTGGAAATGGTAGCTAAAGATTATAGTGTAGATGTTTATGCAGATAAATTGCCAATTATCAAAGATGCTCTGACTTATGCAGATAATTTTTTAATTACAAGTGCAGGTCAGAGAAATCGTAATTTTGCAGGAGAAAAAGTTTCTTTTGCAGATGAAATATCTTTTGCTATGCAAGAAGTTTTATTCGATCCACAAACTTCTGGCGGTTTATTGATAAGCGTAAATTCTAAGGATAGTAAATCTTTAGTGGAAGAAATGCAAAAAGCAGAGATAGATGCTCGCATTGTGGGCAAGGTGACAAATTTAAATAAATATAAAATAAATGTTATGTAATTTTTTTAGAGGTGATTTTTATGGAAAAAACTATAGATGCTAGAGGTCAGGCTTGTCCAAAACCGCTTGTAATGGCTAGAGATACATTAAAAACTTTGACACAAGATGATAAATTAAATGTAGTTGTTGACAATTTAGTTTCTGCACAGAATTTGGAAAAAATGGCAAGCCAGATGAATTTACCATCTCAAAAAGTACAACAAGGTACAGATTATATAGTATCTTTGTTCGTAAAAAAATCCATGTTCATTCCTCAACAAGAAGAAATAAAATGTGAAGTGCCAACAAAGACAGATAATTCTTTTGTCGTTGTAGTTAGCAGTAATGTAATGGGTCATGGCGATGATAAATTAGGCAGTATTTTGATTAAAGGCTTTATTTATTCTTTGACTTGCTTAGAAACTTTACCTAAAGCTGTTATTTTTTATAATAGTGGTGTTAAATTAGCAGTTGAAGGTTCTGAAGTATTAGAGGACTTAAAGACTTTAGCTGATGCTGGTGTAGAAATAGTAGCTTGTGGCACTTGTTTAGAATTTTATCAGTTAAAAGAAAAATTAGCTGTAGGTAAAATCGTAAATATGCTTGATATTGTAGAGCGTCAAGCAAAAGCGACGAAAGTGGTAAAACCATGATTTATTTTGACCAAGCAGCAACGAGTTATTATCGTCCAGATTGTGTAGTTACTGCTGTTATTGAAGCGTTAGCTAATGCTGGCAATTCATCAAGAAGTGCAACAGGGCCATCTATTTGGTCTTCGCGAATTGTTTATGAAGCACGTGAAAAAATTTGCTACTTTATTTAATGCCAAACCAGAAAATGTGGCATTTACTTCTGGGGTAACAGAAAGTTTGAATTTAGTCATAGCATCTTTTTTTAATAAAGGGCATATCATAACTACAGCAAATGACCATAATTCTGTATTGCGCCCATTATATCTACGTGATGGCGATTTGGATTTAACCATAATTCCTGTAGATAAAGATGGAAATTTTGAATATGAATTGATGGAAAGAGCTTTTCGTCCTGATACTTTGGCTGTGATTACAACAGGAGCATCAAATGTTACTGGTAATCTCATGGATATACAGCGTATAGGAACTATAGCTCATGAACATAATGCTTTATTTATTTTAGATGCTGCTCAAGTAGCTGGTTTAATACCGATAGACATGGAAAATTTCAACATAGATATTTTATGTTTTACAGGTCATAAAGAATTATTTGCTCCGCAAGGTACAGGTGGTATAGTTTTGCGAGAAGGTCTTCACCCTGTACCTGTGAAAGTTGGTGGCAGTGGTTTTTATAGTTTTGCGAAAAATCACCCAGATATGATGCCAAATGTATTTGAAGCGGGAACAGCAAATGTTCATGGTATTGCAGGACTTAATGCTTCTGTAGATTGGATTTTAAAAAATGGTTTAGATACAGATGCACTTTTGTTGGCAAAAGATTTTTATGAAGGTCTAAAAAATATTGAAGATGTAAAAATCTATGGCTGTTTTAAAAGAAATCGTGTACCAGTGATAAGTTTTAATATCAAAGATATAGATTCTTCGATAGTTGCAGATAGATTATGGATGGAATACAGCATTGCTGTCCGCAGTGGTATACACTGTGCGCCACTTATTCATCAGGCTTTAGGAACTGATAAACAAGGCACAGTGCGTTTTAGTTTTTCAAGATTTAATACACAAGAAGAAGTAAAACAAGCATTAATAGCAATAAAAGAAATCAGGGACGATTTATGTCAAGATTAGGAAAATCTTTAAAGTTAGTGATAACATTTGATAATCCAACACATGCTTTTGCTTTTGAATCTGCTTGTAAAAAAGGAAATATCGCTGGCAGATTATTGCCTGTACCTGTGGAGCTTACAGGTGGCTGTGGCATTGGTTGGACTAGTAAAATAGAAGATAAATTTATAGTAGAAGATTTTATAAAACAAAATAATTTAGCAGTTGGTCATATTTTAGAGCTTGAGTTTTAGTCTTGAAGTTCATTTAATATGGATAATGTATCTACATCTACTAATTCTTTAGCAGAATTCACTTCGACTAAAGTTAATTCATCAAGATGTTTTTGAATGACAACGCGACCGCCTTTATCTCCTTGGATAGCGAGTAATTCTGGCACGTATTTTTGAGCGAAAATCACAGGATTACCTCTTTTTCCTTTATATGATAGAGCGCAGATATTATCTTTTTTTTGGCCATGTTTGATAAAGTTTATTTAGACTTGTAAATGTCAAAAATGGTTGGTCGCAAACGATGAATAAATAGCCGTCAATATTATTATCATTTGTATTATCAGCAGAAGATAATTGTTGGCTGGCTTTTATGGCTAATTGCATAGAATGAGATTGACCCAAATGAGTATCATAGTTAGGAATGACTATTATATTTGGGTCAATTTTTTTGGTGATTTCAGGATATTTAGTAACTAAAATTGTTTGTTTGGGATTTAGTTTTTTGATTAAATTTAAAGTATATTGATACATAGGAATATTATTTATAGGATAAAGTAATTTATTCGCACCGAAACGAGAGCTATTGCCAGCAGCTAAGATAACAACGCATAGAGATTTTTTATACATAGAAAACACCTCATAGGAGAATAATTTTATGTTTTTAGAATATACAAAGAAAAAGTTGATTAATAAAAGTATAGTAGAGTATTTGCAAGTGAAAAATCAAGATATAATTTCTGTATCTGGAGCAGGTGGTAAAACTTCTACAATAAAATTATTAGCTAAAAATTTAGTGCGTGAACATAAGAAAGTTTTGATTACAACAACGACAAAGATGTTTAAAACAGCAGATGCCATAACAATAAGAGATAAAAATTTATTAAAGCAAAAATTGAAACAGCAAAATTGGGTATTTACTGGTCAAGATTATGGTAAAAAGATAAGTTCATGGGACGAAGAATTTTTGCGAGAAATCATATCTTTGGCAGATGTAACTTTGATTGAAGCTGATGGAGCAAAAAGATTGCCATTTAAATTCCCCAAACAAAATGAACCCGTTTATATATCTTCATCAAATAAAGTGGTGTATATTATAGGCATGAGTGCATTAAATCAGCCGTTAAAATCTTTATGTAGAGCAGAACTTTTAGCAAAGTTTTTACAAAAGCAAGTAAACGAAAATCTGACAAAAAATGATATAATAAAAGTGATATCAAGTGAACAAGGGGCAAGAAAAGATATAGGTAGGCGAGAGTTTTTCGTCATCTTAAATCAAGTTGATAATTTGCTTGCTTTGCAAGAGGCTATATTTATAGCTGAAAAATTGACAGAATGTAAAATAAAAGTGGCGATAAGTAGTTATCGTGATGAGTTTTAGAAAGTAAAAATAGAGAAGGTAAAGGTAATTTTAATGGAAAAAATATTGATAAAAGGCGCTGGCGATTTAGCATCAGGCATTGCATGGCGATTACAACGAGCAGGATTTCTGATTATTATGACGGAGATAGAAAAGCCTTTGACTGTGAGATTGACAGTGTCTTATTCTAATGCCGTCTATGAAAATGAAGTGAATATAGAAGGAATAAAAGGAAAGTTAGTAAATAGTTATCAAGAGGCACAAGAAGTTATTGCACAAGATAAAATTGCTGTAATTGTTGATGAAAATGCTGATATTGCGAAAGAGTATAAACCAGATATTATCATTGATGCTATAATGGCTAAGAAAAATATAAATACAAAAATTGATGATGCACCGATTGTCATTGCTGTAGGGCCTGGATTTACAGCTAAAAAAAGATTGCGATTATGTTATTGAAACGAAAAGAGGTCATTTCTTAGGTAAGGTAATCGAAGATGGCAGTGCTATAAAAAATACAGGTGTTCCAGGAAATATTGGTGGTTATACTGTAGAGCGAATTATCAGAGCTAATGGCGAAGGTGTATTTAAATCCGTAGCAAAAATTGGTGATTTTGTAAAAAAAGGCGATATTGTAGCCTATGTTGATGATAGAGAAATAACAGCCTTAATAGATGGTATTGTCCGCGGTATGTTGCATGATGGCATTGTAGTTACAGATAAGATGAAATGTGGAGACATTGACCCACGAGCAGAGCAAAGCCATTGTTTCAGTATATCTGATAAATCTAGAGCTATAGGTGGCGGTGCTTTAGAAGCTGTATTATATGGCTTGAAAAATTTGAGAAAGCAGGGCAAAAAATGATTACAATAAAAGCTTTTTGGCAAAAAGTGCAGACACAATTAAAAGCAAATAATCCTGTAATTTTGGCAATGGTCATGGAGAAAAAAGGTTCTGCTCCGCGCGGTGTAGGTGCACATATGCTTATTTTATCTGATAGCTCAACGGTGGATACAATTGGCGGTGGTCCTTTAGAATATTTGGCTATACAGGAAGCTAAACAAAATTTAAAAAATGGCAAATCCATAGTGCAGACTTTTTCTTTAAATAATGCTACTGCTGGTGAATATGGTATGGTTTGTGGCGGTCAGTTGACAGTTGCTCTATATTGTTTACAGCAAAAAGATTTAGTTCAAGTGGAAAAAGCATTAACTTTAATCAATACGAAAAATAAAATCGTTTTGAGTTTAAGTTGGCAAAATGAAAACTTTGATTTTAAAGTTTATGATTTAACGGAAAGCTTTGATTTAAAAGAAAAGTTGACTAAAAAATCTTTATTACAGATGGATACAACAAATCAATCTGGGCAGTATTTAGAAATCATGAAACAAAGCCCTAGAGTTTATTTGTTCGGTGGCGGATATGTAGCTCAAGAGGTCGCAAATTTATTGCCAAATTTAGAATTTGAATATATAGTGCTTGAAGAACGCAGTGAATTTGCTAAAAAAGAATTATTTCCAGACGCTAAACGCATTGTAGTTGTAGATTATGCAGATTTTAGTAAGCAAGTGGAAATAAAAAATAGCGATTATGTAATAGTTGTAACTAATGGTCATACAAAAGATACCTGGTTTTAGAAAGTTTATTGAAAAATCCTCCAGCATATATTGGTGTGATTGGCAGATTAGACATAAAAAAATTCATGTAGAAAATTATTTAGCTGAAAAAGGATTTAGCGAAGATTTAATAAAACAAATTATCATGCCTATAGGGCTAGATATTAAAGCGGAAACACCTTCCGAAATTGCAATTAGTATTGTAGCTCAGTTAATTCAAAAAAGAGCACAGTAAAATAATTTTAGATGGGAGAAAAATAGATGTTTGGATTAGGTATACCAGAATTAATTTTGATTTTAGTGATTGCGTTAGTGGTATTTGGCCCTAAGAAATTGCCAGAAATAAGTAAGGCTCTAGGTAAAAGTATAAAAGAATTTAGAAATTCAACATCAGATATCACAGATACAGTGAATACTGTTAAGGATGTAACTGATGTGGCTAAAAAATTAAAATAATAAATTATAAATGAGGAAAATATGGCGAATTTTACGCATTTTAATCAAGATGGTGAAGCTATCATGGTTGATGTCAGTCAAAAAGACATTACCATGCGGATAGCTATTGCCGAAGGTAGTATAAAAGTAAATCAAGAAGTTTTTCGTTCAATCAAAGAACAGACTAATAAAAAAGGTGATGTATTAGCTGTTGCTAGAATAGCTGGTATCATGGCAGCGAAAAAAACAAGTGATATGATACCGCTTTGTCATCCATTATTTATTACAAAAGTTACGATTGATTTTGAATTAGACGAAGAAAATTATATGATAAAAGCTATTGCGACAACAAAAGTCAATGGCAAGACTGGTGTTGAGATGGAAGCACTCCATGCTGTATCAGTTACTTTATTGACGATTTATGATATGTGCAAGGCTATAGATAAAAGTATGGAAATATCAGATATACGTCTATTGCATAAAGAAGGCGGAAAATCTGGTGTTTATGATTATGAAAAATAATAAGGAGTATAGAATTTAATTGATGGGAAAAATTTTAGCTGTATGTATCAGTGAACAAAAAGGCACTTTAAAAACTGCTGTAGATAAGGGTTTGATGATAAAAGATTTTGGTTTAGAACATGATGCTCATGCTGGAAAATGGCATCGTCAGATAAGTTTATTAGCAGTAGAAGCGGTGAGAACTTTTGAAGAAAAATATAATTTCAAAGTTCCTGCTGGTGCATTTGGCGAAAATCTTTTAGTTGAAGGTATTGATTTAAAAAATTTGCCGATTGGTACAAGATTAAAAGTAAATGATATTTTATTGGAAATCACTCAGATAGGTAAAAAATGCCATTTAGGTTGCAATATTCAAAAGCAAACAGGTGAATGTATTATGCCTAATGAAGGTGTATTTGCGATTGTATTAAACGGCGGAGAAATTAAAGCACAAGATACAATTTTTGTAGAAGCTTGAGAAGGTGGAAGAAATGTTTGAAGTGGCGATAATCACTGCAAGTGATAAAGGTGCAAAAGGTCTTCGTGAAGATTTAAGTGGTCCATGTATAAAGCAGATTGTAGAAGAGTCTGATTATAAAGTAGTATCTATGGAAATTTTGCCAGATGATAGAGCTTTATTGGCAGACAAAATGATAGAGCTTGCGGATAAAGAAATTCCTTTGATTTTGACAACAGGTGGTACAGGTTTTTCGCCAAGAGATAATACACCTGAAGCGACAAAAGATGTAATTGAAAGAGAAACACCAGGAATTTCTGAAGTTATGCGTATGTATAGTTTAAAAATTACACCAAGAGCTATGTTAAGTCGAGCAACTTCAGGCATTAGAAAAAAATTCTTTGATTATTAATTTGCCGGGAAGTCCTAAAGCTGTAAGAGAATGTTTGGAATATTTATTGCCAACATTAGACCATGGTCTTAAAATTATGCTTAATTTAGATAGTGAATGTGCTAGAAAATAATAAAAAAATTAGATGTAGCTTCTTATAACTAAATATTTAAATGATTTTAAATATGAATCAAATAAAATGGTTTATTTAAATTAAAACCATTTTATTTGATTTTTTTATTAAATTTTTTATTTAATTCAATCGTTTAAAAATATACTTAGATAATAAAGCTTCTATTATAAAGAAAATACATAGTAAATAAAATACAAATTTTATACCTATACCATGGGCGATAAAACCTAAAAGTGCAGGCCCTAAAATTACGCCAGTATAGCCCATGCAAGTTATAGCAGTAACGGCTGCATTTATTGGCATATCATTTTGATTCTTAAGTAAAGAATAAAGTACAGGTACAATATTAGCAGATCCTAAGCCAATACAGATAAAACCAATTTGCATCAAATAAAAATTATCAATAAGAACTACCAATAAGAAACCAAGTCCAGAGATAAGAGCCCCAAATACACAAATTTGTTCTTCTCCAATATATTGAACTGCTCTATCACCTATAAAACGAATTATAAGCATTGCTACAGAAAAAATAGCATAACCTATACCTGCTAAAGATAATTCCAAGTTTTTAGTTTCTGTTAAAAATATACCACTCCAATCCATTATAGCTCCTTCTGCTAAAAAACTTATGCAAGCTAAAATGCCAAATAAAATAACAATACCATGTGGTATAGCTATTGGTTTTTCGTTATTAGCACCTTTATATGTTAAAAAATATGGGCTAGCAATTAAACAAAATATAAATATTATAATGCCATGAATAATTGATATCATTGTAATATCTAAGCCTTGTTTGGCTAATATACTAAATAGACCAGCACTGCAAAAAACAACCTACACTCCAAAAAGCATGCATACTAGACATAATACGTTTTTTCGATAATTTTTCTACTATTACGGAATTTATATTCATTGTAACATCTATTGTTCCCATAATAGAACCAAATAACAATAAAAATATGACAAGTGACCATATATTATTAAGTGAAGAAATGATTATTAAAATTAAAGTAAATAAGATAATATTTATTTGTAACATTTTTTACAATCCTAATTTTTGATTTAAATCCAGCAATGGGCATAAAGACAAATGCACTAACTCCTATGCATAATAATAATAGACCTAAAATATTATCACCAATTTGTAAACGTTCTTTGATAACTGGTATCATTGGTGCCCATGTAGTAATAGTAAATCCTGCTAAAAAAAATGCACATCGTGCAGCATATTGTTCTTTTTTTCCTGCTTTATATTGACTTAAATATTTATCTTTTGTATCCATAAAAAGTTCCTTTCTATTGATAATTATAAAAATTCTTATAGTATATAAGAATTTTTAAGGTTTAATAATAAATAAAATTAATAATTTCAAGCAACAAGTTCTAAAATATTGTTTTCTGGACCTAAAACACAGCTTTTATAATAACCATCACCAGTTGTACGTGGTCCACTTAAAATTTTATATCCATCATTTTTTTAAACGAGCGGTTAATTCATTAACCTTTTCTTTATTACCTAGACTAAATGAGAGATGTATAAATCCTTGACGATATAAATTAAATTCTGTTTTTATCATATTTGGTCTACTCATGATTTCTAAGCGAGTATTATCTTCGAATGATAAAAAATATGTGGATAATTCAGTTTTAGGATTGTGATATAGATTGTTAGCGGTAGCATTGAAGTACTTAATAAAAAATTCTTTTGTTAGCTTCTAAATTTTCTTACATAAATAGCAATATGGTCGATTTTCATAAAATTTCTCCTTTGTTTTAAATTATTAAATTAAATGAGCAATAGATTTCATTTTGTCAAATGTATAGATATATTTAAATCCTAAATCTTTTAATATTTGTTTAGTCTCTTGGATGTTAAAGCCATATTGGTCAACATCATGACCGTCAGAACCAATGGTTATAATATCGCCACCTAATTTTTTATAGAGTTTTAAAATTTCAACGGAAGGCGTTAAATCTTTTAGACCATAACGATAACAAGAAGTATTAATTTCAATGCCTTTATGGTCATTTATGACTTGTTTTAAAATCTCATTTACAAGGTCAAAGACTTTATTGAAAGGATAAATCCCTTTTTGGTCGTAACGATTAATCATATCTAAATGACCGAGAACACAATAATCTTTATATTGTTGGATTACTTTTAAAATTTCTTGGTAATAAAGTTCATTATATTCTTGTTGTGTTTTTCCTTGTTGAAAAGCTTGGTTCCAAAATTCAAGGTTATTGACTTGATGACAAGAAAGTATTATAAAATCAAAGGGATAACTAGCAAATGTTTTGGCAAATTGATTGATAGTATGTGTTTGCATACCAAATTCCATGCCGAATTTTAGTTTTATTTGGGGAGAAAATAATTTTTGATAATATGTAAATTTTTCAAGGTATTTTTGACAATCACAATTTAAATCTGTTTTTACACCATAATCAATATGTTCAGTAAAACAGATTTCATCGAAATTTTTAGCTATTGCTGTTTGGATAGCTTTTTCCATAGAACAAGTAGAGTCATCACTAAATTCAGTGTGCATATGATAATCAGCTAGCATGATAAAACCTCCTAAAATAATTAATTATAGAGTCATAATAATATATAATAAGGGATAATACTATCAATATTGACCGAGTTTTTTATAACAATAATCTGCTGAGGATGAGTTTTATGCATATAATAGAAAATAATTTAGAAGTAGTAGAATATAAAAATTTATTATTGCCAATATCTATAAAGATAAGGGAATTAATACAATATAAAAATAAAAGAGCTTTATGTCATTGGCATGATGATATAGAAATTATAAAAATTTTATCAGGTTCAATGAATTTTTATATAAATGGAGAAATTTTTCGTTTAATAAAAGATGATATTTTAATTGTAAATTCAAAGCAGATACATTATGGTTATGAATATAATCATGATGATTGTAAATTTATTTGTTTAATGGTAAATCCTTCAGTATTAAAAATTAATAAAGCTATGTATCAAGAATATGTAATTCCTATTATTGAGAATAATGGTCTATTGGCATGGTGTTTGAAAAATAATGAAGGAAAACAATTAGATAGAATATTATTTGCATTAATAGATTGGCAGGAAAAATCTTGTAGAGCAAAAGAATGGAAATTGTTGTCTTTAGTATATGATTTATGGTATCAAATATATAATTTAATAGATAATGACAAAAATTTAAATTTAATAAAAGATGATACTTCTGATGATGTGAATATATTTAAACAGATGGTAATATTTATTTATCAAAATTATAAAAAAGCAATAATTTTGCAAGATATTGCAAAATCTGGAAATGTAGGTAAAAGTAAGTGTTATGAACTTTTTAAGCGATATGTAAATAAAACACCAAATGATTTTGTTAATTTATATAGGTTAGAAAAAAGTAAGATTTTATTAAAGAATGAAGATTTATCAATTACAGAAGTTGCATTAGAATGTGGGTTTAATAGTGGAAGTTATTATGCAGAACTTTTTAAAAAATATAATGGATGTACTCCAAGAAATTTTCGTAAATATAAAAAATAATCTGTTCATCTAAAAAGAAAATGAACAGATTATTAAAAGTTGAAAGCTATTAATAGTTTTTATAAAGAATGCGAATGGAGTTTAAAATACAAATCATAGCTACGCCAGTATCAGCAAAAACTGCTGCCCACATGGAAGCAAATCCCATAAGACCGAGTATCATGATGAGTATTTTTACACCTAAGGCAAAGACTACATTTTGCCATGCTATGCGAATGGTATCACGAGAAATATTTATTGCTTGGAAAATAGAATGAACTTTAGAATTCATAAATACTACATCAGCAGCTTCAATGGCGGCATCAGCACCACTACCCATAGCAGCGCCAACATCAGCACCAGCGAGAATAGGAGCGTCGTTTATACCATCGCCGACAAAAAATACATTACCATGTTCTTGTCTAAGTGAGGATAATTTTTTTAATTTATCTTCAGGTAAAAGTTTAGCATGAACTTTATCAATGCCTACTTCATTAGCTACAGCATAAGCACTATGTTCATTATCACCTGTGAGCATAGCTGTAGTTAAACCTAAGTTTTTTAATTTAGTGATAGTTGATTTTGCATCATCTTTGATAGTATCATCAATAACAATAGAGCCAGCATATTTACTATCTATACCAATAAATATTTCTGTACCAGCATTAATAGGTAAATCATCAGGTAAAGCAATATTAAATCGTTGCATTAAGCGTTTATTACCACAATAAATTTTTTGTTTATCAATAGTGCAAATTATGCCTTCGCCAGCAATTTCTTGATTATCAGTAGTAGTTTTTAAATTGAGTTTTTGTTTAGTGGCTTCATTGATAATACTGATAGCAATAGGGTGAGAGGAAATTTTTTCACAACTAGCACAAAGAGAAAGTAATTCTTCTTTTGTGTAATTGTTTGCAGGATTTATAGTTTTAACTGTGAAATTACCATGAGTCAGTGTACCTGTTTTATCCATGACGATAGTTTTTATATTTTTTAGAGCTTCTAAAGCTAGACCACCCTTAAATAAAATTCCTTGTTTGGAACCACTGCCGATACCAGAAAAGAAAGCAAGTGGCACACTTAATACTAAAGCACAAGGACAACTAATTACTAAAAAAGTCAAAGCTGTATAAATCCAATGTTCCCAATCACCTGTAATCAATGAAGGAATGATAGCTGTAAGCGTAGCTACTAAAACGACAATAGGAGTATAAATTCTAGCAAAACGAGTGATGAATTTATCTATTTTAGGTTTATTAGCAGCAGCATTTTCTACAGCTTGTAAAATGCGCGAAACCATAGATTCAGATAATGGCTTTTCCACTTTCATTTTGATAGCGCCGGAAATATTCAAACAACCAGAAGTGATAGAGCTATTAGGGGCAATTTTTATTGGAACAGGTTCGCCAGTAACAGGTGATGTATCCAAACGGCTTTCTCCTTCAATGACAATACCATCAACAGGAATTCTATCACCAGCACGAACTAATAAAATATCGCCAACCTTAGCTTCATGAGCAGAAATAATAGAAATTTTATCACCATGGAGAAGATTTACTGTTTCAGGTCGTAAATCAACAGCGTCCATGATTTGACTGCGACTTTTTTCTGTAGCACGTTCTTCAAAATATTCGCCAATGCGATAAAATAGCATAACACCGACAGCTTCAGGATATTCTTTGATAGCAAATGCTCCCAAAGTTGCGATACTCATGAGGAAGTTTTCATCGAAGACATTGCCATGAAATAAATTGGTGATGGCAGTTTTTAGTATATGGAAACCTAAAATTAAATAAGCTACGATATAAAGATAAAGTGTATATTGGTCAGGTACAAGAGAGGTAAATTCGCCAATGATAAATAAAATAGCACCAAATACAATTTCAATAATATCAATGGTTTTTCATCAAAAAAATTTTTTTGATTTTGATGAGATTTTATGAAGAAGCCTTCATCAGCATTTATGATTTTTACACCATTTTCAATGGAATAGCTATTTTATTTATTTGAGGTAGAAGTACATCAGGATTTTGAGCTACTATTTTTAATTTTTAAGTAGCAAATGTCAATTGATGCAGATTTAATA
>ENA-OQEL01000519-OQEL01000519.1-human-gut-metagenome-genome-assembly--contig:-NODE-519-length-13572-cov-2.617999_pt1 | contig 13572 bp, 13 predicted proteins | sample MGYA00242796_ERZ504637 | MGnify/ENA primary metagenome ERZ504637 (study PRJEB26092, sample SAMD00036306) | human gut metagenome | host: Homo sapiens | study: EMG produced TPA metagenomics assembly of... | reverse complement strand
TCTTCCCCGTTCCGGCATTCTGCGACCATCGAAATAACCGCATTCTTGTCCGGAAGGATCATAGAAATCTGAGAATATTTTCCATCCGCCCGGTAGGAATTGTATTCTCCTCTCCAGAAAAGATAACCATAATTGTCTGTATCGGATGCTGCTGTACTTTCTTCTATCCATTTTTCGGATAAAATCTGTTTTCCATTCCATTTTCCCTTATTCAGGTAAAACAATCCGAATTTATGAAGTTCAGAAAGTGTAAGGAACAATCCACCTGCGCCAAAACTGTTTCCAAGAGGATCTGTCTCCCATGTCGGCCGCTTGATTCCAAGATGTTTAAAAAGCCTTGGTGTAAGATAAGAGACCAGATCGCATCCGGAACGTCTCTGTACAAGAATGCCTGCCAGGTAGGGACCAACATTATTATATACAAAATGTGTACCTGGCTTATATTGAAACGGAATCGCCAAAGACATTTTTACCCAGTCATCCTCTTGGTATAATGGCCGCTGTTCTCCCATAAGGCTGCCCTGTTCCTGTCCTAAACACATCGTAAGCAGGTCTCGAACCGTTGCCATTTTCAGATTATCATCGATCACATCGGGTAAATCTTCGGGAAAGGCATCGGTCAGTTTTTCATCCAAGGACAATAATCCCTCCTGGACAGCAAAACCAACTGCACAGGATGTGAAGCTCTTCGTTGCAGAATAGATATTTCTACGGCATTCGGGTTCGCTGTACCATTCATTTATGAGGTCGCCATCTTTTGTGACCTTTATTCCAAGAACGTGAAATGTTTTTGCAGCTCCTATAAAATCAGATATGTCCATAGCTAGGTTCCTCCTTTATTTTTACTATAATAATTTGTAGTATCTTTGCCATGTTGTCTTTCTGAAATTTTTATAAACCTATGTATATTTCCTCCTCATCAACCACTTCTGATCAATACATTTCACCTCACCATCAAACCGAATATGAAGATGAACTCCACCAGATCTCAGATTAATCTTTTCTATGATTCCATCTCCGAATTTCGGATGTGTGATATTGTCTCCAATTTTATATTGAACAACTTCATCCTTCTGCTTCTGTGCTTTCTGCTGGCGCTGATACGTATCTCGAATCGGCACTGTCTTATCATGAATCCGGCTTTTTAATACTTTATCATAGTTATGATCCAACAGCGCCTCTCCTGCCTTATAATAAGGTGTCGGTGCTGCACCTATAAGAGAACAACAATATTTCCACGCACTTCCATGTGTTCCAGCCTGCCATTTATACTTCTCAGGTATCCGCATATTGTACTGCATGTAATGCGCATATTCATGCTTGAATAAATCGATACGGTCCTCTTTTGACAACGGATTGTTGACTCCATACGCAACAAAGAGCAGGGAAAAATGAAAATGTTCCTTTTCATGAGCACTCTGCCTTGTATAGGATCCCAGAGAATCTGTCTCAAATCCAAATGTTACCGGTATTTTTGCTCCGTTCAAATGAAACTTCCGGTCCAGGTCCTGATACAACTTCTGGATTAATGCTGTCAAGATCGGGATTTCTTTCTGTAACTGCTGGCGTAAAAACTGGTTTTCTTGATCATAATAAGTCATTCTTTCATGTTTCCTCCCAGCTTTTCTATTGCCACTTCTTCCATATCTCCGGCTGATAACCGAGCGTAGAAAGTTTTCCATTTCTGACCACCGGCGTCTTAATTACAGATGGATTTTCCAGCACTTTTTGAAGCTTATCCTCATCGGCAATGTATTTAATCAAAGCTAATAAATCTTTGTCTTTGCCATCCCAATTAATCATATTTTCCAGTCCGCCATTTGCCTGAGCTACAGAATTAAATTCCCCTTTACTCATGCCTTTTTCCTTCATATCTCCAAACTGATACTTGATGCCGCGCTCTTTGAAAAAACGCTCGGCTTTCTTTGTATCGTTGCATTTCTTTGTTCCAAATATTTGTATATTCATTGTAATATTCCCTTCTGGAGCCAAAATTGCCGTATGCCATAATCTTGCGTATTATCTTACATACTTTCTTCCTTGATTATACAAGATTTCAGTTCTTACTTTTTAATTCCGACCTTTTGAACCTTTATCTGCCTAGAATCAGCTTTACTGCATCAATCAGATCCTCACTAAATCCTTCGAGCTCATCCATCTTAATAACTCCATCTCCGACTAAATATGCAATATCCCAAATTGCCGTAGATTTTCCGAAGTTCAATCAGAACTCCTAGATTTTTTCTTTGTCCTGCCTAATGCGCTTCTCAAGTGTCCAAAAATGATCTGATGCATTTCCCGTGTTCGCGGGGTCAGGTACCTGTTGCAGATGTCGTCTTGTATAGGTCCCAGAGAATCCGTGTCAAATCCAAAAGTTATCGGGATTTTTGCTCCGTTCAAATGAAACTTCCGGTCCAGTTTCTGATACAAATTCTGGATTAATGCCCTCAAAATCGGGATTTCTTTCTGCAATCGCTAGCGTAAAAACTGGTCTTCTCGATTATCATAAGTCATTATTTTATGTTTCCTCTTGATGTAAGGCGCTGACCCCAATGCTATGAATCTTCTATGTTCTCGGTCACTTAATTATATATTTTGTTCCTCTGCCTTTTCCTTCAACTGCAACCACACCCTTTTCTCCCATGGTTTTAAGTAAATGTGTTGTTTTTGATTTTCCAAATGGGACATATGGTGCAATTTCACTTATTGATTTTAACATCGTCTTACTTAATAATTTGTAAATTACTTTTTCGTCCTCAGTCAAATTAACATTCGTTTCAAATAGCGGCAGCACAATTTTTATAGCATTTTCTGATACCTCAAAATCTGGTTTTATCAGACTCTCTGTATACAGTTGTTTTATTCGTGTAATTCCCGTTCCAAATATCTCTACAAATCCCAATCTGTAAAACACATTTGCAAGATTTCTATTCCTTAAAACAGAAAGTTTACCTGATAAATATTCTTCGGCTGTTATTCCAGCTGGCAATCCACCAGGAGATACAACCTCTATTCTATCATCAAACATAGAAACTCTGATGTGTGAATCAATATCCCATACCCTATGAATTAAAGCATTTGCAATTGCTTCTCTGAAAGCTGCTTGTGGTATTTTCTCCATCGTTTTTCTATCAGCGCCCTGTATGACTTCATATTGGTAATAGTCTTTAAATACAGCAAGTGTTTTTTCATATACATCTAAAACTGATACATTTTCAAAGGTTACTCTTTTTTGAATAATACTGATGTTCTCACCGAACTTAACAAGATCAAATTCCGGAAAAAATGATTTTTTAATCTGCTAAAAAGTCCTGCTGCATTATTAAAACCATTTACATTGTCATACAGATTCAGTGTCTTTAAAGTATCCTGATTAAAACTTTCAATCTGAATATTTTCTTTTAGTTTATGCTGTAAAAAATCAAAAGATAGCTCCTGATCTTTACACTGTAATTCTTCAAAGCTAATATTTTTTTCCTTCTAATACAAGCCTTGAAAAATTACAAGTGTGTCTACCTCTATCGTTGCTGTATCATTTCGTTTGTATGCTTTCGATTTATATAAATATGGCTTCTGAAGACCACTTTTACAGTAAGTTTTATCGTTTGATCATTGTTCTGTAGTTCAAGCATATAATTTGGCTGAGGCGAAATACTGTCATTGATTTTATTTTCGATATCCAGGCAAGCCTGCTTTACATCTGGCAAGCCTTTTACATTTCCATCATCATCTACGCCAAAAAGAATCATTCCGCCATTATAATTCGAAAAGGCACTGACTGTTTTCAAAAAAGTATTCGTAATCGTTTCCTTGAATTCCAATATTCTTGTTTCACGCATAGCAATCATTTCCTTTCCCAGTCTTAATGATTATATTATATGTTTAAATACGCGAAAAATCAATCGTAACTTTTTACGATTGATTTTTCAATTGATTTTGAGTGTATTTTTCTGTTATTCTTCTTCATTTCAATTCACGTCTTCACGGGAGACGACCAAGGCCGCTTCACTTTATAGTAAGTGTTCTACCGGTTGCGATTTTTCTGGGATGGTATAATTTATTTATGTTTTTTTAGATTTTTTATTTTCTCTTTCGAGTCCCAGACATCCTGACAAATGCTTTCATCATTATTTTTATTTCTTTCTTTCCTGAAACCTGGAACTTTAAATATGCTTTATAAGTTTTTTCCAATATTTTCAAGTTCTTTTATAGAATCCTTGTTTTTTGCAAGTTCATCACTGGCTGTTGCATAATATGATTTTTGGAAAATCATATCCCATGAAAGATATTTCGCCATGCAGTCGAACTGTTTGTCAATTAACTCATACTGGATACTGTCCACCGGGGATCCTCCCACAACGATTGTTCCAACTTTTTTATTTTTCAGCTGCAAACCGCGGCAGTAGCACTTATCAATGATAAGTTTCAACTGCGCAGACATTCCCCACCAATATACCGGAGTAGCAAAAAGAATCACATCTGCAGCAGTAATTTTATCAATCGTGGGATTTGTATCATCCTGATCAATACATCCTTTATAACATTGACAGACCCCACATCCCTTACAAGGTGCTATATGAAGTCTGTCTGGTTGGATGATTTCAATCTCATTCTTTTCTGATGCCCCTTTTATAAATGCGTCAATCGCCGTCAGCGTGTTTCCCCCTTCTGGCACTTCCGTTAATATCACAATTTTCATGTATGTTTCCTCCAGCTTCTGATTTCATGAAATCATTATACCTTTTTTCGCTTATCCTGTCATCACATTTCATCAGATCAGAACCTGTCAAAACCTTTCTCCTTCGCGATTGTCGCACGTGTGCGGCGCTTTGGACGATATGGGCGATACAGGTCTTCTACTGCCACAAGCGTTTCCGCTGCCAGAATCTGTTTCTTTAATTCTTCTGTCAGTCTCTGATTAATATCCAAGCTTTTTAGTTCTTTCCACTTTCATAGGCGTTCTGCACCCGTTCGGTCAGCACTTTTCCACCGTTTGCATACCATTCTATCACAAAAGTATCAAAGTAATCCACTGGTTTCTCCCCACTAATGATCTGAAGAAATGCTTCCTGTTCCAGTTCCTGTAATTCTTGCGGAATTTCTGCATTTACATTTTCCAGAGGCAATGTCGATGTACTTGTTATTCCTGCCTTCTGCAGTTCCCCCACAGCCTGAATTCTTGACGCATACGCCGCCCATCCATTCGCGGTTGTCAGCTGTCCATTCAAGTAAGATTTACATGTATTAAAATAAGACTTTTCCAAACCGCTAAGCTCTGATACATCAAGCGTCTTATCCAGTGCTGCCTGAATATGTTCTGTCGTACGGTAAAGTGCATCCTCATAATCCACATTAATATTCAGTGGCCGGGCCGTCGGATCTACATTAATAGAAAAATAATCATTCACTTCTCTTGCCGCACTATCATTTGCATATCTAGACTGATCAAAAATCGCACTCACATACTTTGCTACAATTTCCGGATGCTCATATCCTTTACGCACCACCACATACATCCACTGGTCATACGATTCAAAACTGATATCTTCTGCGTCTCATTTACCTGTTCTTTGTCTAAAAGATACGGTTTCCACTCTGCATTTGAATCGACATTATATGCTGCACTCAACGGGTTATTCGGAGCCCACCAGCGTCCATAGATAGCACCGCAATGTCCGGTTTTTAACAGATCATCTATGTTTTCCGTCTTTCGTAGCAGGAATCTCTGGTCGAGTATCTCATCCTCATATAGATTGTGAAGTTTCAAAAGCGCTTCTTTTGTTTCCTGTGTTACTGACCCATAAACTACATTTCCATTTTTATCCAGGATCCAGTGACATGGCATTGCACCGGCATGTATAAAAGTTGCATCCACTCCATAAGTCTGATCCGCACCGGCAACCACGTCTGTACTACAGGCAAGGCCGATTGTCTGACCGTCTCCTGCTGCATCCTGTTCTACAAATGCCCGGATCACTTCCAACGCTTCTCCTACTGTTTCCGGTTCCTTTAATCCCAACTTCTCAATCCAGTCTTTCCGCAGCCAAAGAAGCGGAGTTCCATCGTCAATCACCGTATTCGGAAATGCATATAGCTTTCCATCCACGGTTGCAGACTGTAAAAGAGAATCTCCATAACTTTCATACATTTCTTTGATCGTATCTGTCGTACACTCTTCATACGTTTCTGTAAGTTCTTCGATCAGGCCTGCTTCAATCAGGCGGAGCAGGTTATCTCTTCCCTTCACAACAAGCACGTCTGGAATATCACGATCTTCAATCGCTACATTGACCGCCTCTTCATAAGTATTGCCATCCTGCAATTCAAAGACATCTTCATTCTGAATATTAAGTATTTTCTTCAAATATCTCGTATATGCATTATTTTCGTACGTATCTCCTACAGGAAGATTCGAATTATTCGCCCCTGCAATCTTGCCAAGTGTATAGGTAACAGTCTCAGGATATTTCCCAAGTGGTGTATGCATCGCTTTATACATCAGCTTTCTTTTCACTTTAACTGCATTGCTTGCACCAGACTCACTTTGAGATGCTTTTAACTGTTCCATCTGTCTTTGACTTTCCTTCGTCTCAAAATAGGTTCCGCACCAAAGCATCAGCAATAAAATTAATGCAAGATGGGCTGAGAGAATTCGGCCTTTTTTCATATCGCTTTTTCATAACACCTTCGCCTCCGTGTTCTTCGGAATCCGGATAAAGACCCGCGTTCCTTTTCCTGGAGTACTTTCTATCTTCATCTCACCATTTTTCTCCATAAAGGACATGGATTCTGTCACAGACATTTCGCACACCATAACCGGAGGACTGATATGTCAGAATCTGATCCGCCTTCTCCTGCGTCATTCCCGCACCATTGTCCCTGATTTCAAAGAAAATGTGCTCAGCCTCTTCACGAATCGTCAGCCACAACGTCGGATTCTCATTATCTGACACATCAATTCCATGATCGATTGCATTTTCTGCAAGTGGCTGCAGGATCAACTTCGGTATCAGATAATCATTAAGACCATCCGAAATCTGTTCAACCACACGGAACTCGTTATCATGCATAACAAGTTGGATTTTGAGATATGCACGGATGTTATCAATTTCTTTTGCCACTGTGGTCATTGTTTCACCACGATTCAGGCTTGTCCGATAATAAGTAGACAGTGCCAATGTCACATGACTGATTTCATCCTCACCCGCTTCAATTGCTTTCCAGTTGATGATTGAAAGCGAATTATAAAGGAAATGTGGATTGATCTGTGCCTGCAGTGCTCTCATCTCACTGTTCTGAAGCTGGATCTTACTCTCATATACTTCTGAGATCAAATGGTTCATCTGATCCATCATGCGCCGAAATGACCGGATCAGCACACCCACCTCGTCTTTGGATTTACTCTGCACGGTAACTTTACGAAGTCCCATATTGATCAGGTTCATATTTTCAGTCAATAACTCCAACTGCGATACCATACGGAGGGAAAAAACATATCCCAGAAAACTCAGAAGAAGAACACTGATCAAAATAATCGGAATATTTTTGAGCAAAAGCTTATGGATTGCGTTTTCACTTACTGCCTTTGGACGATAGATATAGAAATTCCATCCTGTATCCTTCATTGTCCGCTGTACCAGATAATAATTCTCACTGATATCTTTCGGACTCTCAATATCCTTCGGACGATATTTCTTATCCATAGAACACTCGGCATAGACAATATTTCCATTATCATCCTGAATCATGCCTCCTGTATTATCTGTAAGCTGGCTCATGAATGGTTCAAGAACTTTTTCATAATCCAGACGCATCTCCAACACCGCTTTGATCGTATCATTGTCATAGAATTTCCGACTGGCAATGATTGATTTATTCACACCGCGAGTGATGCTCCACTGCATTAATGTTCCCTCATTCAACCTGGAATACCACTGTTGATTCTCCGCTTCCGACATTGGAAGAAGTGTATCTCCATGTGGCACTTCTATATTGTCAGAATATAATGTAATGCTCTGGATCTCTTTGTGATAGATCGTCGGCATCTGCAACAGTGGATCAGCCACCTTCACATATTTCAAATACTTCTCATAATCCGACTCTGTCTCCACATCAAAAATATTCCTGAGATTTTGAGAATAAGACAGATAATCAACCAGGTTCTTATAGATCTGAGACTGATTCTCAATCGAACTCACTGACTGTTCCAACATTTTCTCCAGATTGTACTGTTCCTTCTCTCGCAATTGATTCATCATGCCATACTGCATGGAAAAAGCAAGGAATCCTACCGGAACCAGTCCTGCAATCAGCATCAAAACAGACAGTTTTTTACGAAATTTCAGATTTTCAAATCGATGGATCAACTTCCGTATTTGTTTTTTCATCCGCCGCTATTCCTTTCCTGCATGCTTCCGGTGTATCTCCGAAAAACTCTCTGAAACTTCTGCAGAAGTATGAGTTATTGGAAAATCCTACTTCTTTCGCAATTTGGGAGATTTTCATATTCGTTGTCTCTAAAAGCTCTTTTGCTTTATTCATTCGCACTTCACGGATAAAACGGTTCAGTGTCATCCCTGTTTCTTCTTTAAATACAGCACTTAAATATCCCGGTGACAGAAAAACCATTGCGGAAAGTGTCTCTGCTCCCAGATCCTTTTCCTTATAATGGTGATAAATATATCCCTTCACGGTTGTAACTTCTGATCGGAACCCATCTTCCTGCTCTTGTATGCAATGTTCATATTCCTGAAGTACTTCTTCTACTATAGCAATCACATCATTAAGGTTTCTGCAACGATATAATCGATCCACTCTCTTTGAAAGCATCTTTTCATCCAGCCCTTCCATCTGGTCGAGCAATTCTTTCATAATTCCAGAAAATACAAACTTTATATACATATCCGAAAATTGCTTATGCGCACGATATTTTTCTTCCAGTCTCTGAAAATCCTGACGGAGATGTGGCAGATCTTTATATTGAATATCTTTCGTAATCTGTTCCATGATTTCAGAATCTTCTGCTGGATCAGCTTTCTTCTCTTCCTGCTTCTCCCCGTGGAAAAACAGATGCTGACGTGGCTGATAGAACTGCTCTTCTAACATTCCTTCCAGCACCTTAAATTCCTCTGCCAGATTTTTTCCATCTTCGATTTCCTCACTGACTGCAAAATAACATTCACTGTCAAACTGGTGCGCAAAAAAATCGGTACATTTTCTCTACGATTCCATGATAATCTGCATATTTTTCCGTGAACAAAAAGATGGATTCGTTCGAATTCAGATTCACATAATGAAACTCTCTCTGCACCTCTTCCTTCAGGCTCATCAGGAAATGTTCCTCTTCCGTTTCGAAGAATCCATTTGAGGCACTGACAAGAACCATACGGGTAAATTGGGACAGATCATCTTCCATTCCATCTGTAAGTTTCTTAAACTGAACAAAATCTTCCTCTTTTCCCCCATACAGATATTTCAGTAAAAAGTATTTTTTCAGATAATCTTCTTTCTTTTCCTGCTGCTCTTTTTTCTCTATCTTAGAAGAAATATTTTCCATCACTCGTTGAAAAGTCTTATGGAATTCCTCCGGATCAACCGGCTTCAGAACATAGTCTACAACTCCATACCGCAATGCTTCTCTTGCATAAGAGAAATCATTATATCCGCTGAAGATCACGATTTCCATATCCGGATGATCTTCTCTCACTGCTTTCGTCAGCTCCAGTCCATTCATATAAGGCATCTTTACATCCGAAAATAAAATATCCACATGGTTTGATTCTAATACTCCCAGTGCATCCTTTCCATTCGTTGCTTCTAGGATCTGGAATTCTCCTTCCTCCCTCTTTAACAGAAAGCGGATTCCCCTTCGCTCCAGTTTTTCATCATCCACGATCAATATTGTAATCATTTCCCCACGCCTCCCACACGTTCACTTTACATTTTCACTATTCCTTTTATAACGTCCGAAAACAGCAGGGAATGTTCACTCACTCTCTGCTGTCTTTTTTTCAATTTTTCATAATTCTATTTTTAATTCATTTTTTCAGACAATTGTCCACACTAGCCTTTAACCGCTCCGGCTACAACGCCTTCGATAATATATCTCTGGCAGAACAGGTAGAAGATGATAATCGGCACAATTGCAAGAACCAGAGTTCCCATCATTGCTCCCATATCTACAGAACCGTATCCACCTTTCAGATACTGAACTGCCATCGGCACTGTCTTATATTTTCTCTGATCCAGTACAAGTGATGGAAGCAGGTAGTCGTTCCAAATCCACATTGCCTGAAGAATTGTAACTGTTACGCAAGTCGGCTTGGCAATCGGAAGTACAATTTTAAAGAATGTCTGGATTGGTGTACATCCATCAATCATTGCAGCCTCTTCAATCTCCAATGGAATGGATTTCATGAACCCGGTAAACATAAAGACGGAAAGTCCTGCACCAAATCCAAGGTAGATCACAACCAGTCCCCACGGATTTCCCATATGAAGCATATTTGCGATCTTGGATAATGTAAACATTTCCATCTGGAATGGCACGATCATTGCAAACAGGCAAAGCATGTAAAGGATCTTTGTAAATTTTGTCTTCACGCGGCAGATATACCATGCACACATGGAGCAACATAAGATAATCACTGCTACAGATAAGATTGTGATAAATAAACTCCATCCAAATGCCTGAATCAGCTGTGTCTGCTTAATACCACGGATATAGTTCTCTAATCCGACATACATCTTTCCGGTCGGTATCTTGAACGGTGCTTTACTGATATAGGCCTTTTTTCTTAAAGGAGTTGATAAATACCAGTATGATCGGATACAGATACAGCAGGCTGAGTAGTGTAAAAATAACGGTTAATAATGTACCATGTTTTACGTTTTTTATTCATTACTGCTGCACCTCCTTTGATGTTGTCAGTTTATTCTGGATCAATGCAATCACTCCTACGATAATAAAGAAGATAACTGCTTTCGCCTGTCCTACACCTTCCCAGCCAGTTCTTCCATAGAATGTATTATATATATTCAGGGCAAGCATTTCTGACATCTTGTCCGGTCCACCGTTTGTCAATGCAAGGTTCTGGTCGAAAAGTTTAAATCCGTTTGTAAGTGTCAGGAAAGTACAGATTGTAATGGATGGCATAACCATCGGAATTGTAACATATCTTAAAAGCTGTACTTTATTCGCTCCATCAATCTGTGCTGCCTCGATCAGCTCTCCAGGAATATTCTGGATTCCTGAGATGTAGATGATCATCATGTATCCAACCTGCTGCCAGAGCATCAGGATAACCAATCCCCAGAAACCATATTTTGAAGAATATGTAAGTGTTTTCTGGAAATGTGCCAGAATACCATTTAATAACAGCTGCCATACATATCCAAGTACAATACCACCGATCAGGTTCGGCATAAAAAATACAGTACGGAAAATATTGGTTCCCTTAATATTCTTTGTCAAAAGCATTGCTACCGCAAATGCAAAAATGTTGATCAATAATACTGTCACAATTGTAAATAATGCGGTAAACCAAAGAGAGTGAAGAAAATCTCCGTCTCCAAGGATCTTTGCATAGTTGCTAAGTCCAATAAATTTAGCGTCTGTCACCGTTGTGAACTTGCAGAACGAAAGATATACGCCTAACACAAACGGTGCAAGGAAACCTATCGTGAATGCAATCAGCGTCGGTAATACAAATACCGGAAAATATCTCTTTATTGCTTTTTGCATGTTCTTCTCCTCCTGTCTTTCTTTTCTGTAAAAAGCCTTTCTGCGCCTTTGCTTTTCACAATTCTAATTACATAATTTCAGCCTGCCCCGGTATGCTCGTTGGCAGGCTGTTTGATCTTCTTCTCTATTTCACAGCCTTTTTATCTGCCTATCCTGTGAAAAGTCTTTTTTATTCGTTTGCTGCTGCGTATTCTTCAGCCCATCCATCAACAAATGCTGTCTGTACACTATCCCATGCGCCTGTACCCTGTGCATAGTTCAGAAGAGCTCCACCAAGATTGTTTTTCCAGTTCTCAGATGGCATTGTTGTAAAGTTCCAGCTTACTGGTGTCTTTCCTGCCTCTGTATACTCAGCATTTGCTTTTACAAGCGGGTTGTCCGGAAGGTAATCTGAGAATGTTGTGAACGGTGTTACAAATCCCATCTCGTTAGCCAGCATGTCACGACCTTCATCGCTCTCAACTACCCATTTCATAAAATCAAGTGTTGCCTGAATGTCTTCTTCTGAAGCGTTCTTATTTACACACCAGTAGTTCTCAGATCCTGTACAAAGTCCCTGATTTTCTTCTCCATCAACTCCGATGTAGATTGGAAGCATTCCCATATCTTCATCTGCTACTTCATTATCTTTGATATCATTGTAAGCCCATGTACCATTCTGATAGAATACTGCTTCGCCAAGTGCAAATTCACTTGCTGCGTCATCTCCTGTCTTAGAAGAAATCATAGATGGCTCACATGTAGAGTTGTTCAGATACAGATCCCAGATCTGTTTGTAGTTGTCAAGGTATGTTCCTTTGATTGCATCTGTGCTGTCAATTCCGTCTGCCTTATACTCATAGTAGATTGGAAGATTTGCAAGGTGTGTCTTGAATCTCCAGTCAGAGGAAGAATCCATTCCTGCTGAAGTAAAAGCTCCTTCTACTCCAAGATCATCTTTGTGTGCCTGAATCTCTTCTGCAACTGTCTTAAGTGCCTGGAAGTTATTCAGATCATCAATTGATTTGATACTTGCATCCGGCAATTCGAAGTATTTGTTCAGAAGAGCTTTGTTGTAGATCAGACCATAAGTCTCAATAACATAAGCGATTCCATCTACTGCGTCGCCATCTTTTAATATATAATCGTCAGACTCGACATCTTTATAAACATCGCTGTCTGAAAGGTCATAGCAATAATTTTTCCATGTAGCAAGTCCAACCGGTCCGTTTACCTGGAACAATGTTGGTGCCTCATCTTTTGCCATCTCTGATTTCAACTGTGACTCGTAAGTTCCTGATGCTGCTGTCTGTACATCAACCTGAACACCCGTCTCATCTGTATACTCTTTTGCAAGTTCTACCCACTGGTCAGCCTGCTCTGGTTTAAAGTTCAGATAATAAACTTTTCCGGATGACTTATCTCCTTTCGCTGTTTCATCTCCGCTTGATGTGGCTCCACATCCTGCAAGCATTCCTCCTGCCATTGAAGCTGCAAGTACAAGTGCAAGAATCTTTTTCTTCTTCATAATTGAATCCTCCTTTTATGATTACTTTTCTTTGTTTTTCTTGATGATGTTATTATAAGAAAAAGTTCCAAAATAAGATATAATAAAATTCCAAGAAACATAACACTATTTCAAGATTATTGTAATTTTTGAAGATTTTGTGTATGATACAAGAGTTCGCCAAGAACCAAAAATGAAGTTTGAAACAAATAAGTAGAGAACAGCCACGAAATAGAGGGCATAGCAAACAAACCACCGGATTAGCTGGTTTTGAAAATTGAATATATAAACGCAACACCTAATTAGGAGACCGGCGAAGGCTCATCTTTAATGAGATACCCTC
>ENA-OQEL01000518-OQEL01000518.1-human-gut-metagenome-genome-assembly--contig:-NODE-518-length-13581-cov-3.687156_pt1 | contig 13581 bp, 14 predicted proteins | sample MGYA00242796_ERZ504637 | MGnify/ENA primary metagenome ERZ504637 (study PRJEB26092, sample SAMD00036306) | human gut metagenome | host: Homo sapiens | study: EMG produced TPA metagenomics assembly of... | reverse complement strand
CAGTTTTTATTTCTATCTTATCATTGATATTTTTCTCATTTATTTTATATAAAACAGGTCTACCTGAAATCTTCATTATTTTACCCATTCTATATAATTTGTTTACTCTCTACTAACATTACTGCGTAAAATTCCTAAATTATCTGCAATAGCAGTAGCTGTAAGAGCCTTCTCACCATCTTGACTCTTTGCTACCTCTTGTAAATATTCAAAAACCCTTTCAATACGTTTCATTGTCAATTACCTTTCTATTTCAAAAACTCATTTCCACACCTAGATTTCTTCAACAATGAAATCATCTCTTTTTACCATTTTTAGAAAAAACAGCAGGAAAAACCTAGCTGTTTTCTTTATTTTACTATATGTTTACCACCATAATATCGAGATGCCCAATACGTATTATCTAAATTATCTACACGAATACCTCTACTTGTTGATGCATGTATAAAATTCCCGTTGCCTAAGTAAATACCACAATGAGAGGCTCCTGGTTCATACGTAGTAAAAAAATACTAAATCTCCAGCTTCTAAATCATCTGGTTCTACAAGTTTTCCTAATTTATATTGTTCATCTGCCGTGCGAGGTATGCGAATTCCATGTTTAGCAAAAACATATTCCAAATAACCAGAGCAATCAAAACCTGCTGGTGTATCTCCGCCAAACACATACGGCACGCCAATATAATCCTTCGCTGTAGCTATAATACCTGGGACTTCATTTTTTAGATAAAAATTGTCTGCCATATGGCACTGAAGATAAATTATCTAAAATAATTTTTTCGTTAATAGATGACTGCGAATTGACTATAACATTTTGTTTTCCGCCTTTAATAGCCCACCATGTCTCACGATTTACAATGCCTGTAACTTTTATTTTATGATCTTTTTGAAAAGCTTTTACTGCTTCTTGCGTCTCTTTATCATAATTACCGCTAACTTTACTTAAATCATAATTCATACGAATGAGGTTTTGCTGTAAAACTATTACATCATGTCCATGAGAATTCAATTTTAGTATTGGTGCCGCCTGTGCATTAGCATTTATAAAACAACAAATAATTGCCAAAATCAATACTTTATAACTTAATATACAATATCGTTTTGCCATCTCCACCTATTCCCACCGTCCCTTCACTTTTATTTATACAATAATTGATATTAAATAGCTTCATGCATATTCTGTAAGTTAACTTTTAAAGTTTCGTTCACATCAAAAGCTTTTAAAGCTTTTATTTGTTCTTCTACATTATTAGTATAAAGAATTTCTATATTATTTTTAATAAGCGTTTTACTTGTGCCATAACTAAAGAGCTTGATTTATTATTAGATAAAATAATATAGTTTTTAGCAATATCGCCATGAATTAAATTAATTAAATCACCAACAGCAGGGCCACTTACTTTATCTTGAGTGATTACTGCAATTGCACCTAATTGTTCTAAACTTTGAGCTGTTTTTTCATCATCAGCTACTGCTAAAATAGCGATATCCATAATAGTTTTATCTACATTTTTCAAATCATGTGGTATAGCCAAATTTTGAATTTTAATGTCTTCGATTTGACCCCAATCTACAGCCTGACCAACTACTAAACCTGGGCAATCTGTGTGTAAATACACAGTTATTCTATCATCTAATGATTTTACTACTATTACTTTACCTAATGGATTTAACATTTTTTCTAAATCACTGATACTAGCACGACATTTTACTAAACTAAATGATACTGCATATGTATAAACAATATCGAATTTAGGATTTGGCACATCATGAGATTTTTTAAATCCAGAAGAAAATAATAATACTGGTGATACATAATTTCCATCTAAACCAGCTCTACAACCTTGTAAAAATACCATTAGAGCTTTTGCCCCTGCATCTACAAAGCCATTTTTCTTTTCAGCTTGACTTAATGCAATGCCACCTGCTTTAATAGCTTCTGTTAAAATTTCGGCAATTGGTAAATTTGCACGAACAGCATTATAAGCACCTTTTGCCACTGCTTTTGCTGTAATAATCAAAGGACGTTCTACTTCATCATTTACTGCTCGTTGAGCATATAAAATACCATATTGGAAAGATTTTCCAAAAACAGAAGATGATGCATCATATTTTCCTGCTAAACCTTTAGCAATACCACGTAAAATTTGTGAAATCAATACACCTGCATTGCCATGAGCACCTAGAACTGCCGCACTACCTACGCGTTTAGATACTCCACCAATGCTATCTGCCTGTAAATCACGAAGAGACATCGCAGCTGCACCAATTGTACGTAAAATATGTGTACCTGCTTTTTCATCCATTAAAGAATCAGCATTTAAAGCATTGATATTTTCATATTCTAATAAAAAGGCACTGTAGGCACCTGCTATCATTCTTTTAAAATCGTTACCTGTTATTACTTCTCTATTTCCTGTCATAAAAACCACTCCAATATTCTACCTGAATAATATATATATTCTACTAGATAATATTCTAAAAATCCATCAATATATCCTTTTATTATTTATAAAAAAATGGATGCATTAAAATTATACATCCATTTTATCACTTATTTATAAAAATTTCCCATAATAAAGTTAAATTTAAGCAAGTTACAATTATACCGACAATCATTAAAATTATTTTCTGATATAAATGATTTGCAAATTTACCCATTATTTTTTTACTAGATGTTAAATATATCAATAAAAAATTAGTAATTGGTAATTGTATACTTAAAAACATCTGTGAATAAATCAAACCTTCAAATGGGTCTTGAATAAATAATATAACTAATATAGCTAAACCATAAGTTATCAATACACCATGCCATGAATGATAATCTTTAATATTATAATCTTCACCAAAAATACCAGAGAAAATACTGCCTCCTGCTATTCCGCATGTCGCTGTTGAAGATATCCCTGCAAATAATAAAGCTATGGCAAAATCAAGGCTGCACTATCGCCTAAAATAGGTCTTAATAATTCTGTTGCTTGTGCTAAATCATCTACTTGTAAATTATTTGTGAAAAATACACTGGCTGCAATAATAATCATCGCACTATTTATTGCCCAACCAAGTCCCATAGAAAATAAAGTATCTAAAAACTCATATTTCAATTGTCGTTTTATAATTTTTTCATCTTGCAAATTCCATTGACGCGATTGTATTACTTCTGAATGTAAAAATAAATTATGTGGCATGACTACTGCCCCTAATACACTCATGATAATGACAATTGAGCCTTCTGGAAAAGAAGGTGTTACCCAGCCACTTATAGCCTCAGTCCATTCAACTGAAACCATATTCAATTCAAGTAAAAATGAAAAACCAATAATAGATACAAAAGCTATAATTATTTTCTCCATTTTAGGATAAGAATTTGTTTTTAATAAAATAGCACAAAAAACTGCTGTGATTATAGAGCCTATAACAAGTGGTATATTGAATAATAAATTGAGTGCTATAGCTCCACCTAAAATTTCTGCTAAAGCTGTTGCAATAGATGCCATCATTGCCGTTGCTAATATTGGTCGTGAAAGCCACTTCGGTAGATATTTAGTAGATGCTTCCGATAAACAAAGCCCTGTTACTATTCCCAAATGAGCTGCATTATGTTGAAGCAAAATAAGCATTATCGTTGAAAGTGTTACCATCCACAACAATAAATAACCAAAATCTGCACCAGCTGCTAAATTTGATGCCCAGTTACCAGGGTCAATAAAACCAACTGTAATTAAAAGACCTGGACCAATATAGCGAAGAATTTCTCTAGCTCTTTCGCTTGGAAATGCACCAGTTTCTTCATCACACCACCGAAATCCTGCGGTTTTTTCAACGGCTCCGCGGCCGCGTCCCATAGGTCCTCCTGGCATATCAGCGACCCTCGCTTTCGTTCAATTCGCTTTCGACGGACGGCTTGCCGGTTTCAATCGGTTTGCCAGTTTCGCCCGGCAGCTTGCTTTCGCCCGACTTGCCGCCGTTCAATTCGTCTTCGCTCAGCTGAGACTGCGCAATCTGACGGTACACATCGCAGTTTTCCAGCAGTTCGCTATGCGTGCCTTGGCCGACCACCTTGCCGTCGTCGAGCACCACGATGCGGTCGGCGTCCATAATGGTGCCGATGCGCTGCGCGACAATCAGTTTGGTAGAATCTTTCGCTTCCTTGGCGAGCGCGTCGCGTACGGCACGGTCGGTTTTGAAATCAAGTGCGGAAAAGGAATCGTCGAAAATCAGGATTTCCGGATGACGATAGACGGCACGTGCAATCGACAGACGCTGTTTCTGCCCGCCCGACACGTTCGATCCACCTTGCGAAATCGCGGAATCGTACTGCTTTTCCTTGGTTGCGATGAATTCGGTCGCCTGTGCGACTTCACATGCGTTGCGCACGTCGGCGCGCTGTTCCGAAGTGAGTGTGCGATGCTCGTTTTGCGTTGCGATCAGCTCTTTTTCGCGCTTTCTGCCGGCCGCGGTCGAGGTATCGGCCATGTCGACGATGCCGGCATCGGTGGTGTCGAGCGGATTGTCGCCATAGCTGACATTGGATGCGATCGTTCCTTTGAACAGGAAGGATTGTTGCGGCACATATCCGATTTTGTCTCGTAATGCCTTGAGCGTGTAGTCGCGCACGTTCACGCCATCGACGAGCACCTCGCCTTGCGTCGCATCATAGAAACGCGGCACGAGGTTGATGAGCGAGGATTTGCCGGAGCCGGTGGAACCGATGAACGCCACGGTTTCGCCCTTCTTGGCAGTGAAGTTGATGCCTTCGAGCATGGCTTCGCGCGAATCCGGGTAAGTGAAGCATACGTTGCGGAATTCGATTTCGCCCTGCTTGCCTGCTTCGCCGGCGTCGCTGCGGGTGCCGTCGGTGATCAGCGGCTCGGTGTCGAGCACTTCGAGCACGCGCTGTGCGGACACGTCCGCTCGCGGCCACAGCACGAACACCATGCTCATCAGCAGGAAGCTCATGATCACCTGCACGGAGTAGCTGGAGAACACCACCATGTTGGAGAAGGTGGTGAGCTTGTCGGCCGCGTCGGCGGCGTCGATCAGGTAGGCGCCGATCCAGTACACGGCAAGCATAAGACCGTTCATGATGGTGTTCATCAACGGCATCATGAAGGCCATGGCACGGTTGGTGAACAGCTGGGTGTCGGTGAGTTCCTTGTTGGCCTTGGTGAACTTGGCTTCCTGGTAATCCTCGGCATTGTAGGCGCGCACCACGCGCAGGCCGGTGAGGTTCTCGCGCGCCACAAGGTTGATGTTATCGGTCAGTCGCTGCATGGACTTGAACTTCGGCATGACGAGAACCATGAGGATCGTGATGGAGACCAGCAGCACCACTACCGCGATGCCGGTGGCGAGCGTCCATTCGAGACCGTCTCCCGCAATCTTGCAGACGGCCCAAACCGCCATAATCGGCGATTTGACAATCATCATCAATCCCATGGTGATGAACATCTGAATCTGCGTAATATCGTTCGTGGAACGCGTAATCAGCGAGGCTGTGGAGAATCGGCTCATTTCAGCCGGTCCGAACGATTCTACCTTGCGGAATTCCATGGAACGCAGACGCTGGCTGAACGATGCGCCGATGCGTGCCGCGAAATAGCCGGTGATGATGGCGCATGCTGCCGATCCAAGCGAAATAAGCAGCATTTTGCCGCCGGCGATCCAAATATCGTGCATTTCACTGCCGGGGGTTTCCACGAGGGTGGTGATGTCGGACATGTAGTCCGGCAGGGTCAGGTCAAGCCAGATCTGCCCGACGATGCTGACCAGTGCAATGAGCATCTGGCCTATCTCCGCTTTGGAGAGGTATCGCATAATGCGGAACATGCTTGGATTCCTTCTCTTGTGTTGCGTTTGAAGTTTTTGCGATTGATGGATTGGTTGGATCAACTACATGAGTTGATCGAATTGCGATTAATGATTTACATAAGTCCTATTGAATTGTCTTACGATATTTAATTACTTACAGTGTAAGACAATCTCATATTTCTGTGTATTTGCTGAGAGCGATTCTTCTCAGCTCGGTCGCGCGCGGCCAACATATACCATTCGCGACACACTCAAGGCCGTTTGGCCAAGCTTACAGTCGCGAGCGGCGCATGCCGGTCGCACGCTTACGTGGTAGGCAGTCCCTACGCAGGATCTTCAGATTCGGCTTTTGCGAAGGCTTGCTTTACTTCTTCGGCGGTGGGGCGGGGCTGGCCAGGGATGCAGATGGTCACGTATGTGGCAAATTCCTCGGTAAGATCCACGAATTCGCGCGTGCGACGCTCCCCCATCTGCGAAAAGACCCAGCAGACGGCGTCGCGCATATCCTCGCGCTGCTGCTTGGCCTTCGCCCGCCCCTGCTCGGTAAGATTCACATGCACAATGCGTCGGTCGTTGGGATCGACCTCACGCTCGATCAGATCCTTTTTTTCCAACGCAGCCAACAGCGTGGAAATCCTGCCCGACGTGACCTTCAACGCGGTAGCCAACTGCGAGGGCGTTTGCGCGCCCTTGAACTCAAGCTCGCGAATAATGAATGGCTCGCCCTTGGAATCACGCGACATCGCCTGCTGCATCTGAGACTTCTTACCCCAGACCACTTTCATCAGCTTGTCAAACGACTCCCGCTCGAAGCCCACGCTTCACCTCGCCTTATTCGATGCCCATCAGTTATGTCTCGATAATATCTTTTACTGTAAACATTTTTCGATCGCAACGTGCAAGTACAGGAAAACGCGCAAAAAAGGGAAACGATAATCAGCGAGGAAGCATCGCAAGCTCTTCTTGAGTGAGCTGAAGTTGCGTTGCAGCGAAGGAATCGTTGATTTCCTGCGGATTGCGAGCGCTGGGAATGGTGAACAGACGTTCGTAACGAGTCAATTCCCATGCCAGCACCACACGCTGGTAGGAGCAGCCATGATTGCCTGCGACTCCACGGAACGGGTCGTACGCGCGCTGGTCGAACGCGTCAAGAAAGCCTCCGAGCGGACTCCAACAAACGAATGCAAGCCCCAACTCCTTGCAGTGCTCCATCGTATGTTCCGGATCGGGATGCGACGGCGAGAACTGGTTCTGCACGGCAACCAATCCGCTGCCGATAATGCTGCGCGCAAGATCGATCTGCTCGTTATTCACACGGGAGATGCCCGCATATTTGATCACGCCTTCGTCGAGCAGCTGCTTCAACGCGCCGCATTGGTCTTCGTAAGGCACCGCGGGATCGGGGCCGTGCGAATACAACAGGTCGAGCGTATCGACGCCCAAGTGCAGCGCGGATTCCTTGGCGTCACGAATCATGGTTTCAGGGCGCGAATCCGCCATCCACCCGTATTGACTGCCCGCCGCCTGCAAATGCTGGCGTTCCTCGCCAGGCCGACGACTGCATTCCTCAGAATCCCGCCCCTGAGTGTCCGATTCTGGTGAATCGGACATCTGTACCCCAAATCCGGCACCCTGTTTGTCCGATTCTCCAGAATCGGACACAGGAGCAACAAAAGCGGGGACCTCCATGGTGCGTCGATAGCCAGTTTTCGTGGCGACCAGCACTTCATCTCGGGGGCCATTCCACGAAGTGAGCGCATCACGCACCAACTTTTCGCCGTAGCCAAGGTCTTCCGCAGTGCCGGTGCCAGGCTCGCTCGGCAGATAATATGACCAAGCCGTGTCCAAATAGCGAACACCCGCGTCCAAACCGGCATGAATCGTACGAATCGCGGTATCGCGATCCGGGCGTCCCTCAATCGCCAAAGCCATCGTTCCCATACCAAGCCGAGGAATCGCAAATCCTGCCAACTCGCCGTCCATCATCATCTTCCCCTTCCTTGCAAGCACTCAGCCGATTCGCACATGTTCATCTCAAGACTAACCCAACGTGAACCGGCGCAAGCTTGTCGGGCGCGTGCGCGAAGATGAAGGCACAACCGAACGGGAGCCGAAAGGCTGAGAGGGAGCTCATAGAGCTTCGACCGAGGACTTGATGCGGGTAATGCCGCCGTAAGGAGACGGGTTGTTCACGCCGCAAGACGTATCTCATCTTCCGTTCGCGATAACCGAATATCGCGTGATTAGGGTCACGGAGGGGCGCACCACCTCATAGGGTACGGTTCCTTCGGCGACCCTTTTTTCGTACCAACCTTGAGTGCCCGATTCTGCAGAAACGGACGCACAAGCGGCTCAAATAAGCGCCTACGTGTCCGATTCACCAGAAACGGACATCCGTGGACTGAAATAGATGCCGTGCGTGTCCGATTCTGCAGAATCGGACATTTAAAGACCAACAATGAACCTCCGGATGTCCGATTCACCAGAAACGGACATCCGGAGTGCAGGAAAGCATGTGTCACGACAGACACAGAAGGGAACCGCAATGATCATCAACGGTAAGGAAGAGAACGTCGCCACGCCAATCACCGTGGCCGAACTGATCGAAAGCAAGGGCCTGCGCGCCGACCGCGTGGCTGTCGAGCTCAATGGTGAGATCGTGCCTCGCACCCAGCGTGCGCAGACGCAGCTCAAGGGCACCGATACGTTGGAAATCGTCACGTTCGTGCAGGGCGGCTGAACCACTTTCAAAATTTCTTGCGATTACGACCGGCACAATGCACGCGTAACAATCGCAAGAACATACAAAACACAACCAACCCGGCAAAAACAACGCACGAACGGAAAACGAGAATACGAGAACAACCATGACTTTTGAACCATCCGCATCGCAGGCGCAGATCGACGCCCGCCAGCACGCTTTCGACAACCAGCCCGACCCGACCACGCTCGTCAGCCGCGAAGAAATCCGCGCGGCCCTGCTCGACCGCCACACCGCGGCCACGCAAGACAAGCTCGACGCGGCGCACGTGGCCATTTGCGGCTGCGGCGGCCTCGGATCGACGATTGCAGTGGCGTTGACCCGCATTGGCGTCGGTCACCTGCATTTGATTGATTTTGATCGCGTGGATATGACGAATCTGAATCGTCAGCAGTATTTTTTGAAGGATCTTGGGCAGTACAAGACGGAAGCATTGCGCAGTAACTTGCGTCAGATCAATCCTTTTATCGATATCACCATTGATACCGTGAAAGTGACCGACGAGAACGTGCCGATGCTGTTCGGTAATGAAGATATTATCTGCGAAGCGTTCGACGTGCCGGAAAACAAGACGATGCTGGTGAATGCCGTACTTGAGAATCTGCCGAACAAGAAGCTGGTGAGTGCTTCTGGAATGGCGGGATTCCGCAGTTCCAATTTGGTGAATACTCGTCGCGTTTCGAAGAATTTCTACTTCTGCGGCGATGGCGAAACCGCTCCGGTGCCAGGCGCTGGTCTGATGGCACCGCGCGTGGGTGTGGTCGCCTGCCATGAAGCCAATATGATCACTCGCTTGATTCTCGGCGAAGAAGACGCCTGACAGCGAAACGCAAACGCAAACGCAAGTTGCAATCGCGAATCGCAACGAATGACACGACACTAATCGCATAGTAAGGATTAACCATGAGCACCGAAAACACGATCACCACCGCGGAAAAAGACTTCGCGGCGGCACCGAACGCCACGCTCGACGAGCTGGTCGGCACCACCACGAACACCGCACTGCTGCCGGAACCGGATGCGCACGCGTATGACGAAATCGCCACCGGCGACGCCGATCCGTTGATCCTCGGCGGACACAAGTTCACGAGCCGTTTCATCCTCGGTTCCGGCCGCTACGATCTGAACCTCATCAAGGCGACCATTGAGAACGCGGGCACGCAGATCGTCACCATGGCGTTGCGTCGCTGCCGTACCACCGAAAACAATCTGCTCGACTACATTCCGAAGGGCATCACCATGCTGCCGAACACGTCCGGCGCACGCAATGCCGAGGAAGCGGTGCGTATTGCACGTCTCGCCCGCGAAGTGTGCCAGACGGATTTCGTAAAGGTGGAGATCGAACATGAGGCGAAGTATCTGCTGCCCGACAATGAGGAAACCATCAAAGCCACGAAACAGCTGGCAAAAGAAGGTTTCGTGGTCATGCCGTACATGTTCCCCGATCCGATTGCGGCGAAGCGTCTTGAAGACGCTGGTGCGGCTTGCGTGATGCCACTCGGCGCGATGATCGGCTCGAATAAGGGTCTGCGTGCACGCGATTTCATTGAAGTGATTATCAAGAATTCCAATGTTCCGGTGATTATCGACGCTGGTATTGGCCGTCCGAGCCAGGCTGCGGAAGCCATGGAAATGGGCGCGGACGCGGTGATGGCATACACGGCCATCGCTTCCGCCGGCAATATTCCGCTGATGGCACGCGCGTTCAAGAAGGCGATCGAAGCGGGTCGTGAAGCGTATTTGTCTGGCTTGGGCAAGGTTACGGAAGATCATGCCGTGCCGTCCAGCCCGACGAACGAGGCCGACTATATCGGCTGATTTGCGCTGGATCCCGTAATGGGGATTCGCGCAAAGACCATGCTGAAAGGGGCGTTTGCCGAACGTACGTGATGCACTCACGTTCGGCAAACGCCCCTTACTTGTATCCTGCGTTACCTGCAAACGTTACTGCTGCAAGGCTTCCTTAAGATCGCGATTCTGGAATCGTTCGTGTAGCAGGCAATATCCGCCAAACGCAACCAGCCAAATCAGACCGGCAATCGCAGAACCAATCGTGTCCGTCGACAGGAACAACGTGACATACACGAGCACAAAGAACGTGATCGCAATCCAATCAAACACCTGCCAAGCGGGCATGACGAAACCGTCCGGTAGAAAATCGCTGCTCTGACGATACCTGTGGTGGGCGAGCATCGTCAGCACGTAAATGAAAATCACCACAGCGCTGGCGGCCGAAGCGAATAGCACGAACGCGCCGGAAATACCCGGAATCGCGTTGATGATCGGGGAGAACAGAATCATGCAACCCGAAGCGACGATCGCCTTCGCAGGCACCTTGTGGTCGGAAACCTCAGCCAAACGCGCCATCGCAGGCGACTCGGAATCCGAAGCAAGCTGATACAAGTGACGACCGGCCGAATAAATCAGCGAATTCAACGCCGACGCGGCAGCCGTAATCACCACGAAGAACACCAGGGCGGCGGCCCAATCAAGACCCGCATATTTGAACACCATGATGAACGGCGAACCGAACGAGCCATCGGAATTCTCGTGAAAGTTACGCCAGGGCACAATAGCCATGATCGCGATCAGCGCGCCCACGTAGAAGATCAGAATACGCATGATCAGCTCGTTCACGGCCTTCGGCAGCACCTCGCGCGGATTCTGCGTTTCCGACACCGTGACACCCACGAATTCGATGAGCTGGTAGGCGAAGAACACCATTTGGAAGCTCATGAAGAAGTTCATCCAACCGTTCGGCGCGAGCTGGAAGCCGTCGGTGATATTCGTAAGGCTCACCGTGGCACCCGACACCGTGCCGTCCACACCTTCGATGTGCGTGGCGGGGTAGCTGAAGCCGATGATCAGCATCACGATGGCGGTGACGATCAGACCGACGATCAGCGTGATCTTGATCATGGAGAACCAGAATTCCGCCTCGCCGAACACTTTCACCGCAATAGAGCCCTTTACCCCCGATGCCGCCTCCTCCACATTATCCGATATAGGCTGTGAGAAGTTGAAGTCGATGCCCGGATAAATGGATAAATCCTGCTGCATCTTATCAATCAGTTCCAGTTTGGTCAGTTGCTCTCCCATTCTTTCTCGGGATAGATGTCTACATGAAAATTCAATATTATAGAAACCGGTCGCATCTGTTCCGTCATTCGGTCGTCCGGTTTGGGACATCACTTGTCTCACTTCGGGATAAGCCATCAGTTTACGACGCATGGTGTTGGCCAGCTCCACCGATTCATCCAAAGCGATGCTTTTGCGGAAGCGTGGCGCGTACATAAATGGAACCTTCATTCAGCTGAGGAAGAAACTCCGTTCCCAAGAAGTTAAAAGCCACAATCCGAAAACCGCCACCACCGTAGAGAGTCCGATAGTGAGACTGCGACGGGCATGAAACCGGTCGAACAGCAACGAAGCTTTTTCATTGATAAAACGGACGATACAGTTATTCCTCTCACGGACATCACGTTTCAGCAACATAGAAGACAGGACAGGAACCAGTGTCAAAGTGAAGATCAAAGCCCCCAGCAGTGCGAATCCCAATGTATATGCCAACGGAGAGAACATCTTTCCTTCCACTTTCTGAAAAGAGAATATAGGCACCAACGCTGTGATAATAATCAATTTGGAGAAGAACACCGCTTTCGCCTTATCTTTGGCAGTGCTCCGGATAAGCCCCATTTTCGACATCCGGTTGAACGCAGGCATTCCCACCTCGTACGCTTTTCTGTCCAGCGCCACAAAAACCCCTTCTACCATCACCACGGCGCCATCAATGATGATGCCGAAATCTATCGCTCCCATAGAAAGCAGATTGGCAGACATTCCCATCGCTCTAAGGCAGATAAAGGCAAAGAGCAGCGCCAACGGAATCACGATGCCGACAATCACTGTCGTCCGCCAATCCGCCATAAAAAATTAAAACGATAAACGTAACTAACAATATACCCTCAATAAGATTATGAGTCACCGTATGAACAGCCAGATTGACTAAGTTCTCACGGTCATAGAATGGAACAATCTCCACATCCTCGGGCAGAATCCCTGTATTCAGTTCTGCTATTTTATGCTTCAAGGCAGCAATCACCTCACCCGGATTTTCTCCTTTCCGCATGACGATAATGCCTTGCACCACATCATCTTCCTCCATGCGTCCTACTTGTCCCAGTCTGGGCAAACAGGATTCGTGCACATCCGCCAAATGACGGACCAATACAGGCGTACCGTTGATATTCTTCACTACAATATTCCGGATTTCCTCCAAATCATTGATTAATCCGATTCCACGCACCACATAGGCCTGTGAGCTCTTAGTAATCACATCTCCTCCGACATTGATATTCTCTTTGCAATAGCATCATACAGTTCCAATGAAGTAATACCGTAATTTATCAGTTGATGGGGATTCACACTGACTTCGAAAGATCTTTACCTCGCCACCGAAACTCACAATATCAGCCACACCCGGCACAGCACGGAGATTGCGGTCTATCACCCAGTCCTGAATTGTTTTCAATTCGCGCACATCACGCTTGCCACTGCGCAAAGTGTAGCGGTAAATCTCTCCCGTCGGGCCATAAAGCGGCTGTACTTCAGGAGTGACCCCTTCCGGTAAATCAGCATCATTCAACAAGTTATACACCTGCTGGCGAGCTGTGAAATCATCGACATCGTCCTCAAACATCACATTGATAACAGACAGACCGAAAAGAGTGGTAGAACGGATATCAGTCTTCTTCTGAACAGGATTCATCGCTATTTCAACAGGGATAGTGATGAATTTCTCCACCTCTTCCGCACTTCTCCCCGGCCACTGGGTGATTATGGTCACTTTCGTGTTCGTCACATCGGGAAAAGCATCTACAGGTGTATGTTTGAAAGATATCGCCCCTGCAATGACCGCTATCGTGGTACAGAAAAATATAAAAAACTTTATTTTTCAGTGAAAAAGACTACTATATTAATCAATAAACTTATGCATACTTTCCATT
>ENA-OQEL01000517-OQEL01000517.1-human-gut-metagenome-genome-assembly--contig:-NODE-517-length-13599-cov-3.817770_pt1 | contig 13599 bp, 10 predicted proteins | sample MGYA00242796_ERZ504637 | MGnify/ENA primary metagenome ERZ504637 (study PRJEB26092, sample SAMD00036306) | human gut metagenome | host: Homo sapiens | study: EMG produced TPA metagenomics assembly of... | reverse complement strand
CTGTCTGGAGAGACCGGAGCCGGAAAATCAATCATCATAGGCTCTATCAATCTGGCGCTTGGTGAAAAAGTGCAAAAGGAGATGCTAAGAGACAATGAAAAGCCTGCTTTTGTGGAGCTTATTTTTTCAGTTGAGGACCCAAAGATTATAGAGGCTTTAAGGGAGCTTGATGTGGAGGTCGAGGACGGATGCGTGATTTTAAGCCGTAAAATCACACAGTCGCGCGCAGTCGGCAGGGTAAACGGTGAAGCCGTGTCTGTTTCGCGAATGAAGGAAATAGCCTCATATCTCATAGATATCCACGGTCAGCATGAGCACCAGTCACTTTTATCAAAGAAAAAACACCTTGATATACTTGATGAGTACGCAAAGCAGCCGCTTGGAGATAAAAAGCAGCAGCTTTCAGTCACATATAAAGCATATAGGGCGCTTAAGGATGAGTATGAAAAGTCAAATATCGACAATGAAGAAAGAAGCCGTGAGCTGTCATTCCTTGAGTACGAGGTGAAGGAGATAGAAGAAGCTTCCCTGGTGTCTGGTGAGGATGAGGAGCTTGAGGCGCAGTTTAGGAAGTTTTCAAACGGAAAGAAAATCATGGAGGGCGTAAATGCTGCATATTCTGCCACAGGAGGCGAGATGGAGAGTGCCTCAGAGCTTATTGGCAGGGCGGTAAGAGAGCTGTCACTGGTATCAGGTTATGATGAGGATGTGGAAGCTCTGGAGAGTCAGCTGTCAGAGATAGACAGTCTGCTTTCTGATTTTAATCACGAGATATCAGGATATATATCACAGGCAGAGTTTGACGAGGAGACCTTCTATGAGACACAAAAGCGTCTGGATGAGATAAATCATCTAAAGAGTAAATACGGCAACTCAATTGATGATATACTGATAGCACTCAATGAAAAGAGGGAGCGTATCAGTGTCCTGAATGATTATGATTCTTATTTACAGAAATTAGAGCAGCAGCTTGCGAAAAAGGAAAAGGAGCTGGCACAGATATCGGATGAGGTATCAGAAATCAGACAAAGGAGTGCTGTAAAGCTTGTGTCGGAAATTAAATCAGCACTTAATGATTTGAATTTCCTTGATGTACAGTTTGATATGCAGTTTGACAGATTGCCGGACTATACGGCAAACGGCATCGATGCGCCGGAGTTTCTCATATCAACTAACCCCGGAGAACCGCTTAAGCCGCTCGGCAAGGTAGCTTCAGGCGGAGAGCTGTCGCGTATCATGCTTGGCATCAAGACAATCATGGCAGAAAATGACCACATTGAGTCGCTTATTTTCGATGAGATTGATTCTGGAATCAGTGGACGTACAGCTCAGATGGTCTCTGAGAAGATGAATGAGCTTGGCCGCAACCATCAGATTATATGTATCACACATCTGCCACAGATAGCAGCTATGGCAGATGCACATTTCCTTATTGAAAAAGCAGTCGAGAACAAATCCACGGTTTCAAGGATTCGAAGACTAACTGACAATGACAGTGTGGCTGAGCTTGCCAGAATGCTTGGCGGTGCAAAGATCACAGATACCGTGATGGAGAGCGCACGCGAGATGAAAGAGCTTGCCATGGAGAAAAAAATTCTGACATTATCAGTTTACGGCGCGGTTGATTACCAGTATATCACCGGTGGTCAGCCGTACGTTTCCGTTTGGAATGATTTACCTGCCCCGTTTCTTTGGATCATTATTATAATCTCATTGTGTTTTTTTGATATTTCAGACAGCAGTTTATTGTTATATCTGCTGTCTTTTTCTATTATTTTTTCCACCAGTTTTATACCATGCACCTCATCAGGTGTGATGGCACTAAGCACGAGCACATCATTTTGCAGAATTATTGTTTCACCGTCCGGTATTATATTCTGCTCACCTCTTCGTATAAGCACAATCAGTGTCTCAGGAGGCAGCGTCAGGTCCTTTAGCTTGTGGCCACACCACAGATGATTTTCCGGTATGGTAAGCTGTATGAACTGGATGTCTGCTTCCTCGGAGTAATCATTGAAGGTCTTCATTACATCGGCTGTTTTATCGAGCATATCAAGCTTTCGCGATATCCATGGGAGCATTGAGCCCTGAAGCAGTATTGAAAAGAGTACTATCATAAATATTATGTGGAAGGTGTCGAGGTCATCATTGGTGGCGGTATATGCCATGATGGAAAACACTATGGATGCGGCTCCTCTTAAGCCGGACCATGAGACAAGCAGCTGCTGTTTTATTTTGCTGCGAAATGGTGTGAGCACAAGTGCGACAGAAAGAGGTCTTGCCACAAAGGTCAGCCACATAAATATTAAAAGTGCCGGTACTATGACGTGTGGCAGCTTTGATGGGAAAGAAAGCAGACCAAGCAGAAAGAAAATAAGCATCTGCATGAGTCCTGTTATGCCATCAAAGAAATTCACCAGATTCTTTTTATTTTCTATTTCTGTGTTGCCGAGTATAATGCCGACTATATAGGCACTTAAGAAGCCGTTTCCGTCAAAGTAAGCAGGCAGGGCATACGATATCAGAGCAATTCCCACCATGAAAATCGCATCAAACCCCGCGCTTTTGAAGCGTATATATCGAAGGAGCATGATGGAAAGCTTTGCAATCAGGACGCCGAAGATTATGCCGAAGGCAAGCTGCTTTACTATGAGTATGGCAATATTTCCCGGGCTTGCGCTGCCCTGAGATATGGATATAAAAGCAACTGTGAGCATATAGGCACATGGGTCATTACTACCGCTTTCCACTTCAAGAAGAGAGGCGGTATTGTATTTCAGATTCAGCTTTTTCGAACGCAGTATGGAGAAAACGCTCGCTGCATCAGTTGATGAAATCAGCGCACCGAGGAGAAAGCTTATTTCCCAGCTCATATTAAGGGCAAAGTGACAGAACAGCCCTGTGAGAAAGCATGTGATAATAACACCGATGGTGGACAAAAGCACAGACTTAACGGCAACAGCCTTTGCACGCTGCCAGTTGGTGCCAAAGCCGCCATAGAACATGATAAATATCAGCGCGGTAGAGCATATCTGTTCAGCGAACGCGTAATTGTCGAAATCTATCTTCATTATTCCGTCAGAGCCAAAAAGCATGCCGAGCACGATAAAGGCTAAAAGTGCCGGAATGCCTATGCGATTGGAGACACGATTTAGCAGGATACATAAGAAGATTACTATGGATGTGATGAGCAGGTATGTATTCATGGAATCCCTCCTTTATTAAATGGTGATTTAAGAATTATAAAGCTATTACAGTATTTATTTGTAACTAACAACGTGGGAATAATATGTGAAATTTATAATAAACATATAAATGATATGAGGGTCAAAAGGTATTTTGCCCCTTTAATCATATAAATATATCGAAATTATATAGGAAAACACATAAACTGTCAAACTATACTGGTTTTTTGCTCAAAATAATTTGGAATAGTTAGAATGAGATAATAAGATATTAAAAGAATAAAAGAAAAATTACAGGAGCATACTAATCCAAATGGAGGTAATAGTATGCGGAAGTTTTTTTGGAAAATTTGTGAGTGTCACGCTGGCTGCAGCAGTGATAGCTATGTTTGCACTAAGCAGTGATGATAAGTGGTGCAGCAGGGTAGATAAGGCATTGATGAAAGTGCATTAGGAAGTTTTTTAAATGAATCAAGGCCGGATATGGAAGATATGCGACAGGGCTTCCGGGACAGGCGGCCAGTGTATTGGCTGATTCGGCGAGAATGGTGAAAATGGTGAAAACGGCGGAACCGGTGAAAACAATGGAAACGGTGGAACCGAACAAGGCATAGGACAGACAGCAGATACAGCATCAACTCACAGAGATTATGAAGAGACAGATAAAATAAGTGATGGAATAAGTGTTGAGGGCGTATATGCCTGTGGCAGGCTGACCGGTATATATGAGCAGACAGAGGGAGTGCTTGTAGTGAATACGACGGAGGTGACAGACGAGGATGGAAAAAAAGTCAATCCGGCAGATAAAAAGGTGCAGTGCGGTGATTATATCCTATCTGTCAATGGACGCACTGTGGCAGACAAGGAGGAACTTTCTGAAGCTGTGAATGATATTATGAAGCAGCATGATGAAAGTCATGAAGATAAAAGTACCGTAAACATTAAATTTCTTCGAGGCGGTGAGAAAATGTCAGCGGATATCACGCCTGTGAGGATGGATGATGGCAAATACTATATGGGAATATGGGTGAAGGACGATCTGGCAGGAATCGGTACTATCACTTATTATACAAAGGACGGCCGTTTTGGAGCGCTGGGGCATGGAATAGGAGACGGAACGCAAAGCGGCAATCTCTTGTATGCAAACAGTGGTGATTTGTACAGCATGAAGCTTACCAAAATCAAAAAGGGAAAAGCCGGCGCGCCGGGCGAGATAGGCGGAGTGGTATATTTTGGCAAAAAAAGCCATATAGGCACACTTGACTGCAATAGTAATCTGGGAATTTACGGACAGCTTGACAGCGATGAATTGTCGGAATATGCCGCAGAGGATATGTATTATCCGGTTGCCGGCAAGGATGAGATACACACAGGCAGTGCACAGATGATATCGGAAATATCAGGAAAACTTGAAAAATATAATCTGGAAATAACAAATATAGATAAAAAAGCGACAGATACAAACAAGGGAATGGAGCTTAAGGTGACAGACGACAGGCTGATAGAGCTCTCCGGTGGCATAGTGCAGGGCACATCCGGAAGCCCTATCATACAGGATGGTAAAATAATAGGAGCAGTCACCCATGTGTTTGTCGATGATCCGACCGGAGGCTACGGCATCTGCATTGATGAGATGCTGTAACTACTGCTCCATTCTGCGAAGCTCAGGTAGCACAGTGCCAAGCATGGTTACAAAGCAGATGCCTCCGCCAATCACGTTTGATACAGGCTCTGCCATAAACACACCGTCGGTTCCCATACCAAAGGAGTAAGGCAGAATATATGTCAGCGGTACAACGATGAACACCTTGCGAAGCAGGGAGAAAAATATAGCCCGCTTCTTTTTGTTCAGTGATTTAAAGGTAGTCTGTCCGATGTACTGCAGATCCATAAATATGAATGCCGCAAAGTAGATATTTAAAGCCTTCACCGCATCATCCATGAGGGTGGCATCGGAGCTGAAAATTGTAATCAGGGCATGAGGGGCAAGTATGATTACACTCCACATGACAGCTGTATATAGAAGCACGAGCAGTCCCATAGTGAAAATAGATTTTCTCACCCGGGACGGCCTTTTGGCGCCATAGTTGTAGCTTAAAACAGGAGATGAACCCTCCACAATTGCATAAATTGGAGTCTCAACCATCTGCCTGATGCTTGATACAATTGTCATTACCGATATGTACAAATCGCCACCGGTCACTGAAAGCACATTGTTGCAGCATATAGATACCAGGCTGTTTGTGAGCTGCATGACACAGCCGGAGGTTCCAAGGCTTATGATGTCCTTTGCATAGCGCGTGTTTTCACCAAATTCAGAGAGTGTCATAAGGCGCACCTTAAGCTCAGCCTTTTTCCTAAGAAAGTGAAGCACATAGAGAGCAGACAGTATTTGTGCGATGACCGTAGCAATAGCTGCTCCTTTGATGCCGAAATTAAATCCAAATATAAAAATGCGGGTCTAAAACCAGATTGGCAACGGCTCCGAATTGCAACAGACAGCATGCCGGTAGTGGAGTAGCCCTGAGCGTTGATAAAGGGATTCATGCCGGTTGAAATCATGGATGGGAGTGTTCCTATCAAATAAATGAGCAGGTATGGCAGAGCGTATTTGAGAGCATTTTCAGATGCGCCAAACACGATTAAAAGAGGCTTTGCAAAAATCATGCACAAAGCTGTAAAAACGACTGCGAATGTGCAGACCATTGTAAAGCTCGTATTCATTATAGTATTGGCGGCTCTGTCATCACTCATGCCTCTTTTTATTGAAAAAAGAGGAGCACCACCGCTTCCAAAGAGATTGGAGAAAGCAATTGTCAGCATTATAATAGGAAAGCAAAGCCCCACAGCACCGAGTGCAGTGGTTCCCATATCCGGTATGCGGGCAATGTATATGCGGTCTACTATATTGTACAACAGGCTTAGAATCTGGGCTGCCAGCATGGGCAGAGCAGCCTGCAATATATTTTTCTTTATTGAATCATTATCAAAATCTATTTTTTCATTGTGAAACCTCTTTTTGATTTGCTTCGCCCATTATATCACCTCATATGAAAAAAATCAAATACTCAGCAAGTTTTGATATAGAATTTTATTTATGACAAACTAAAAGAAAAATATATTTTACAATGACAAAAAACTACAGTAATATATGGAATATAAAAATTAAAAATTATTGAATAACCATATATACCGGAGGATAACATGAAGATTACACAGATACATACAAACAAACCACAGTCGCTCTCCTTTGAGATATTTCCACCAAAGAAAGAGGAGGACTTCAAAAATATAGATGAGATGCTTGAGATACTTTGTGATTGTCATCCTGAGTACATCAGCGTGACATTTGGCGCAGGCGGCAGCTCAAACAATAACAAGACTATCGAGATTGCGAAGAAAATCAAGAACCAGTACAATGTGGAGCCGGTCGTGCACCTTACATGTCTGTGCTATAACAAGGCAGAGATAGATGAGTTCACCAGACAGCTTTCATATGAGGGCATTGAGAATATCCTGGCTTTAAGAGGAGATAGAAATCCGAACGTGCCTGCAAAGGAGGATTTTCTCCATGCAAGCGACCTTATTAAGTACATAAAGGATACCACAGGCGATCAGTTCTGTATCGCAGGTGCATGCTACCCGGACATCCATCCGGAGGCAGCTGATAAGGTAGATGATATTAAGAATCTTAAGAAAAAGGTTGATGCAGGAGCAGAGCTTCTTTTATCACAGCTTTTCTTTGACAATGATACCTTCTTCAATTTTGCTGAGGACTGTAGGCTTGCAGGTATCAATGTGCCGGTTATCCCGGGCATCATGCCTTGTATCAATGCGGCTCAGATTCAGAGAATGGTCACAATGTGCGGAGCAAAGTTCCCGGAAAAGTTCCAGAAGATTGTCCACAGATATGGAGACAACAAGGCGGCACTTTTTGATGCCGGAATGTCTTACTGCGAGAGTCAGATAATTGAGCTTTTAGCTAATGATGTGGAGGGAATTCATCTTTACACTATGAACAATGTGAGAGTTGCAAAGCGTTTAACAGAGGGCATTAAAAACCTTATTTAGGACGTTTATATAATAGTACGGAACGTAAGCCCCGGGTACCACGGGCGCACACGTACTCCTGCCGTCGCTACGCTGCGTGGCTAAGATACTGTAGAAATTATGCTTGATGGGTTTCTATGCTTGACGAAACCGTCGAAACGCGCCGTCCGTGGCGCGGTTCTCCTCGCCCCTGCGTCCATGCAGGGGCGTTTCTGCGTCTTGTGGGCATAATTTCTACAGTATCTAAGCCACTTCGCTATGCGCTCCGGCGGGAGTACGTGTGCGCCCGCGGTACCCGGGGCTTACGTTCCTTACGCTGTGACAGAATTCTTACAGTATCTTGACAGTGTAGCGTAGCTCTCACGACACCTGCCATGTCCTACCACACAAGAATAAATAATATCAACCGTTGCAAAATGTACTCCAGATGATTATAATAGGTATATTAGATTTGTAAATGGAAACAATGTCCATATTAAATCGAAATTAAATTATATAATATATTAAGGAGACAGTAGAAAATGAAAGAAAAATCAAGAAGCACTTTTTCCGGCAACATTGGGTTCGTTCTTGCGGCAGCCGGCAGTGCGGTAGGACTTGGAAATATATGGAGGTTTCCGTATCTGGCAGCAAAGGACGGAGGAGGACTTTTTCTGCTGGTGTATCTGATACTTGTTCTGACCTTTGGCTTTGCATTGCTTACCACTGAGATTGCAATAGGACGTAAGACAGGACAGGGACCGCTCACCGCGTATGGTCTTATCAATCCAAAGGGCAAGTTTATCGGTGTGCTTGCATGTATAGTACCGGCTATTATTCTGCCTTACTACTGTACTATAGGTGGATGGGTTTTAAAATACTTTACACTTTTCATTACAGGAAGCGGTAAAAATGCGGTTGCGGATGGATATTTCACAGGCTTTATCACAGACCAGTGGGCACCAATCATATTTGGAGTGGTTTATCTGCTTATAACAGCAACAATTGTCATTGGCGGAGTCAATAAAGGTATCGAGCGCTTCAGCAAGGTGCTCATGCCTATCCTTGTTGTGCTTATTTTTGCAATCGGTATTTTCTCACTGACGCTCAATTATAAGGATGCATCAGGCGCAGCAAGAAGTGGTCTTGAGGGTCTTAAGATATATGTGGTTCCTGACTTCAAGGGGCTTACAATGCAAAAGCTTGTCACAGTATTTGTTGATGCACTCGGTCAGCTGTTCTACTCAATCAGTGTGGCTATGGGAATCATGGTTGCATATGGTTCGTATGTCAAGAAGGAATCAAAGCTCATGGGCTCAATCAACCAGATCGAGATTTTTGATACACTTGTTGCATTCCTTGCAGGTCTTATGATTATTCCGGCAGTATATGTATTTATGGGCAGAGACGGCATGTCAGCAGGACCGGGGCTTATGTTTATATCGCTGCCAAAGGTATTTAATGAAATGGGAATAGCAGGAGATATTGTTGGACTGATATTCTTCATGATAGTTGCATTCGCAGCAGTCACATCGTCTGTATCAATTATGGAGGCTATTGTATCGAGTCTTATAGACAGATTTCACTGGAGCCGCAGAAAAAGCGCAATTTTAGTCACGGTATACGGTCTGATTGCAGAGATAATAGTCTGCCTTGGCTACAATAAGCTCTATATGGAGGTTAAGCTTCCAAACGGCACAGTCGGACAGATACTTGATATCATGGATTATGTAAGCAACAATGTGCTTATGCCAATCGTTGCACTTGCCACATGTATCCTCGTTGGCTGGATAGTAAGTCCAAAGGTAATAATAGATGAGGTGACACGCGGAGGCAGCAAATTCACCAGAAAAGGGCTTTATATAATCATGGTTAAATTTATTGCACCGGCATTCCTGCTTATACTGTTGCTGCAGGCACTCGGAATCGTTACTTTTTAGTTTTGAAATAAATTTATTGTATATTTTATATAAATACCCTTGAAATACAGCCATCATAATGGTAGTATTTTACTAAATGATGAAAGAGGGGGAGCCACTATGGCTTTTAGACGAGAGAAAAAGCGTATCGGTGATATGCTTATAAATGAAAATGTAATTACTCAGGAGCAGCTGGAAAAGGCTCTGCCTATAGCCAAAGAAAAGCATAAGAAGATAGGAGAAACACTCATTGAGCTTGGATTCACCAATGAGCTTGAGATAGCAAAGGCATTGTCACAGCAGCTGGGACTGGAGCTTGTTAATGTGAGCGCAATCAACATACCTGAGGAGGTGCAAAACCTTGTCAGTGAGACAGTGCTTAGAAAGCATGTTATGATACCATATGCATTTGACAAGAATAATGCCAATGTAGTGCATGTGGCCATGGCTGATCCTATGGATATGGTTGCGCTTGATGATTTTTCAATTGTTACCAATCTACAGGTTGAGCCTGCAGTAGCGACAGGCAGAGACATACTTTTGACGCTTGACAAATATTACGGTGATACAGAGGCTATGAAAGCGGCTCAGGAGTATGCGAGGGAGAGAAAAGAGCGTGAGCAGAAAAATGCCGAGGCTGAGGAAGCTACCAGCAAGGATGTCAACAATTCGCCGGTAGTTTTACTTGTCAACTCTATCATTGAGCAGGCAGCCAGACTCAGGGCCTCAGATATACATATAGAGGCACTGGAAAATAAAGTCAGGGTGCGATACAGAATAGATGGTGCGCTTTATGAGAAGGCAGCATATAGTATACATCTGCTTTCTGCAATTATTACACGACTTAAAATTATAGGTGGTATGGATATTTCCGAGAAACGTAAGCCGCAGGACGGCCGTATCACTATGGAGATAGACAAGATAGAGTATGATATCCGAGTATCAATCCTTCCGACAGTATTCGGTGAGAAATGCGTTATGCGACTTGCGCAGAAAAAGGCACTTACAAGAGATAAAAAGGAGCTGGGATTTTCAGACGAAGAGCTTAAGGCATTTGATCATATACTGATGAATACAAACGGTATCATCCTTGTTACAGGACCTACAGGAAGTGGTAAGTCAACCACGCTTTACACGGCACTTTCAGAGCTCAACAAGGAGGATGTAAATATCATCACAGTTGAGGATCCGGTCGAGGCCAATATAGATGGAATAAACCAGGTACAGGTAAATAATAAAGCTGACCTGACATTTGCATCAGCACTTCGTTCCATTCTGCGACAGGATCCGGACATCATTATGATTGGTGAGATTCGAGATCAGGAGACAGCACAGATTGCAGTACAGGCGTCAATCACAGGACATCTTGTGGTCAGCACACTGCATACCAACAGCTCGGCAAGTACTATTTCACGACTGGAGGACATGGGAGTTGAAAGTTATCTGCTTGCGGATTCGGTAAAGGGAATCATTGCACAGCGACTTGTAAGAAGACTTTGTCCGGCATGTAAGAGAGAGCATCTGCTGACAGAGGAGGAAAAGGCCTTTATGAATATACCGGCGTTCCGTCCGGTAAAGATTTATGAGCCATGTGGCTGTGAAAAATGTGCCAATACAGGCTACAAGGGACGAATCGGTATATATGAGATAATGACCATAACACCAAAGCTAAAGTCACTTATTTCAAAAGGTGTTGATATAGAGGATATAAACAAGGCTGCATGTGATGAGGGCATGCATACACTTAGACAGAGTGCAGAGAAGCTTGTACTCGAAGGAGTTACTTCATTCCAGGAAATGTTAAAGACCACGTTTGAAAACTAAGGGGGAAAAGAAAATGCAGATAGTAGACATTTTAAAAGCAGCGCAGCAACAGAACTCATCGGATATACATATCGCACCGGGAAATCCGGTTATGCTTAGAATTGACGGAATGCTTGTACCGCAGGGAAATCAGGTTCTTTCCAATGTTGAGACGGACAACCTGCTTTCTCCAATTGTCCCGCAGGAGCTTAAAGATGTGCTAAAGAAAAATGGAGAGCTTGATTTTGCTTTTTCGGTGGAGGGCTTTTCACGAGTCAGAGCCAATGTGTTCAGACAGAGAGGTTCATATGCAGCAGCACTTCGTATTCTCTCATATGATGTGCCTACACCGCAGCAGCTTGGCATACCACAGTCGGTTGTCAATCTCACCACAAAGATGAGAGGACTTGTCCTCGTGACAGGAGCTACAGGAAGTGGTAAGTCGACCACATTGGCAAGTCTTATAGATGTCATTGCATCAAGAGATTCCAAAAATATAATCACGCTTGAAGATCCTATCGAGTACCTGCACTCAAGGCGCCGCTCTATAGTGGCACAGCGAGAGGTTGGAAAGGATACACTCTCATATGCTGCAGCCCTAAGAGCTGCACTGCGACAGGATCCGGATGTAATACTTGTAGGAGAGATGCGAGATCTTGAAACTATATCTACAGCTATTACAGCGGCGGAGACAGGACATCTTGTATTTTCTACACTGCATACCAACAGTTCATCCGACGCAATTGACCGTATGATTGACGTTTTTCCACCACACCAGCAGCAACAGATACGAGTGCAGCTCTCAGGAGTTTTAGAGGGAATTGTTGCACAGCATCTGCTTCCAATGGTAAATGGCGGACGAATTGCAGCATTTGAGGTGCTACTTGCAAACAATGCCATCAGAAACTTAATTCGTGAGGCAAAAGCATTTCAGATTCCATCTATCATACAGACCTCAAAGAGAGAGGGTATGATGATGATGGATGACTGTATTTTACAGTATTACAGCCAGGGCCTTATAGCGCCGGAGACTGCAGTTGCATATGCACATGATCCGGTAAGCATGGCTAGCCGTGTACACCTTTACTATTGATGGCATAATCGTATGTATTTTACTATTATGGTATAATGTTGTGGAGTCTTAATAAATTATGATTTAATTTATCTGGAGGTTGCACAGAATAGGTATAAGGAGGAGAAGAAAGTGGCTGACTGGACATATCAGATTATAGACCAGAGCGGAAAAGAAAGAAAAGGAAATATAGTAGCCGAGTCAGAAGCAGAGGCAAAAAATAAGCTTAAGATGGATGGCAACATGGTCATAAGCCTCACCAAGGCAACAGCACTGACCAAGGAAATCTCATTCAGTGTAGGAGGAAAGGTAAAGCCGAGAGATCTATCGGTATTCTGCCGCCAGTTCACCAGTATGGTCAATGCCGGTGTTACGATTCTTGATACGCTGGATATGCTATCCGATCAGACTGAGAATAAGGTTATGGCGAAAGCTATCAGAGGTGTTCATGCCGAGATTCAAAAAGGTGAGACTCTCTCGGATGGTCTCAAAAAATACCCGAATGTTTTCCCTGACATCATGGTGAGCATGGTTGCGGCAGGCGAAGCATCCGGCAAGATTGATGTAGCTTTTGACAGAATGTCTGCACACTTCGAGAAATCAGCGAAGCTTAACGGCATGATAAAAAAAAGCGGCAGTTTATCCGATTATCGTTGTGATTGTGGCTATTGCGGTTGTTATTGTAATGCTTGTAAAGGTCATCCCAAGCTACTCGGAGATGTTCAATGACCTGGGAACAGAGCTGCCGGGCATCACAAAGGCAGTTGTTGCGATGAGTGATTTTGTCACCGGATACTGGTATATTGTGATTGCTGTCATAGCAGCAATTGTTATAGCCATCAAGCTTTATAAGCAGACTGACAGCGGCCAGATGTTCTTTGGTAATCTCGCAAGAAAGCTTCCGGTTTTCGGAAAGCTAAACATCAAGACAGCAGCCAGTAACTATGCGCGTACACTTTCCACACTTGTGTACTCAGGACTTCCGATGATTGAAGCCCTTGGTATCACTGCTGACACCATGAAGAATGCGCTTTACAAAAAAGCCCTGAAAAATGCAAGGGAAGAAGTGAGTAAGGGTGTTCCGCTGTCTGAGCCAATCACTGCGTGTGGATTGTTTCCACCTATGGTTTCACACATGACGCGAATCGGTGAGGAGACCGGTGACTTGGAAGGCATGCTTACCCGACTGGCAGACTACTATGATGAGGAAGTTGAGTTGGCTACCCAGACAGTTATGGCAGCTATTGAGCCTATGATTATCCTTGTTCTGGCACTTATTGTTGGTGTGCTTGTGGCAGCTGTTATGGCTCCTATGCTTACCATGTATCAGGCTATGGACAGCTTATAAAATAAAAAGAAGCAGACTTTGAGTGTGAAGCTCAAGGCTGCATTTTTTGGTGCAGAGACATTGGCAGTAGGACGGGGCTTCATCCCATGAGCCCTGGCTGGTGCACATTCTCTCGCGTGAGCTACGCTACACTGCCAAGATACTGTAGGAATTATGTTTTATAGGGTATCTAGGCAACTTCGCTATTCGCTCACGAGAGAGAGCGTGCCCTAGCCGGTCTCAGGGAGATAAAGCCCCCTTACG
>ENA-OQEL01000516-OQEL01000516.1-human-gut-metagenome-genome-assembly--contig:-NODE-516-length-13603-cov-5.412140_pt1 | contig 13603 bp, 13 predicted proteins | sample MGYA00242796_ERZ504637 | MGnify/ENA primary metagenome ERZ504637 (study PRJEB26092, sample SAMD00036306) | human gut metagenome | host: Homo sapiens | study: EMG produced TPA metagenomics assembly of... | reverse complement strand
TCTCCACCATCGTGAACTGCAAAGGCCTTCGGTATTCCGAAGGCCTTTTTTCATACCAAAATACCTTGCGCCGCAATCCCTTCCTATGCCAACAAGAAGTTGCACAATTATTTCACATGTCTGTACATAGTTTGTTAGACAAACGCGATTAACAGTGCATCTCTCTGCTCCGTCTGGGCTTCAGGAACGCCCCTAATCACCGCCATTACCTCAATAAGCTGCATCAATGTGAACAACATCCCAAAACAACACCGTTGAACACGCTAAATGAACGATATGTTGTCCGTCATTAGCCAAATCAGTTTTGCGACCAGCTTGTGCTAAGATACCTAACGTTACATGAGTTCAACTGCGCTCACGGCTTTAGCAAGCCACAAAGCGCAGGGTCGATCAGCATCCGGCCGTAACGGCGGTGCTAGAAACACCACGAGCTCCAATAAGAAGGTCATGCGGCTCTTTTAATTTGCGTTGATTTATTTATGAGATGCAAATTCTAGAAGTTCGTATGACAAATCGTAGCAGTCCTACAGCTGTTTGCGTGCGGTCCAGTTTTGTTCCCGCTTGACTGGTTCGCACGCAGCCAGCTGGGGTCGCGGTCATTTTGCGATACACGTCCGCGTCTCTAGCAACTGCACTCATACATACCGTTCACGGTGGGGCAGAGCCACGTGCTTGTCTAACTGGGCTCAGGGTTTGAATATGGAGCGCCTTCGCGCACAAGAGCCCTGGCGAAGCCATACCCAAACCCCGTGAGCCACACGTAAGACAGCAAGGGGGTGGTGCTCGTGTGGTATGTGATCCAGGTCATTAACGGTCGCGAAGACGTAATGCGCGAGCGCATCGAGCATGTGGTGCCGGCTGGCGCCATGCAGGAGCTCTTTTATCCCCAATTTCAAACCGAAATCAAGGTACACGGCGAATGGGTCAACACAACTAAGCCGCTCTTTCCCGGTTATCTTATCTGCGATACTGCAGATCCCCGCACCGTGCAACAGTCTTTGTTGCGCATGGACGATTTTGCCCGGGTGCTATCCCAGGACGGTCAGTTTGTGCCGCTGGCAAAAGAAGAGACCCAGCTTATTGGCGGCTTTACGCATAGGGGAGACCGCGTGGTGCCCATAAGCGAGGCCCTAAAAGACGGCGACCAAGTCGTAGTTACGGCAGGTCCGCTGCTGGGCCACGAAGGCCTTATCAAAACCATTAACAGACGCAAGAGCACTGCTTATTTGGAGCTCGACTTGTGCGGCCGACGCGTAACTACGCGCGTTTGGCCTCGCTGTGCTTTCGGCGGAATAGCGTGTATTGCGAAACCTTAAAAAGGCGATCGCCTAGCCGTGGGCGGTCGCTAAACAGAATAGGGAGGATCCCCGGCCCGGGGACGAAGTGATGGAAGAGAACGTGTCGGATAAAACAGAATATGTAAAGGATGCGCCCGTGGATGCGGCACCGATTGATCAAGTTAGGGATTGGCGGGCAGACTCTCAGACTCCTGTTGCTACGGAGTTTCCTCTCCCCGTTGAGAACCCTGCTCCGGCGCAAGGCTTCGTTGCGACAGGAAGCTATAGGGCGCCTGCTGCCGATCCCAACGCTGCTGCCCCCAGGAAAGGTGGGCCAGGCTACTTTGCCTTCAAGCGAGCCTTCGACATTGTATTTTCTGCTGTGGTCTGCGCGGTGTTGGCCGTCCCCGTTGTAGCTGCATGCGTTGCCATTGAGATTGACTCTCCCGGCAAACCGTTTTTCCGTCAAAAGAGAGTCGGTAAAGGCGGTAAGCCTATCTATATTTTCAAACTCCGCACCATGGTTTCTGATGCTCACGAGCACCCAGAGAAGTACATGACCCCTGAGCAGCTGGCACAATGGCGGCGTGAACAGAAGGTCGACAATGACCCGCGCATTACGCACGTGGGCCGCTTTCTTCGGCACACTTCGCTCGATGAGCTGCCGCAGTTCATCAACGTACTTACGGGCGATCTATCCGTCATTGGACCAAGGCCTGTGACACTCGAGGAGACCTTCGAGTACGGTGACGCCCGCGACGAAGTGCTTGCATGTAAGCCTGGCATTACTGGCTGGTGGGCAGCGACAGATCGCAACGACTCAACGTGGGGGAGCGGTCAGCGTCAGGCACGCGAGCTCTTCTATGTACGACACCAGTCGTTCGGTCTTGACGCTCGCGTGTTTGTAAAGACCTTCAAGGCGATGAGGAAGGGTAAGTAGATGGGTCGCCCCTCATTCAAGGAATCAAAAACAGCCATCGTGATTATTGCCTGGAACTCGGATCATTTCATCGGTGCATGCGTTGAATCGGCGCTTTCTCTAAGATGTCGAACCCTTGATGTCTGGGTTGTGGACAACGGCTCGAGTGACTCCACGCCCGATATTCTTTCAGCTCTTGCTAAGGACGATAAAAGGCTACACGTTATCTCTGCTGGTAGAAATCTCGGTACAACGGTGTCTCGTAACTTAGTTTTGAAGCAGTTGAGCGTTGATACCGATTATATTTGCATTCTCGATTCTGATACCGTCGTGAACCAGTCGGCCTTTGAGTGTTTGGCGGCAGTGCTTTCTGATAGCTCTGTCGGGGTTGTCGGGCCCACGATGATTAACTCCTCCGGCGAGACACAGCTCTCCGGTAGGGCCTTGCCCACTTTGCCTATTAAGCTAGCGAAAGCATTTCCCTTCGGTGAATTTGCACAAAAGGCCGCTGATTTAGAGATTCCAAGTACTTCAGTTGTACGAGGTCTGCAAGACGTTGGCTATTTACTTTCGGCTTGTTGGTTTATACCGCACGAGACTCTCGAAGTCGTAGGCTTTCTTGATGAAAAGATATTCTATGCGCCCGAGGATGTCGATTGGTGCTTGAGATGTCATGAGTCAGGGCTTCGGGTCGTTCGTTGCTATGAGGCTTACATCGTGCATGAATATCAACGCCTTTCGCACAAAAAGCTTTTTAGTAAAACTAATTTTGAGCATATTAAAGGGCTTTTATATTACTTTGCAAAACATCGTTATCTGATTAAGGCCCCGGAGCTGCAGAAAGGCCCATTTAATGCTTAGTAGGGATCTTATTTTCTTTTACATAGATGCCTTGGGCCGTTCTTGCCTTGGGGGCAATTTATGAAATATCTTTCACGGATTCTCGCGTCAAACCATCGTTCTGATGGAATTCATGTCCTTTGTTATTCTGAAGCTTGGGGACAGGGCGGTGTTGAGACGTTCCTAATGTCGATATTTCGACGTTGGCAGGGTAAGGGGTTCTATTTTACGCTTTTCTCCTGCTGGGACTGGAACCTTGCGCTAGATGCTGAACTCGAGGCATTGGGGATTGATCGTTTCACAGTTTTCCCCGACAGCAAGCCCGGGCAGGTGAAGCGCCTTTGCGAGGGCTCTGCTGCTTTCGGTGCGTTAATCAACGAGATTCGTCCCGACGCCGTCTACGTTAACACCATGAACGGGATGGGCTTCCTTTATTCCGAGGTCGCACAGAAACACGGCGTTCCTGTGCGAGTGGTGCACTCGCACAACTCGGCCTTCGGGTCAGGGCAGGCTGTCGTCAAGGCCGTCATGCACAGCTTCGGCAGGGCCGCGTTCGGCGGTAGCGCCACTGTTCGCCTCGCCTGCTCCGCCGACGCAGGGCATTACCTCTTCGGTGCCCGCCCCTTCGAGGTCGTGAACAACGGCATCGACACTTCGCGCTTTGCCTTCGACCCTGCTGCTCGCACCGAGATTCGCTCGCGTTTCGGCATTCCACAAGACACGGTGTTGTTCGGCAGCGTGGGTCGCATCGCAGAGGCGAAAAATCCGCTTTTCCAGATAAGGACTTTCGCCGAGGTCTTACGCGCCGTGCCCGGTGCTTACTACCTGATGGTGGGTGACGGCGATATGAAGGGCCAGGTTAAAGCGTTGATTCGGGAACTCGGTATCAATGACAGAGTGATCATGCCTGGCTACCTTCCCGATCCCGCCCCCGTTTACTCAGCCCTCGATTGCTTCCTTATGCCCTCCTTATTCGAAGGTCTTGCCATTGTGTGCATTGAGGCACAATGCGCGGGATGCCGCATTGTGTGCTCCGAGGCTCTCCCTCCTGAGGCCCATGTATCTGATGCCGAGGCCTTGCTGCCGCTTTCCGCCGGTGAGCGAGCATGGGCTGAGAAGGCAGTCGAGATGTCGTACATGGATGTTGACAGGCCTGCGTACGCTGCGTCGGTGCGTGAGGCAGGCTTCGATGCCGATGACACTGCCCGAATAGTTGCTGGAGTTCTAATAGGAGGTAAAAATGCCTAATTATTTGACCCCAAACGAAGTTAAGGCAGAGGAGCTCGCAATGCTTGTCGAGTTCGGGGACCTTTGCAAGAGGGAGGGGCTTAGATACTCGCTCGCTGGCGGCACGCTGCTGGGTGCGGTGCGTCATAAAGGATTCATCCCTTGGGACGATGATATCGATGTGTCCATGCCACGTCCCGATTTTGATAGTCTGGTCGCACTTGCGCGCTCAGGGGCTTTGCCGATAAACCGTTCACTTGAACCTTATTCGGGCAACTGGGGACATCCGGTTTTTCTGAAATACATTAATCGCAATATCGCTGTGGATGCCCATTACGAGAACGGGGAAGGCTTTCTCTGGATGGACGTTACTCCCGTCGAGGGGCTTCCCGCCGACGAGAAAGAGCTTGCTCGCATATACAAGCGAGCTGGTAGGCTCCAACGGATTCTCATGTTCTGCAAAGCAGACTCTAAGGAAGGAAAGACACGGCTGAAACGCGCTTTTAAGCGACTATTTGTGCCTGTTGTAAATGCTGTAGGGGCTTTCGACCGCTCGATCTCCAAGCTGGACGATCTGGGAAGGGGATGCGTTTTCGGGAGCACCCCTTGGGTTGGCTGCACAGTATGGGGTCTATACGGAACGGGCGAGCGATACTCCTACTCGGGCTGGGAAGAAACTGTTCAACTCGAATTTGAGGGACAGAAGCTTAACGCGATTTCCTGCTGGGATGCTTATCTTTCGGGTCTCTACGGCGACTATATGCAGCTGCCACCCGAGGACAAGCGCATAACGCATGAGATTAAGGCATGGAGAACCAATGATACTGAAAAATAAAGATACCTCAGTGACCGCCGTAATATTCGCCGGCGGTGTCGGGACGAGAATGCATTCGAAGGACCTTCCGAAGCAGTTCCTTCGCATACATGGCAAGCCGATAATTGCGTGGACTATAGGCGTCTTCGAGAAGACACCTCGCATCGACAATGTCGTTGTTGTGTGCAATGCCAACTGGCTCGACTACTGCCAAAGCATTATTAGCGAGTTCAGTCTGAACAAGGTAAGAGCCGTTGTCGCTGGTGGCGAGACGGGTCAGCTCTCCATCCACAACGGCCTTTTGGCCGCAGCGAAACTATCCGACCCGAAGAAGACGGTAGTACTCATTCACGATGGCGTTCGTCCTCTCATCGATGCAGGCACCATCGAGCGCAACGTGGCCTCGGTGGAGGAGTTTGGCTCCTCCATCACATGCGTTAAGGCGAAGGAGACTATCTTGGTTAAAGCCGACGACGGAGTAGAGATCGTCCCACGTGAGAACGTGTTGCTGGCTCGTGCCCCGCAGGGATTCTGGTTGAGCGACATCCTGGCCGCACATAAAATGGCACTTGACGCGGGCGAAACTGGCTGCATCGACTCTGCAACAATGATGAAAGCGCAGGGAAATGACTTACACCTAATCGTTGGGCCCGATGAGAACATAAAGATAACCACTCAAGACGACTACTATTCGATGCGCTCCATCCTTGATTCACGCGAGAACAACCAGCTATATGCAGAGGGGGAAGATGAATAATGGGTGCATACGGGATAAACAACACCCTTGAGGCAGACTTCGCAGGAATAGATCGTGAGCTGATCGCCACCTTATCGGGTAAAGTCCTTGCCGTCTCCGGCGCCACAGGGTTCTTGGGGTCCCTGCTCGCTCGTCTCGTTATTTGGGCCAACGACAAGCTAGGATTGGGCACGAGACTAATCTTGTGTGTTCGTAACGCCGCTAAACTCGACGTCATCATGCCCGGAATTGCCGCTAGGGAGGATGTTACTGTCGCAGTAGTTGATTTCTCCGAGCCTTGTGCGGCTCTCAGCATAGACTTCGACTGTCTTGTCCACACTGCCGCCATTACCACTTCGAAGGTTATGGTTGAGCGTCCTGCAGACGTAATTAACATTATGATCAACGGCACGAGATGGGCACTCGAAAGTGCATGCATGAATTCGAAGTCGAAAGTACTCTTCTTATCCTCCATGGAGGCCTGTGGTAGCTTTGACGATGCCGTGGACGTATACGAGGGTACGATGGGTGCTATCGATATGGGCTCGGTACGATCTTGCTATCCCGAGGGCAAGCGGCTCGGAGAACTGATGTGTCTTGCTTATGCAAAGCAATTTGGCATCAACGCCGTGGCTGGGCGACTCGCCCAGACCTTCGGAGCGGGGATTCTGCCGACCGAAGGTCGCGTCTTCAAACAGTTTGCCTCGAGTGCCATGGCTGGTGAGCCAATCGTGCTCCATACGGACGGGATGAGCGAAGGCAATTACGTGTATTCGACCGACGCTCTCTCAGCTATTCTTTTGCTCTTATCCAAGGGCATCTCTGGGGAGACCTACAACATTGCGAATGAGGCATGCCACTCAACGATCCGCGGCATGGCAGAGATGGTGGCAGAAAGATTCGGAGGTGACCATTATAGCGTTGTAATCGAAGGAAAAGACTCCTCACAGTTCGGATACGCTGCACCTACGAAGATGACGCTGCGCTCGAACAAACTTCGCGCGCTTGGTTGGGAACCGAAAGTTAATTTAGAAGAATCTTACCGCAGATTGATTGGTTTTTTAGCTGATAGTAACAGCAATTGTTAGCTAATCTAATTTAACTATTTATAACAGTTCCAGCTGTGTTTTCGGTTCCGGATGCCATTAGTGTCCGGAACCCGGTATTGTTTAAAATTGGGATCTTAATGATAAGCACTATGAAATCCAATAAACCTCGTGTTTTAGTTTCAGGAGTTGGGACACGTTTTGGTGGTACTGAGACCGTAGTGAGCCGCTATATTGGCGCTTTGTCTGAAAAATATGCTTTCGACACTATTAGCTCAAGACCATATCAACAAGTCGAGTACTCAATGGGAGACAATAGAATCATCAATATACCGGGGTGGAAAGAAAATCCCATTGAACATATAACCCGACTTCGCCGCTTATTTTACGGGCATGGAACTGAATACTGTGCTTTTTGGGCATAATGCAAACTCTTATTGGAATATTGAAACAATTGAGCTTGCGGCTAAGGCGAATATTCCTGTTAGGATTTGTCACTATCATTGTTCACAAGCACTGGGCGGGCCAGCGAAAAGGTTTTCCACCTGGGCACTTAGAAAACATGTTGCGAATTTAAGCAATGTTTTACTCGCCTGTTCCCAGGAGGCTGGGGAATACGCGTTCCCTGGTCATACTTTTGACATTTTAAATAATGCTTTTGATGTTTCCTTATTTTCATATCAGGAAACAAACCGTCTTTCAGTTCGAGCTGAACTTGGTTTAAGGGATAGTTTCGTCATCGGCCATGTTGGGCGGCTTTCATCAGTGAAGAATCAGATATTGTTAGTTCGTTCTTTACCCGAAATTATTAAATTTAGAGCTAATGCAATGCTGGTGCTAGTGGGTGAGGGCCCCTCAAAAGAATTGATCATGGAAGAGGCGCGATCTCTTGGTGTCGAAAACCATTTGGTTCTTACGGGGCCTCGCATGGATGTAGCCTCTCTTCTGTCCGCATTTGACGTGTTTGCTTTTCCCTCGGTATTCGAAGGGCTCGGCATGGCTGCGGTCGAGGCGCAAGCAAATGGATTGCCCTGTGTGATTTCTGATCAGGTGCCTCGAGCTGTTGCCGTCTCAGACTCAGTTTGTTTTCTACCTCCAGAAAACCCCTCTTTGTGGGCTGACACGCTCTGTGCCTTTGATCGTTCTTCCTTTTGCCTCAAACCAAATTTAATAAATAGATTCGATATCAATAAAGAGTCATTAAAACTTGCGGAATATTTCAAAGGCTCCAAGCCCGGATTCGGTGACTAGGATACATCATCATCCTTAGACCTTCTTGCATTAGAACTAAGCGGCAAATTAAATAATTTTGCATTGCATATTATGCCGGACTGTAATTTGAGCAGTTCTTTTTGAAACAGGTGATTTAGATTGTCAAGGTTAAAGGTCGATGAAGCTCTATATTACTTTTCATTTGCCATCTTCTCTATTCAATGCGCAATCGAACGTACGACATTTACTGAGATTCTTTTCATCCCAATAGATGAATTTACTTCACTTACTCAGGCTCTCATAGTATTCTCTCTCATCTCGAAATACATCATGCAGAGAGCATCATTTAAATGCTGGGCATTCTCGTTAGCAATTGTTCTTATAAGCTTCATTTCCTGGCGTCAATCGGGTGAAAGCTCGTTATTTTGGGCTTCTATATTTATAGTCTGTGCAAACAACGTAAGGATTCGACCCCTTGCAAAAATTGCATTAACCGTATCCTTTGCTACTCTTATTATCACAATATTATCTGCCGGTTTCGGAGTTATCGAGAATAAAGTATTTGTTCGCGGTGGAATCACTCGATATGCCCTGGGATTTAACCATCCGAATGCATTAGGCCTATATCTCTTTAATGCGTGCGTTGCTTTTTCCGCGCTTCGCTTCGGCAAGAATCCTATACCCGATTTCGGTTTAATTGCTGTTTCTATTTTAATCAATTTAACTTTTGCCGACTCACGAACTTCTGCACTCCTCTTAGTTTTACTGGCAATATTCTTGACCATTTTTTTCTTTGTGAGAACAGACAGATTGCGTAAAAAGGTATTAACCTATTTCCTTGTGGCTGTATTTATAGTTATTATCGTAAGTGCATACTTAATGATTGCCTATAATCCTTCCAATCCTATTCAATTTGAACTTAATAAACTGCTTTCTGGTAGGCTGAGGCTTGCAAATGGTTATTTCGAAATGCAGCCGATTACTTTGTTTGGATCAGATTTCTCCGGCTTACCACCAATCTATTGGGAGAATGGTGTTCCGTCTGCATTTGTTGTGGACAACGCTTGGTGCCACCTATTGCTTAGGTTTGGCTTGATACCAGCATTCTGTTTTTTGTTCGGCTATATCGCTATCTTAATCAAGGCTGTACGTCAAGGTTGGTGGAATTCAATCTTCTTCGGGCTTGTCCTGATGAGCATTTATGGACTGTGTGAAACGCTTGGTATCCATTTCGAATGCAATTATTTCTTATTCGCTGTTGGAGCTGAACTACTCTATACAAACGTTTTTATGAGCGAAAAGTCATCAGCGACGGGCCGTTCGTATTCATATTTCGAGATTGGTAACGATTGTGTCTAGCATCAATACCCGCAAGTCGGACATTGTTTGGAATTATATTGGAACGATTGTTTCGATGGCGAGCGGCTTCGTACTTCTCCCGCTGCTCATGCATTTCCTTTCTAGCTCTGAACTTGGCCTTTGGTATGTATATGTAGCATTATCCAACTTTGCCATGCTATTTGAGTTTGGCTTCAACCCAACTTTTGCTCGAAACATAGTCTATGTGATTAGCGGAGCACAACATCTATCCATTGAAGGCTGCGACATAAAATCAGTTCAAGAGGGTATCGATTGGCATCTCCTGAACACTGTAATAAAGGCTTCAAAAGTTATATATGCAATCCTCGCTGTTGTAGTTTTAGCTCTGCTCTCGACGATAGGCTCTCTGTACATATCGTTTGTGGCTTCTGGAATGGGTTCATTCGATATTTGGGTCTCCTGGGGTCTATTTTGCGCATCAGTGTTTCTTAACCTTTATTTTCTATGGTCGATTACTGTTCTTCGCGGATACGGCGATATAGCTGGCGAGAATAAGGCAGTCGTTATCGGAAGAGCGGCTCAGCTATCAGTTAGCGCCATACTGCTGCTATTGGGTTACGGTCTTGTTGGCGCAGCAATCGGATATCTTGCTAACGCTATACTGCTTAGGCTTTCTGCTGTAGTCATGCTCAGGAAGCATAAGGAGATCGAGAAGGGGAGACATTCAGACACGATGCCGGTAGAGGCATCGTCGATCCGAGAAATTTTCCTTACTATTTTCCATGTAGCATGGCGAGACGGCCTCGTGCAACTTGCGGTATACGCCTCGACCCAAGCCATGAGCATTCTAAGTTCGATTTTTCTTGGGCTAGCCGAGACGGGTACATATTCAATCCTTCTTCAGTTTGCAAACGCCATTTATAATTTTGCATCAACGTATCCAAAGTCTTTCTTTCCGGCGATGCAATCTGCTTTCGCAGGGGGAGACATGGAGAGGCAAAGAGAATATGTCTCCACAGGCATCGTAGGTTACTGGGGTCTGTTCGCTATCGGGACTGCTGGTGTTTACATTTTCGTTCTTCCCCTGCTACCCCTCTTTAAGCCCAACGTTTCCGTTGATTACGGTCTATTTCTGGGCATGTGTCTCTACCTCGCGCTGCTTCAGCAGCATTCAATCTTCTGCAATTACATAATAAGCATGAATGAAATACCGTATATGTGTGGTTACATCGCTGCGGCGGCACTCGGCACAGTGCTTGTTTGCCTTATGTGCGGTGTCTTCGATATGGGCGCTTGGGGAATTGTTCTGGGTCAGGCCTTCTCCCAAATTGTTTACAACAATTGGAAGTGGCCTATGTATCTTTGCAATAAATTGAATATGACTTACCGTGGTATCGTTGTTGAAGGCATTCGCAACTGGAAGGGAAAGCTCACGCGGAACAGACGGTAGCCGCATCTCGCCTCGTTGTGATTTGCCTATCGTTGAGGTACATAACTCAAAGCATTAGCCGGTATTCAAATAACTTTATTAACCAGCCTTAAACTAGGGTCAAGTTTGCGACTGTACAGAATAAGATTTGCGATTCATGATAGGTGCGCAATACGGCTAACTTCACATCAAGCGTTCTGCCAATTTCTCGAAAGCACTCATTTGGTTTGAGTAAGAAGTTTAAGCGAGTTTCTTTTTTAATCAACAGCAAGCCCGTTAAGTCGTGCCCCGAAAATTGCTTTGTCTTAGGTACAAGAAATATCCGAATAATTAATTTAATTAAGTAAGAATGGATATAACTGTGGCTTCGACTCATAAAACAGCTAAGGTTAACTATCCAAATTTGGATCTCATGAAGTTCTTTCTGGCCTTGCTTGTAGTTGAGATTCACACAAGGCCATTGAAGTGCTTTTATTTTGCAGAAACCCTGATTGAAGGGATTGATGTGCTGGCCGTACCCCTCTTTTTTCTCGCGTCCGGCTTTCTTTGTTTTCGAGATCTTAACTATGCATCCTTTGGCGTTGCTATTTCCGCTGGCACTGAACGCGTCCGCAATACCATTATTAAATTATTGCGCTTGTATTTGATATGGACTCTTCTCTATCTTCCCCCTCACCATCTTCGGCAATGTGCTTCTCGGTAAAAACCTTCTTCATGGTTCTTTATCCTTCATCCGGGGACGTTTGTTCGTAGGGGAGAATTATTGATTCGTGGCCTTTATGGTATTTGCTGGCGAGCATCGTTGGTTTCACGCTTGTCTTTATTTGCCTTCATAGGGGGGGGTGGCGGTTTAAGCACATAATTCCATTTTCCCTAATCTTATTACTCCTTGGCTTCGGTATTACTTACGTGCAGGGCTGGGATGGCGCTCCGGTGTATTTAGCGGTTCCGATTAGGATTTATTGTCGCGTGTTCGGCAGTTCTCGCAACGGTCTGTTTGAAGGGTTTTTCTATATTGCTGTGGGTGCAGCACTTGGTTTGAAATGGGATCAACTGAACAGAGTCCCATTGTTACTTGAATTTGCAGCTGTTGCGTTTGGGCTCGCTGGCACATATTTGGTGAGCAACGACGCGCATCTGCCATTCTGCGCAATTGCAAGCATTGGTTTGTTTTTACTATCAGTCCGCAGGTACGGCGTGAACTTGAATTCCTGTGCGCTAGCGCGCCGTATGAGCACAATTATTTACCTTGTGCATATGTATTTCGTTGTCGTGTTTGTCTACGGAATCTGCGGACAATCAAATCCGGATCTGTATGCGAGTAACGTAAATCGCCCGTTGTTGTTTCTTTTTACTCTGAGTGGTTCAATTATAGTTTCTACCTTAGTAATCGGCGTTTCAAAGAGGATGCCGATAATTAAAGCGGCCTTTGGAATTTAATTAGGGGTATCTCTCATGCTTCCTCCGCCCGTAGGAAATAGGCGAGCACTTATCTCTTATGAATTCACTTGGCTGATACCTACAAAGCTGCTCGTGTAATTCCGTTTCCCAATCAAGCTAATACAAGCGAAGCGCAAGCCGCTATGTAGATCGCCCCCCCCAGCAACGAAATTCCTAAACTCGAGTGATTCGTTGCTGGGGGGGCGATCTAATATTTTCTTTATGAAGACCGAGAAAGGGATGCCAAACCCCCAGGTAGTCGTATGGCGCTGTAAATGCTGTGACAATCCTCCGTCCAGACGTTGGAGGTCCATTTATCTCGATTTATATCGCGACTAAACTAAAATTTAACCGATCTTTAGCGAGAATGGCAAAAGCCAGGAACATATCTGCCCTTGCGGACCGGGTCTCTTGGTCGTCACTGCACATACGCGCGACGCATCCTAGCGAAGCTCACTCAAACTCAATTCTCAATGCGAAGACATACGTTGCGGAAACTTTTAGAGAGAATAGCCCATAGGCATCAATGCTCATCCCAGGACGCGTAGAGGTGCACGGTTCCCGACCAGGCGCTCCAGCCGGTCTCCCACCCGTCCGGCAGCAGGCGGTAGGAGCAGCCGCCGGGGAGCCTCCCGTCCTCGAGGGCGACCCAGCCGGCCCTGCCGTCCGGCATGGTCGCCCACCAGGTGTTGTCCCAGTCCCTGTAGGCGCGCCATCCCAGGAACTTCGCGGAGCCGTTAGAGAACCCGAGCTCCGAGGCGGTCAGCGTCGGCATCGGGCGACCGTAGGCGACCGGGGTCGACTGGGGCGAGGCGCCCGAGGCGGCGGCGCTGTGGTAGAAAACCTCATAACCAGTCTTTGGTTGATACGTCACTTCGAAATTCAGCTTTACGTTCAATTTGTTACTTGATGATGTTATTACTTTAGACGATGCTGAAAGTTCAGCCTTGATGGCGTTCGACTTCCATTCCCACAGGCTTATCTTATACGCAATTATTCCGTTTTGAATGCCGCTGATACTGGGCGGAAAACTTTGGTTGTCAGCGTCTATCGAGAAGCCAGTCTCCTTGGCGTTCAAGTGCTGCTGGATGAGGTCGACATACTTGCCAGCCCATTCATCTGCCTTACCATTGCGTACAAAGTAGTTATCTTTTAGACTGTTAGAACGCGTAGCATAGCCATCAACAGAATAAATCTTTTCGTGCCCAGGGTGCGCTGTTAGCGCCGGGCGATTTTAGCCGCTAATAGTCAAACTATTTTGACCAATCCCGGTCACCGAATAATGGCCACCGTGCCTCCCCGCCGCCACTACGCTGGTGGTGCCAACACGCCGGCGTTAGGAG
>ENA-OQEL01000513-OQEL01000513.1-human-gut-metagenome-genome-assembly--contig:-NODE-513-length-13620-cov-2.259690_pt1 | contig 13620 bp, 19 predicted proteins | sample MGYA00242796_ERZ504637 | MGnify/ENA primary metagenome ERZ504637 (study PRJEB26092, sample SAMD00036306) | human gut metagenome | host: Homo sapiens | study: EMG produced TPA metagenomics assembly of... | reverse complement strand
GGATATGATAAAAATCATATCCTTTTCTTATTATTATCTAGAATGAAAGTTATTCATATAGATAAAACATTCTATCCATCAACTGCCATTTTTTCAGCCGAAGACGCTCCCGGCTCTGCCTGTTGAAAGACAGACATATACTCTTCCCATTCTGCCTGGCGAGGCAACGTAGCCATTCTGGCCATGGCCGTATCCCAATCAAAATCGAGAGGAGTTTCCACTATCATAAACAAATTAGTCCCCAGGATATAAATTTCCATTTCCAAAATACCGACTTCACGAATAGCTGCCAATGTTTCCGGCCAAACCTTGCCTTCCGAATGGCGCTTTCTATACTCGGCTATCAAGGCCGCATCGTTTTTCAGATTCAACATCTGGCAATAACGTTTTACCGGTCCCTGATATTTTCCGAACTTTATATCCTTGCTTTTTGTTTTCCATTATTCTCTTACTTCCCAACCTAATGCACTAGCTCCCAACACGGCGGCATCAGCATCCTTCAATTCAGAAATCAACAATTTAGTCTTACCTTCGTAAATTTTCAAGATATTATCATCTATAGCTTTACGAATCGGCTTCATGATATAATCACCGGATTTTGCTAATCCACCAAACAGAATAATCGCTTCCGGACTGGAGAAAGCAATGAAATCCGCCAAAGCCTCACCCAAAATACGTCCTGTATATTCAAAGATATCTTGTGCTAATTTATCCCCTCTTACAGCCGCGTCAAAAACATCTTTAGATACAATATCTTCAGCCGGGATGTCTCTTAACAAACTAGGTTCGGGACGGGCAACTAGAAATTCACGTGCCGTGCGTGCCACACCTGTAGCCGAACAATAAGTTTCCAAACAGCCCTTACGACCACAACCACACTGACGTCCGTCACGACGAACTATCACATGTCCCAATTCTCCGGCAAAACCATCGTGTCCGTAAACCAGTTGTCCATTTATTACAATACCACTACCAACACCGGTTCCAAGAGTAATCATAATAAAGTCTTTCATACCACGAGCCGCACCATAAGTCATTTCGCCGATGGCGGCAGCATTAGCATCATTTGTCAAAGCAGTAGGAACACCTATTGCTTCTTCAAACAAAGCAGCCAAGGGAATCACCCCTTTCCAAGGAAGATTTGGAGCAAATTCAATGGTACCGTTATAGTAGTTTCCATTAGGAGCACCTACCCCCATACCTTTAATTTTTTCTACGCCACCGAACGATTCAATCAACGGACGCAACTTTGAACTGACCGCCTCTACATAATCCTCTATTTTAGAAAATGATTGTGTCTTAACTGAATCGGTAGCCAATACGTTACCACGCGAATCTACAATGCCAAAAACTGTATTAGTTCCGCCAATGTCCATACCTACTACGTAGGGTTTTTCCATGCCTGTTACCATGATATATTATTATTTAGGGTTAGTTATTTTGAGCAAATGTACACAATGCGAAAAAAGAGAGCAAATTTTTTTCAATTATTTCATATAGCATTGCAACTTTTTGTATCTTCGGCACGTCTAACCAGACAAACACAAGTTAAATTTCATCGGTAATGATACATTTAGAGAATATCAACAAAACCTATCATAACGGAGCTCCGCTACATGTTTTGAAAGGTATCAACCTCGACATAGAACGAGGTGAGTTTGTTTCTATTATGGGAGCTTCGGGTTCCGGAAAGTCCACTTTATTGAATATTTTAGGCATCTTGGACAATTACGATTCGGGAGAATATTATTTGAACGATGTATTAATCAAGAATCTGAGTGAAACCCGCTCTGCCGAATACAGAAACCGGATGATAGGATTTATCTTTCAGTCTTTCAACCTGATTTCTTTTAAAAATGCGGTAGAAAATGTAGCTCTTCCCCTCTTCTATCAAGGAGTGAGCCGAAAAAAAATGGAATCAAATGGCATTAGAATACCTTGACAACTAGGTCTTAAAGAATGGGCGCATCATATGCCCAATGAATTGTCCGGCGGACAAAAACAACGTGTAGCCATAGCACGTGCCTTGATATCCAAACCGCAAATCATCCTCGCCGATGAACCTACCGGAGCCCTGGACAGCAAAACATCCGTGGAAGTGATGAATATTCTGAAAGAACTGCATAAAAACGAGGGACTGACAATCGTTGTCGTCACTCATGAAAGTGGAGTAGCAAACCAAACGGACAAAATCATCCATATTAAGGACGGACTGATTGAACGGATTGAAGAAAACATAGACCATAATGCCTCTCCTTTCGGCAAGAACGGATTCATGAAATAACTGACACACATGATTGATCTTATTCAAGAAATATTCGGAACAATAAAGCGCAATAAATTACGCACGTTCCTCACCGGCTTTGCCGTAGCTTGGGGTATCTTCATGTTGATCGTACTGCTGGGGGCAGGCAACGGACTAATCCATGCTTTCGAAAGCTCATCTGCAGATATGGCTATGAATTCCATCAAAGTATTTCCAGGCTGGACTTCCAAAGCATACGATGGATTAAAAGAAGGACGCCGCATTGAACTGGACAATAAAGACTATCGGATAACCGAAACCGATTTCCTCCAAAATGTCATCAGTGTAGGAGCTACCGTACGTCAGAGTAATGTGACTTTAACATACGGGCAAGACTATGTATCCACCACACTGGAAGGAGTATACCCTAATCATAAAGATGTAGAAAGAGTAAAACCTGCAGGGGGGCGATTTATCAATGACATTGATATCCGTCAACGGCGAAAAGTAATCATTCTTCATACAAAAACCGCAGAAATGCTCTTTAAAAAAGACGCAGACAAAGCTATCGGAAAATTTGTCAACGCCAATGGAGTAGTATATCAAGTAGTAGGCCTATTTACCGACAAGGGAAGTTTCCAACCTAATGCCTTCATCCCATTCACCACCTTACAACTCATATATAATAAAGGTGACAAGCTGAACAATTTGATATTTATGACACGAGGACTCGATACAGAAGAAAAAAATGAAATCTTTGAAAAGGAGTACCGCAAAGCTATCGGCATACACCACCGGTTTACAGCTGATGACAAAGGCGCTATCTGGATGTGGAACCGTTTCACTCAATTCCTGCAACAAGAAAAAGGTATGCGCATTCTGACTATAGCCATTTGGGTAATAGGCATATTCACTTTGCTGAGTGGCATCGTAGGTGTAAGTAATATCATGCTGATCACAGTAAAAGAACGGACCCGTGAATTTGGTATCCGCAAAGCGTTAGGTGCCAAACCTATATCTATCTTATGGCTAATTATAGCCGAAAGCGTAACAATTACCACCTTTTTCGGGTATATAGGAATGGTGGCAGGTATCGCTGCCACAGAATACATGAATACAGTGGCAGGAAACCAAACTGTAGACGCAGGCGTTTTCACCGAAACAGTTTTCCTCAATCCCACAGTAGATATCAGTATAGCCATACAAGCAACCATGACATTGGTGATAGCCGGTACACTGGCAGGCTTCTTTCCTGCTCGTAAGGCCGTCATGATCCGACCAATCGAAGCACTTAGAGCAGATTAAAATTATGAGAATAGATTTAGACAGGTGGGAAGAAATATTCATCACCATTACCAGAAACAAGACACGTAGCCTATTGACCGCTTTTGGTGTTTTTTGGGGCATATTCATGCTGGTGGCCCTTATGGGGGGTGGCCAAGGACTACAAGATATGATGTCGGCCAACTTTAAAGGATTCGCCACCAACTCCGTTTTTTTCCGGAAGTAATAAAACCAGTGAAGCCTATAAAGGATTTAGAAAAGGACGTTATTGGGATATGGAATTTAACGATGTGGAACGTATCCGCCAAGCCGTACCGGAAGTAGAAGTTATCACTCCCAATATCAGCCGATGGGGCTCTACTGCTATTTTTCGGAGACAAGAAAAGCTCCTGTGCCGTCAGAGGATTGCAGCCTGATTATGAAAAGATAGAAGCTCAAAATATTACAATGGGGCGCTTTATCAATGAACGTAGACATACTGGAAAACCGGAAAGTCTGTACCATAGGGAAAACGTGTATACGACGAACTGTTTTCCCCAAGGAGGAAACCCATGCGGACAATATTTGCGTGTGGATGGTATTTATTATCAGATTGTAGGTGTTAGCTTATCAACCAGTAACATGAATATCAATGCCGGAACAGAGGATAGTGTAACTCTTCCATTTACTACCATGCAAAAAGCATACAACTTTGGAAAGCGCATTGATTTAGTCTGTATTACCGTAAAACCGGGAGTAACTGTTACCAGTATAGCCGACAAAATAGAACAAGTAATCAAGAAAGCGCACTATATTCACCCGGACGACAAACAAGCGGTGATCATGGTCAATGCAGAAGCAATGTTCAGCATGATTGACAATCTGTTCACAGGCATCAAAATTTTGGCATGGATGGTAGGTTTGGGAACATTACTGGCAGGAGCTATCGGAGTAAGCAATATTATGATGGTTACCGTGAAAGAACGTACAACCGAAATCGGCATCCGCCGAGCCATTGGCGCACGCCCTAAAGATATTCTAAACCAAATTCTTTCTGAAAGCATGGTATTGACAACTTTTGCAGGGTTAATGGGGATTAGTTTCGGAGTCTTGATCTTACAAGGATTAGAAGTAGGAACGGCAGCTTCGGGTACAGAGGCTCATTTTCAAATCAGCTTCTGGATGGCCGTCGGGGCTTGCATTTTATTGATGGTCTTAGGTATGCTGGCCGGATTAGCACCGGCCTATCGCGCTATGGCCATCAAACCAATTGAGGCTATAAGAGACGAATAAAACCATCCGACGTAACGGATAAAGTTTCCATGCAAGAACCAACAAGAATAAAAAAATAATAAAACAAACAGATATGAAAAAGTATGTAAAAATTGCACTATTAGTCATCGTTGCACTGATATTCATCGGAACATTTGTATTTCTCTATCAAAAATCACAACCCAAAGCCAGCGTGTATACTATATTAAACGCAGAAATCACCGATCTGAAAAAGACCACTGTAGCTACTGGCAAAAATAGAACCACGTGACGAGATTCTGATTAAGCCACAGATTTCAGGTATCATTGACGAGGTATATAAGGAAGCCGGACCAAAAAATAAAGAAAGGAGAAGTGATTGCCAAAGTAAAGGTGATCCCCGAACTGGGACAACTAAACTCAGCAGAAAGCCGTGTAAGGCTGGCAGAAATCAATGCCAGACAAGGGGAAACGGACTTTGCCCGCATGAAAAAACTGTTCGAAAGCAAACTTATCAGCAGTGAAGAATACGAAAAGAGTGAAGTAGCTGTAAAACAAGCACGTGAAGAATTACAAACAGCCAAAGACAATCTGGAAATAGTCAAAGAAGGTATCACTAAAAACAAAGCTTCATTCAGTAGTACCCTTATCCGATCTACTATTGACGGATTGATTTTAGATGTGCCCGTAAAAGCCGGTAACTCCGTCATAATGAGCAACACATTCAATGACGGAACCACTATCGCCACCGTAGCTAACATGAATGATCTGATTTTCCGCGGCAATATTGATGAAACGGAAGTAGGACGCATACACGAAGGCATGCCGGTAAAAATAACTTTAGGAGCCTTACAAAACATGGAATTTGATGCACAACTAGAATATATATCCCCCAAAGGTGTAGAAGAAAATGGTGCTAACCAATTTGAGATCAAAGCAGCCATCACAGTCCCCGACAGTATTACCATCCGTTCCGGATATAGCGCAAATGCGGAAATCGTTCTGGCACGTGCCAGCAAGGTACTGGCAGTACCCGAAAGTACTGTTGAGTTTAAAAAACGACTCTACTTTTGTATATGTATTGACTGATAGTGTACCTTCACAAAAATTCAGCCGTCGTGCCGTTATTACAGGTATGAGTGACGGTATCCAGATTGAAATAAAGAACGGTCTGAATGTCAATGAAAAAGTACGCGGAGCAGAAAAGAAATAACAGAATATCATTATGAAGAAACAAATCATTATAGCCTTGGCCACCCTGACTGCATTACCGGCCGTTTCCCAAGAAAAATGGGATTTACGTAAATGCATTGATTATGCTATAGAACACAACCTGAGCATCAAGCAACAGGAAGCAGCAAGAGATCAAAATGCAGTGGATTTGAATACTGCTAAATACAGCCGTCTGCCTAATCTGAACGGTAATGTGGGACAGTCATTTAACTTCGGCCGTGCCTTACAGGCAGACAATACGTATGGCGACCGTAATACCAAAAATACCAACTTCTCACTCAGTACCAGCATCCCTTTATTTACAGGATTGCGAATACCGAACAACATCGCTCTCAGCAAACTAAACCTGAAAGCAGCTATAGAGGACTTGAACAAGGCCAAAGAAGATATCAGCATTTCTGTCACCTCTGCCTATCTACAAATTCTTTTTAATGAAGAATTAGCAAAAGTAGCTCACAACCAAGTAGAGTTAAGCCGGGAACAGCTGGAATTGAAAGAAGCTTATTTCAAAAATGGGAAAGCATCTGAAGCCGAAGTCTACGAAGCCCGCACACGTGTCGCCCAAGACGAAATGTCAGCAGTACAGGCTGACAATAACTATCAGTTAGCTTTGTTAGAACTGAGCCAACTGTTGGAACTTCCGACTCCTGACGGATTTGGAGTAGTATCTCCCCGTGTAGAGGATAATTTCACTCTGCTTTCACTTCCCGAAGATATCTATGCACAAGCTGTTCTGAACAAACCAAGTATTAAAGCAGCCCAATTTCGTCTGGAAGGTGCAGCCAAAAGTATCCGTATTGCCCAAAGTTCCTGGTATCCGCAATTAAACTTCGGTGCAGGTATAGGAACAAACTACTATAATATTTCAGGAGTAGAAAATGCTTCATTCAGCAGTCAGTGGCATCAAAATTTTAATAAATACCTGCAATTCTCACTCAGCATTCCGTTGTTCAACCGTTTTGACACACGAAATAAAGTAAAGAACGCACGCATCCAGCGCACTGCTTTATCATGGAAGTTGGAAGAAAGCAAAAAGGCTCTTTTCAAAGAAATACAGCAAGCATACTATAATGCAGTAGCTGCCGAAAGCAAATATAAAAGCAGTAATACAGCTACGGATGCTTCTGAGGCTTCCTTCCGTCTGATGAGCGAAAAATATGCCAATGGTAAAGCCAACGCTACTGAATACAATGAGGCTCGTACCAATTGGATGAAAGCCGTTTCGGATATGCTTCAAGCAAAATATGATTATCTGTTCCGTACCAAAATTCTGGATTTCTACAAAGGAGTTCCTCTTACTTTAGAATAATTTCTTAAGATTCACCACAGATTTTCACAGTCCATTCATAATCAAATTCTGCGTTGACCTGTGGTGAATCATCATAAAAATGATCTTTACAATCCGGACAATTCATTGTATCTCCAACTCTTATTTACGTCAATTTTCGTCGTTTTTCAAATCATACTATACCGTACGCATACGCACTACAGTTCTCTCCTTAGAATTACTTTTATTGCTTCCTCCTGAACGTTCCGAATCTTTCTCTTTCTTACCATTTCCTCTTCTCACATCCCTGCCGGATGGAGTAATACGCCTATTTTCATGACGGTCCTTATCAACCTGTGAGTTCTGTCCACGTCGTGAAGGGCGCCCATCATGCTTGTTATTATGATCCTTCTTCGGTCTGTCCGGCCTTGCCTGTGGAACAGACGGACGATGATGATCACCCGACGGCCTGTCAGGACGGATTTGAGGTCTGTTTGGACTAGCCTGAGGAGGAGTGGCTGGGCGATGATGATCCTTTTGAGGAGGACGAACAACTATATTAAAATCACGACGACGGTGCATATCATACGTCATTCTATCATGGCGGATACGATAATGTCCGTCGTACACATCATGGCGATAATGGTCACGATAATGGATCTTATAATAACTGACATTATTGAAATGAGTACGATAATGCCCTCCGCAATAACTAGCATAGTGATGCGGTTTGCCATAGTAGAAAAAATTCACATTATTATATACCAGATAGATACGGAACTGCCATTTGTTCTCATGCGCATAAATGGGACGGTAGAAATGCTCAGCCCTCATAAAACGACGATATTGCGCACTGGAAAAGTATCCAACGAAGATCATCATTACGCACATCCAAAAAATCATAATAACGTTCCAACGCATAATCATAGCCTCTTACCACATCATCCATCAGATAACGGACATTATTGATAAAATCATAATTCACCTCATATACATCATTGTATTGCTGCGGAGTGAGTTTCAGTTCGTATGCCATACGGTCGGTAAGAAAACGAGTGTTCTGTCTCATTTTGCTGATACTCATGGCCCCCATTGCGGGAATAGTTATACCTAGCATACAAATCACTATCAGTAATGTAGTCCATCTTTTCATAGCTGTTACGTTTTTTAGTTTGTTAGTTCTATGGCACAAAAATAGGGGAAATCACTTTCCCCCACAATTGATTTTCCCCATAAATTCATAGGGCTTTTCCTATATCTGGTAGGGAAAAGCTCCACTAAGTAAGGCGTATCCCCTCAGCTTCTAAAACAACCAGACGTTTTTTATATAAATCCCCCACCGCTTTTTTGAAAGTTTTTTACTGACACCAAAAGCATCATAGATATCCTCTGCAGCACTTTTATCATTCAATGGAGTGAAACCTTCATGATCTTTAATATATTGTAATAACACTTCTGAAAAATCATCCACCTTCTTTGCGCCTAACTTTTGCAGAACCAAATCTATCTTGCCATCCTCACGCACCTGCTTTACATAAGCCTTCAGCCGCATACCGGCTTCTAAAGGTTGGAAAATCTCATTATCGTAAAGCAAACCACTGAACTTATTTTCCACAATAGCTTTAAATCCCAAATCTGTTTTCTGCCATATCAGGATATCCACTTCCTGCCCCAGCCGATAATCGGGATGTTCTTTAGAAAGATAATGCTCCACTTTAGCAGATGCCATAATGCGGTAACTATCTTCGTCTATATGTGCGTGTATTATATACTTTCTCCCTTTCTGCATTTTCATCTTTTGTTCACGGAAAGGTACAAAAAGGTCTTTCATTAATCCCCAATTCAAAAACGCACCAAACTCATTAACCCATGCCACTTCCAAACAGGCAAACTCGTCCACCTGCACCAATGGCTGTAAAGTGGTAGCTATCAACCTTTCCTCATTGTCGAGGTAAAGAAAGACATTCAGCACATCGCCAGGCTTACAGCCTTCGGGCACATAACGCGTAGGCAATAAAATCTCTCCGTCATCGCCTCCATCTAAATAGACACCAAAGTCTACTTCTTTTACAACCTTCCAGCTGGTTGTATTTTCCCAGTTTTACGTTTCATTAGCTAAATTTTTTCTCAAAGATAAATAAAAAGCACTATCTTTATCTCGCTATTAACAAAGAAAACCCCAATTTAGTTATTGGATAATTTTATCTTTTACAATCCTACACGCCTCATCTTTGGCAAAGGCATGATTGCCCAATTGTCCCAACAGATACCGGCCAACAAGAGAATCATGATCACTTTCGGAGGTGGCAGTAGTAAAAACAAATGGAGTCTATGAACAAGTAATCCAAGCCCTTGAGGACGTGATTACACGGAGTTTTGGGGAATAGAATCAAATCCTGATATATCTACCCCTGAAAAAAAGCTATAGAATCAGGCAAAGAAAAAAAACAATCAACTTCCTGCATGGCAGTAGGTGGCGGCTCAGTTATAGACGGTACCAAGTTGATTTCCGCTGGTATTCCCTACGACGGAGATGCCTGGGAACTAGTTAAAAAAGGCAGTGCACAAAATACTATTCCTTTAGGAACTGTGCTAACTATTCCCGCCACAGGTTCAGAAATGAATAACGGAGCTGTAATTTCATGCCGTGAAACTCATGAAAAATATCCATTTTTCTCCTCTCATCCTGTATTTTCTATCCTAGATCCGACAGTAACTTTCTCATTGCCCGACTATCAGATAGCTTGCGGACTGGCAGACACTTTTCGTACACGTCATGGAACAATACATGACCAAAACAAACGAATCTTATCTAATGGACCGCTGGAGCGAAAGCATCCTTCGTACATTGGTACAAATCGCTCCGCAAATCAAAGAAAACAAACAGGATTATCACTTGATGAGTGAATTTATGATGTCCGCCACTATGGCTTTGAACGGTTTCATTGCTATGGGAGTATCCGAAGACTGGGCCACCCACATGATAGGGCATGAGCTGACTGCATTACATGGCATGACACACGGCCAGACACTGGCTATCGTATTTCCCGGAACTCTACGGACACTCGCCGACAAAAAGGCGTGACAAAATACTACAATATGGCGAACGTATCTGGGGAGTTACTTCAGGAGTTCCCAGTGTACGAGTATCGCTAACCATAGAAAAGACTGAAGAATTCTTTAGAAATTTAGGACTTAAGACCCGTTTGGATGAAGCAGGAATAGGCGATGATACCATCGAAGAAATAGTACGCCGGTTCAATGAGAGAGGCGCAGCATACGGAGAGGACGGTGATGTAACTGGAGAAGTGGCACGCCGGATTCTGCAAAACTGTAAATCGAAAAAAAGAAAACAACTGATACAGGAGGAACGAGTATGAAAACAGTTATTCTTACTTCTTTCAAAAGTGATGTCCGAGCACACATGTTACAGGATCTTCTGAAAAAATGAAGGTATAGAATCCATGTTGCAGGGAGAGTATACAGCCCAAGTTTTGGCTTATATTCCGGGAATGGAAATAAAGGTTCTAGTCTTCGAAAAAGATTATGCCCGGGCATTTGAAATCCTGAAAGCCAGTTTTCCCGAGAAAGTATAAGCATAACTTTCTTCTACACCATTCAAACTTTCTCATCCATATCTTGTTATAGGGAGTATTCAAACCTAAACTAAAGATGTACATGAGAAAGTTTTATTTTTACCTTTACTGGCACTGCTAGCTTCGTGCGGTAAAGATGAGGATTATGACAGAAGCAATCCCAAACCTGAAGAGATGGTGACTCCCGCCTTATATGCCACCATTCAACAAAATACGACCGATCTTTATAACGGTCCTTTGGAAGTATTACCTTGCCGGCCTGATGGCAGTATTTATGTAGGAAATTACACATCAACCGGAAATCAGACCCCTGTCCCCGCATATTATTCCATAGAAAACGGAATAGGAAAATCTAAAAATTCCCCTCTAAGACTGCCCGCAGGCACCTATAATATCATTTATTGGGGATATCCCACCTTTTTCAATACTACAGACGCCGCACTGAGCGACCCTACCCTAATTTTAGGAGAAAAATTACTCGACACTTCATTAGGATTACGAAAAGTCCCCGTAGATACTGTTTACTATCCTGTACACGATTTAGTATTCGGCACACAAGAGATCAATATCGGTCAAGATGACCTTCAAGCGCATCTCATTCGTGCTACCGCCGCATTAGGAGTAATCACTACCGAAACAAACGGTAACGCTTTCAGCGAAAGCATAGACTCTATGTGGATTTATATCAGCAATATCTATAGTAATCTGAATTATTTCTCCGCCCAACCGGAAGGAACTGTCAAAACCATACGTTTCGGGTTGATCCCTAACGCAGATCGAAAAGAATTCAGCAATAAATTTGTATCTGTATTCCCATCCCAGCCAAATCCAATGATCCAAGTCTTCGTGCAAATGAAAAACGGAGATTTAAAGCATTACCAACAAAAGCTAACCACACAACTTAGTGCCGGAACAAAAACAACAGTCAACCTGAGTATGGACGGTGTACTACTGGAAGAAGGAGGGACCGGAGGATTCCAAGTAGACCAATGGAAAGAGCAGAATGACAGCATCCATATACCATTAAACTGATCTCTGCTCTATTAAATTTTCAAAGAAATCCTGCCATCTACCATGTGAATAGTACGGTCCGTCAAACGAGCCAAATTTTCATCATGAGTAACAATAACAAAAGTTTGGCCTAATTTATCACGCAAATCAAAGAACAACTGATGAAGTTCCTCTTTATTGCGGGTATCCAGACTGCCCGACGGCTCATCCGCAAGGATAACCGCCGGGTTGTTTATTAATGCACGCGCTACCGCCACCCGTTGCTTCTCCCCTCCCGACAATTCAGCCGGTTTGTGCGAAGCACGTTCGGACAACCCCAAAAAAGCTAGCGTTTCTTTGGCTTTCCGCATAGCTTCGGAAGAAGATGTACCTGCTATCAACGCAGGAATCATCACATTCTCTAAAGCTGTGAACTCGGGAAGTAACTGGTGGAACTGAAACACAAAGCCAATCTGCCGGTTACGAAAAGCCGACAACTCTTTTTCCTTCAAACAACTCACTTCTGTACCATTCAGTAAAATAGTACCCGTATCCGCCTTATCTAACGTTCCTATGATCTGCAATAATGTAGTTTTCCCCGCACCACTGGGACCTACAATACTTACCACCTCTCCTTTTTCTATCATCAAGTCAATACCTTTCAGTACCTGCAATGTCCCGAAACTCTTCGTTATTCCCTGTAATTCTATCATAATCAAATTCTTCTTATCACATACTCCGCCAGATAACAGCCAAAGACTGCCGGCATATAACTCACGGTTCCGGCAGTAGATTTCTTATTTTTCTCATCATCTACCAATATCACCGCATCCTGATCGGCCTGCTCTGTACTAAATACAACCGGAAGTTTTCGCTTCATCCCCATTTTCTGCAAACGCTTCCGCACGGCTTTGCTTAATCCGCAATGGTAAGTATCCCATAAATCGGCAAAACGAACCTGAGTAATATCCCATTTAGCACCGGCCCCCATACTACTCACAATGGGCAGACGACGTTGAAGCACATTATATATAAGGTAACATTTAGGAGCTACCGTATCAATGGCATCCACCACAAAATCAAATTTTGCACTGTCCAGCAATTCCGGAATACGCTCATCTTTCAGATACTCCACCAATACAGTCAATTCCAAATCAGGATTAATATCACGGAAACGTTCCGACAAAATTTCCGCTTTGGGACGTCCCATAGTAGAGTAAAGGGCCGAAAGCTGACGATTAATATTACTGGGCTGCACAATGTCTGCATCCACAATTGTCATACGGCCTACTCCTGCACGACAAATCATCTCGGCAGCATACGCTCCAACTCCACCCAAACCTACCACCAGCACATGAGCGTGACGCAGGCGTTTCATCTTATCTTTTCCTAGCAACAACTCCGTACGTTGCTGCCACTCTATATTAATTTCGTTCATCACCTTTCTTAAACCATTTGTAGAACCATTTTCCTACATTATCATATACTCGTGTTTCCGATTGTCCGCGAGGGTCAGAAAAAGAAACAATCTCTTGCAGGATCGTCCCCTAACTGATCCGGATACACAATCAACAAACTGTTATTGGCAAAGTAACTTGCTGATTTGTGACGGCAGACGTTCAAAAAGAAGTCTGATAAAGAGATGGAACCTTTACGCGAAGATACAACCACAAAACAGATGGTCATAATTCACCTGTCCGGTCAATAAAAGCAGATCATCCCACTCTTCCAAAAAAGAAAAACTCCGTAAAAAGTATTCGCCTCCTGTTTTTCTG
>ENA-OQEL01000511-OQEL01000511.1-human-gut-metagenome-genome-assembly--contig:-NODE-511-length-13635-cov-3.145543_pt1 | contig 13635 bp, 17 predicted proteins | sample MGYA00242796_ERZ504637 | MGnify/ENA primary metagenome ERZ504637 (study PRJEB26092, sample SAMD00036306) | human gut metagenome | host: Homo sapiens | study: EMG produced TPA metagenomics assembly of... | reverse complement strand
AGGGATGAAAGCAGCCTGACCTCTGCACGAATGGTTTCTGTTTTGGGGAAATCGTTGGGAAGTAATGGAGAATGCAAAGCAAGGGATAGGAGATTTAGGAGAAAATTTAGAAAAAGCTTTTCATGAGCATCTGCTGTCCGGCTGCAGATCAGGCCAGCATGTTGGGGATGGTCAGGCAGATAGCCGGGCAGTAAGCAACTGCGAACATGACCGCGATGAACAGAAGGATGAACGGCCACATTTCCTTGAGCAGATTGGTGAACTTGATCTTTGCAACAGCGGTTGCGATGTACAGGGTAACGCCAACGGGAGGAGTGATGCCGCCCAGAATGAAGGTGAGCACCATGACCATGCCGAAGTGGATGCCGTCGATGCCGGCAGCTGCGGCGATGGGGTAGAAGATGGGCACCATGATGATGGCGGCAGAGGTGGTATCCATGAACATGCCGATGATGCACATGGCAATGATCATCAGGAGCATCAGGACGTTGGGGTTGGTGGAGATGCCGGTCAGCAGAGCGGACACCTGCTCGGGGAACTTCTCGATGGCCAGGCAGTAACCAAATGCGGTGGTGCTTGCCACGATGAGCATGGTCATGCCGGAGGTGCGGGCTGCGCTGAGGACCGTCTTGATGGCACCCTCAAAGGTGAACTCCTTGTAGACGAAGATGCCGATGATCAGACCGTAAGCACCGGCGATTGCACCGGCCTCGGTTGCAGTGAACACACCGGACAGGATGCCGCCAATGATGATCAGAGGCATGACCAGCGCAGGCAGAGCATTGATGAAGGACTTGACCATGCGCTTGAAGTCGAACTTGACCTTCACATCGCCGTCGTACTTGGCAGGTTCTCTTTGCCTTGATGAAAGCGTAGATCATCTGACTGACACCCACCAGAATGCCGGGGATCACGCCTGCCATGAACAGCTTACCAACGGAGATACCGGTGATGGAGCTGTACAGCACCATCAGGATGGAAGGCGGAATGATGGAACCGATGGTTGCGGATGCCGCGGTGACGGCAGTGGCGTAGTCGCGGTCGAAACCGGCTTCGTCCATGGAGCCGATCAGCATGCCGCCGATGGAAGCAACGTCGGCAGAGGTGGAACCGGAAACGCCTGCAAACAGCATGGATGCCAGAATGTTGACGTGTGCCAGACCGCCGGGGATAAAGCCGACCAGCTCGTTTGCAAAGCCGACGATGCGCTTGGTAACGCCGCAGGCATTCATGATCTCGCCTGCAAAGATGAACAGCGGAATTGCCATCAGGGTGAAGGAGTCACCACCAGCGAAGATGCGCTGGGTGAGGATGACGAGATCCTTACCATTCAGGGCCAGATACAGCATGGAGGAGATGCCAACACCGAACGCAACAGGCACGCCGATGAGCAGCATCAGAAAGAAGATACCAATGATCATCCACATATTACATGCCACCTCCCATGTCGCCTGCATCTAATTTTTCGCTGCCGCCCTTGCCCAGCAGGAGAAGCAGCTCTTCAATGAACATACCGGCACTGCCAATGACCATGGCCAGATACACAACAGACATGGGCAGATGCATGGTGCTGGAACGGTTGGTCCAGTTCTCAATAACCATGCGGGTGCTCATGCAGAAGAATACGGCCAGATAGGCAAGAACCAGCACGCGGGAGAACTTTTCACGATGGTGTGCAGCGGCTCCGGAAGAGCATCCACCACGATGTCCAGACCGATGTGGCCGTCGTCGCGCATGACGTAGATGGAGCCGAGATAGACCATGCCTGCAAAGGTGTAGCGGCCAAACTCGACTGCAAAGCTCAGCGGCGAGTTAAAGATATAACGCATGATAACGTTCAGGGTGGTAACACCGAACATTGCGATGAAGAGAACCAGAATGCACACATTCAGGATCTTATCCACCGTTTTACGCACATTTTTCATGCGGGGTTCATCTCCTTTTATTCAATTAAGTGCGGGCAAGCCCTTTGCGGCCTGCCCGCACATTTTTTCAGGGAAAGACGGACGGTCTATCAGAGAGCAACACCCATGGAAGTCAGGATCTGCTTGCCGACGTCGGTCTTTGCGCAAGCATATGCGTTGTAGTTGATCTTTGCCTTCAGGCTGTCAACATCGGTGTCCACCACTTCCAGACCGGCACCTTCCAGAGCGTCGAAGTTTGCATCGCTGCCGTCCTTGGTAGCATTCAGGCCAAACTCGCAGGCTTCCTTAGCGGCCTCGGTCAGGATGTTCTGCTGCTCTTCGGTCAGCTTCTGGAACACCTGCTCGGAAACGGAGATGGTGGTGGGTCCAATGATGTGGTTGGAAACGTTGACGTACTTGCACACTTCCTGCATGGAGGCGGACATGATGGACTCGGGGATGTTCTCCACAGCGGACACCAGACCGGTATCCAGTGCCCGGTATCCAGTGCGGTGTAGGTCTCGCCCCATGCCACAGGAGTGGGAGCAGCGCCCAGCTGGGTGAAGGTCTCTTTATAAGTAGAGGAGTCCGGGATGCGGATGATCAGGCCGGACATATCGTCCACGGTGTTCAGAGGCTTATCGGTGGTAAAGATCTGACGGAATGCCAGCACGTAGTAGTCCAGAATGCGGACATTGGTCTTGTCCAGGATCATCTGTGCAACGGTGGTGCCCGCCTCACCGGCCAGCTTCTCAGCGCAGTCGTCGTAGCTGCTGTATACGAAGGGCAGGCACAGGCAGCCGGCCTCGTCCACGTAGTTTGCATAGAACTCGGCAGCGATCACGGCCAGATCCAGAGTGCCGTTGGTCAGGGCCTGCAGGTTCTCGGTCTCGGTGCCCAGAGTTGCAGCGGAGTAAACGTCCACCTTCATCTTGCCCTCGGACTTCTCAGCGACCAGACGAGCGAACTCCTCAGCAGTCTTGTTGATAGAGTGGCTTGCAGCCATCTGGTGGCTCATGGTCAGGGTGACATCGGCCTTGACATCATCGTACTTGCCGGCAGCGGCGGTGCTGGATGCAGCCGTGCTGGATGCAGTGGCGGTGGAGCCGGAAGTGACACCGCAGCCAGCCAGAGCAGCGGCAGCTGCGGTCACGCCAGCAGCCTTCAGGAAATCACGGCGGTTGATGTACTGTTTCATCTTGTTGTCCTCCAATTTTCTTAAACATCATGACCGGGCTTGTGTCAGCCGGTCTGCACGTACTTTTCTGGCGCCCACCTGCGTGGGACTTTCTGTTGCCAACATAATAGCATGTAATACAAGCCTTGTCAACATTCTTTTTACAAGTTACATGTTTTTTTGTGCAGAGTGCACTTGTTTCAAAAATGCAAATCTGTACAATTCAAAGATAAAACTTAAGATTTTTAGCCGCTTTTGTTATACTTTTGACTTTTTTGACGTTTCATCGTTGTCACATCTCTTCATATTCCTGTGCTTTTTTGTCCGTTCAAGTTGACGTTTTTCACTTTTTTAGCTCCATTTTCTTCTGCCGGCTTCCACCGTCCACCGCCTCTTTCTCCCCTCTTCCGACCCGATCCGGCACCGCTGGCACACCCCAACTTGTTTTTTGGCCGAAACAAGTTCATCTTCCGCAAGAGGCATTTATAATAGGAAATATCCATAAAACGATCCGTCCTGCCATTTTTTCTGTGATACATGTCCAGTTTCGTCAGAATTCCTGCCCGCAGCTGCTATTCTTTTCCGTATCTTTATTTTTAATGCTCCTTCTATTCCGCTCTTATGCTCTGCCGGGCACTTGTCTTGACATTGGTTTCCGTCTTGTATCACAAACGGCAGGCTCGGAATTGTGCAGTTAGTCGAAAATCATCCTTAAAACCCTGTTTTTTCAAATTTCCTCTTGCTTTTCTTGTATTGTCGTGTATACTAAAGCCAATGAATCTTGTATTACAACAAGATACGACGACGGAACATTTACAAGAAGATCACTGATCACCAACAAGGAGGTCTACTGTTATGAAAGAGTGTTGGGTCACCGAGCCGCTCCACTTTGAGATGCGCGAGACTGAGATCCCTGAACCGAAGGACAACGAAGTCCAGATCAAGATGATGGCTGCTGGTGTCTGCGGCAGCGACATCCATATTTATAAGGGCGAGAACCCCAACTCCCGCTACCCGCTGATCCCCGGCCACGAGAATGTTGGTCTGGTCACCAAAGTTGGCGCAGACTGCAAAAACATCAAGGTGGGCGACCACGTCGTGATTGACTACGTGATCCGCTGCGGCGAGTGCTACCAGTGCAAGCATGGCCGCGGCAATGTCTGCGAGCACGTTCTGGTGCGCGGCAGCGGCACCAACGGCGGCTGGCGTGAATACTGGTGCGTCGAAGAGCCTTACGTCTACAAGATCGACGACAGCATCCCCTGGAAGGATGCCGCTCTGATCGAGCCGCTGACCATCGGCGAGCACAGCACCAGCCGTGCAGGCGTGTGCGAGGACGATGTGGTGTTCATTCTGGGCACCGGCACCATCGGCACCATCATTGCACAGGCCTGCAAGCTCAAGGGTGCTAAAACCGTCATCTGCTGCGACATCAGCGACAGCAGTCTGGAGCGCAGCAAGCAGTTCGGTGCCGATTACACCGTGAACAGCAAAACGCAGGACATCGTTGCCGAAGTGCAGAAGATCACCAACGGCCACGGCTGCACCGTCGCATTCGACTCCGCCTGCTTCCCCGGCAGCCTGACCATGATCATGCAGCCCGGCATCGTGTGCAACGCAGGCCGCGTGGTCCCCATGGGCTTCTGCACCGTGCCCGAAAAGATCACCCAGCAGATGATCAATGGCCGCGAGCTGACCATCTGCGGCACCCGCATGAGCCTGAACCAGTGGGTCCCCACTGCACAGAAGATGGCCGAGGGCAAGTATCACATGGAAGGTCTTGCAACCACCTTCGTCAAGTTCAGCGAGATCGAAAAGGTCTTCAACAACATCGTTCATCCCGATCCGGCTGTCAAGAAGACCGTTATCCTGTTCGACGGCGCAGAGGACTGACCCTCTGGCCCTGATATAAACACGTACATTATAAAATAGAAGGAGATCATTATTATGGCTGCTCTTACTAAGTTTGATATTGCCGGCAAGCATGCGATCGTTACTGGCGGCGCACAGGGTCTGTCCCGCGGCATGGCCGAAGGTCTGCTGGAGGCAGGCTGCAAGGTCGTCATCATCGATGTCCAGAAGGAAAAGGTGGAAAAGGTCTGCGAGGAGTACCGCGCCAAGGGTCTGGAAGCCTACTCTGTCATCGGCAATCTGGCTGACCGTGAGGACCTGAACCGCGCCTTCGACGAAGCACTGCAGATTTTGGACGGCCGTCTGGACGTTCTGGTCCCCGCTGCAGGCATTCAGCGCCGCTATCTGCCCGAGGAGTTCCCCGCAGAGCAGTGGGATCTGGTCATGAAGATCAATCTGGACCACGTCTGGTTCATGATCCAGCGTTCTCTGCAGGTCATGCTCAAGCAGCCCACCGGCGGCAAGATCATCACCATCGGCTCCATGGCTTCCTACTTCGGCTGCACCACTGTGCCTGCCTACACCGCAACCAAGGGCGCTGTTGCTCAGCTGACCAAGAGCGTTGCTGTTGACTGCGCCGGCCGCGGCATCAACATCAACTGCATCTGCCCGGGCTACATGGACACCGAGATGTGCGCCAACATGACGCAGGAGCGCAAGGACGAGTGCACCAAGCGCATCCCCGCTGGCCGCTGGGGCCTGCCCGAGGATATGAAGGGTCCCGTCGTCTTCCTGGCTTCCGCTGCATCCGACTACCTGAACGGTGCCCTGATCCCCGTTGACGGTGGCTATCTGGTCAAGTAATCAACACATAAAAAGGGAGGAACCCTGTCATGGCCCCTACCATACGCGATATTAAAGTGATCTGCACCGCCCCCGAGGGCATCAATCTGGTGGTGGTGAAGGTGGAGACCAGCGAGCCGGGCCTGTACGGTCTGGGCTGCGCCACCTTCGCTTACCGCCACCTGACCGTGCAGCATCTCATTGAGACCTATCTGCGTCCGCTGCTGATCGGCAAGGATGTGCGCAACATCTCCGACCTGTGGCAGCTGATGCACCAGAACGCCTACTGGCGCTGCGGCCCCATCGTCAACAATGCCATCTCCGGTGTGGATATGGCCCTGTGGGACATCAAGGGCAAAATGGCCAACATGCCTGTGTACGACCTGTTCGGCGGCAAAATGCGCGCCGGTGTTCCGGTGTACCGCCATGTGGACGGTGCCAATGTGGACGAGATCTGCGAGAACATCGAGAAGTATCGTTCCATCGGTGTCAAGCACATCCGCTGCCAGTGCGGCGGCTACGGCGGCGGCGGCTTTGGCCCTGCTCCGGGGTGGGCAGCCAAAGGCGCAGAGCCGGGCGTGTATCTGGACAGCAAGAAGTATATGCGCGACACCCTAAAGCTGTTCGACGGCATCCGTGCCAAGGAAGGCTTCGACATTGATCTGGTGCACGATGTGCACGAGCGCATCCACCCCACCGAGGCCGTCACCTTTGTCAAGGAGATGGAGCCTTACAAGCTGTTCTTCATGGAGGACGTTGTGCCTCTGGAGCAGGTGGAATGGCTGGATAAGATCAAGCAGACCAGCGTGACCCCGCTGAGCCAGGGCGAGCTGTTCAACAACCCTGCCGAGTACAAGAAGCTGGTGCAGAACCGCAGCATCGACTACATGCGCGTGCATCTGAGCCAGGTGGGCGGCATCACCCCGGCCCGCAAGCTGCAGATGTTCTGCGAGCAGTATGGTGTGCGCATCTGCTGGCACGGCCCCGGCGACATGAGCCCGCTGGCTCATGCAGCCAACATCCACATCGATCTGGCCGCTCAGAATCTGGGCCTGCAGGAGTGGAGCGGCATCGAACCGCCCAACTTCGTTATCCAGAAGCTGAAGGATAACCACGGCGCTCTGCTGGAAGTGTTCCCCCGGTATGCCCGAGTACGGCAACGACGGCTTTGTTTACGCCAACGACAAGCCCGGTCTCGGCGTAGACCTGAATGAGAAGGAGGCCGCAAAGTATCCCTGTGAGAACACGGTGACCACCTGGACCCAGACCCGCAACCGCGACGGTAGCCTGCAGACTCCGTAATTTGCAATAACCTTTGACACTGTACGATCCCTGACGGAGAAACACGGCTGGAATCGTACAGTGTTTTTTGTTCTCAAAGGAGCATTGCTATGAAGATCACAAAACTTCAGACATGGCTGGTGCGTCCCCGCTGGGCTTTTATTGAGATCAGCACCGATGCAGGCATTTCCGGCTGGGGCGAGCCGGTGCTGGAAGGCCGCGCCGCCACCGTATGCGAGTGCATCCATGAGATGGAGCCGTACCTCATTGGTGCCGACCCCATGAAGATTGAAGACCTGTGGACTGTGCTGTTCCGCGGCGGATTCTACCGTGGCGGCGGCATCCTGATGAGCGCCATCTCCGGGCATCGATCAGGCCCTGTGGGATATCAAGGGCAAATACTTCAATGTGCCGGTCTGGCAGCTGATGGGCGGCAGTTGCCGCGATAAGATGCGGTGTACAGCTGGGTGGGCCGGCGACCGCCCCGCCGATGTGGGCCGCGCTGCACTGGAAAAGAAAAAGCAAGGCTTCACCGCCATCAAAATGAACGGCACCGACGAGCTGCAGTTTCTGGACAGCTACGCCAAGATCGATGCCCTGCTGGAGCGCGTAGCCAGCGTGCGTGAGAGCTGCGGCAAGGATTTTGGCATTGCCATTGATTTTCACGGCCGGGTGCACAAGCCCATGGCAAAGATCGTGGCCAAAAAGCTGGAAGAGTTCGACCCCATGTTCATTGAGGAACCCGTTCTCTGCGATAACATGGAGTATTTCCCCGAGATTGCGGCGGCCTGCAACATTCCCATTGCTACCGGTGAACGCCTGTTCACCAAGTACGATTTCAAGCGTCTGCTGGCCATTGGCGGCGTGGACATCGTGCAGCCGGACCTTTCCCATGCCGGCGGCCTGACCGAGTGCAAGAAGATCGCCGCCATGGCCGAAGCCCACGATGTGGCCCTTGCTCCCCACTGCCCGCTTGGCCCGGTGGCCCTTGCCAGCTGCCTAAATCTGGATGCCACCTGCTACAACGCGGCCATTCAGGAGCAAAGCATCGGCATCCACTACAACGAGGGCCGCAGCGTGCTGGACTATGCGCTGAACCCCGAGGATTTCAAGTTCGTGAACGGCTTTGTCAGCCTGCCCCAGAAGCCCGGCCTTGGCGTAGAGGTGAACAAGGCTCTGGTGGAGGAAGAGGGCCAAACCCCGCATAGCTGGAAGAACCCGGTTTGGAGGCATGAGGACGGGAGCGTGGCAGAATGGTAAACATGATGAAAGCACTGGTGTTCACCGCACCGCATACCTTTGAATACCGGGATGTTCCCCGCCCTGAACCGGCACCGGACGAGGTGCTGGTGGAGGTAAAGGCCTGCGCCATCTGCGGCAGCGATGTGCACGGCAGCAGCGGTGAGAACGGGCGGCGCATCCCGCCGCTGGTCATGGGCCACGAAGCCAGCGGCACCATTGCGCAGCTGGGCGAAGCCGTGCAGAGCTGGGCCGTGGGCGACCGCGTCACCTTTGATTCCACCGAATACTGCGGCCACTGCTGGTTCTGCACCCACGGGATGCACAACCTCTGCGCACAGCGCCGCATCGTAGGCGTTGCCTGCACCGAGTACCGCAAAAATGGTGCCATGGCCCAGTACATCGCCGTAAAGGCCCGCACTTTGTATGCCCTGCCGCCCACCGTCAGCTTTGAACAGGGCTGCCTTGTGGAACCGTTTGCCGTGGGAATGCACGCAGTGCTGCGCAGCGGCCTTGCCACCGGGCAGACCGCTGCCGTGATCGGTGACGGCACCATTGGCCTGATGACCCTGATCGCCGCAAAAAGTCAGGGCGCACAGGTCTGCATAAGCGGCCACCACGCCCGGACCATGCAGCTGGCCGCACAGCTGGGTGCACTGGACTGCGCTCAGCTGCCGCAACTCACCGCAGAGCGCGGTGCCGATGTGGTGTACGATGCCGTCGGTTCCCAAAACTCCTTTACACAGGCCATGGAGCTGGTGCGCAAGGGCGGACGCATCATGGTCATCGGCAACCACGCCCGGACCATCGACTTCCCGCTGCAGCGCTGCATCACCGAGCAGATCGATGTGCAGTTCAGCTATTCCTCCGCCGGGGAGTATCCGGTCTGCCTGCAGGCCATTGCCGAGGGCCGCGCCGGCCTGACCGGCCTGTGGCAGAGCTTTCCGCTGGCCGAGGGTGCGCAGGTGTTCGACCGCCTTGTGCACCGGGACGAAAGCCTGACCAAAGCCGTCCTGATCCCGTGAGCAGTTGTCTGCATACAAGTTTTTTCTGCCAGTTTTCGCTGATTTTGATTTACTTTTGCAACATCCTATGATATAGTAGAAAAAGTTGTAATACAAAGAGGTGTTCCACTATGGCCGATAAGGGCAGCGTTACCGGAAAGATTGCCCACTATATCCGCAAAAATATCCGCAACGGCAACTGGACCGTGGGCGAAAAGATCCCCAGTGAAAACCAGCTGTGCGAAGAGCTGGGGGTCAGCCGTGTGTCCGTGCGCAGCGCCCTGCAGCAGTTCATTGCGCTGGGCATTCTGGAAAGCGTGCACGGCAAGGGCACCTTCCTGATCTCGGACGATCTTTCGGCCTTCTATTCCAATGTGGAGGAACCGGCTCCCACCATCGATGCTACCGAGACCATGAAGCAGATCCTGGAGTTCCGCAGCATCGTAGAACCTGCGATCTGTGCACAGGTGGCCCAGACCGCCTCGCCGGAGCTGATTGCCAAACTGGAGGGCTACCTCAAAACCATGAAGGCCTCCGTGGGCAGGTGTGAAGAGTTCATCAACGCGGATGTTGCGTTCCACATGGAGATCATCAACGCCTGCGGCAATGCCTACACCATTGCCATTATGAACGAGACCTTCCAGCGCCGGGCCAATCTGGGCAAGATGCTGATTCTTTCCACGGGCTATTATGGCGGCATCTACTACCACGGCATTCTGCTGGATGCTTTCCGCAAGCACGATGTCAAGCGCGCCCGGGTCATGATGGAAGAGCACCTGCAGCACGGCCTGTACGATCTGGAATCCGATAATCTGGGGCAGGAGAAAAACGACCTCTGAGCCGCTTTTTCCTGTCTGATACGCAAAAAAGATCCCGTTCACCCAGAAGTGGACGGGATCTTTTATTGCTTATGGGGCTTTACTGCAGCCGATCAGGCCTTGACGAAGGCAGCTGCTTACTTTGCAGCCAAGTATTTGCCCAGTTCGCGGCCCAGCGTCAGGCACATACCAATGCTCACACCGGGGATCGGGGTGATATACTCGGGACCAAAGCGCATACCGCAGGTGTTGCCGGAGGCGTACAGGCCCTCGATGGGCTGATAATCCTCGTTCAGCACCTGCTGGTCATTGGTGGTCACAAAGCCGCCGGTGGTCACCAGTGCAAAGCCCAGACTCGGGGTGGTGACATGGGCGTAGAAGGGAGCCTTTGCAACTGCATTCAGGAAGTGCGGGTCCTTGGCAAAGTCGCTGTCTAGCCCTCGGCGCAAACCTTATTGTACTGCTCCACAGTAGCGAAAGGGCTGCAGGCTCCACACCGATGATACTGCGGCCAGCTGTTCGATGGTGTCGGCACCGGCAACAGCCGTGACATAGCGGAGTTATTGAAGGGTCACGGCAGTTTCCTTTCGGCGTGTTTTTTCTATCCTACCGCAGAGCCGCCAAAAACGCAACGTATTTTCTTCTTTGAAATACCAAACGAACATTGCCGGCATATCCAAGATACGTTTTACCCACCCTGCAATTTCCCTTATAATAGCACCGCAGTCTTGAAACGGCTGCAACATTCCCATATCACAAAGGAGGCTTTCCGGTATGGGACAACGGCAAAGTGAGATCATCAAAAATCACATGGAAGTTTACTGGCACGACTATGCGTCGGCCAGCAAGGGCATCCCCATTACCGAGGCGGGGCTTGTGGAAAAAGCCTCCGTCATTGGACGCACCGGGCTGATGCTGCTGGAATGCGGCACCGGCGCATGGCGTGTCCGAAGCTCCATGAACACCCTTTCGCGGGAGCTGGGAGTCACAACAACAGCGGATATCGGCCTGTTGTCCATTGAGTTCACCTGCTTTGACGGTGACCAGTGTTATACCCAGTCACTCTGTCTGACAAATACGGGCGTGAATACCTCCCGGCTGAACCGACTGGAGCATTTCGTCAACGACTTCGACCGGGAAGGAAAATTTATGACCGGCGAAGAACTGCACAGCCACCTCGATGAGATCGAGCGCATCCACGGTTTATATTCGCCCATCGCACTGGGCTTTGCAGCTGCACTGGCCTGCGGCTGCTTCACCTTTCTGCTTGGCGGCGGCATTGTGGAAATGCTGTGTGCCTTCTGCGGTGCAGGCATCGGCAACTTTGTACGGTGCAAGCTGACAAAGCACCATTTCACCCTGTTTCTGGGCATTACGGCGTCGGTCTGTTCAGCAAGCCTCGTGTATGCCATCCTGCTGAAGCTGGCCGAGGTGCTGTTTGCCGTATCGGCGCAGCACGAGGCGGGATATATCTGCTCCATGCTCTTCATCATTCCGGGCTTTCCGTTCATTACCAGCGGCATCGACCTTGCCAAGCTGGATATGCGCTCCGGGCTGGAACGTCTGGCCTACGCCGTCCTCATCATTCTGGTGGCAACCATGACGGCTTGGATCATGGCACTGCTGCTACATTTGCAGCCGGTGCAGTTCCCTGCCCTGAGCCTGACACTCCCGGAAGAGATCGTGTTCCGGCTGCTGGCAAGTTTTGGCGGTTGTGTTCGGCTTTTCGCTCATGTTCAACAGTCCCCGGAACCTAGCAGTCTGCGCCGCCCTTATCGGTGCGGTAACGAACACGTTCCGGCTGGAGCTGGTGAGCCTTGCGGGCTTTCCGCCCGCTGTTGCAGCGTTTCTGGGCGCACTGCTGTCCGGACTGCTGGCCTCCTGCCTGAAGAGCGCCGCCGGTTATCCCCGCATCTCCGTCACCGTGCCGTCCATCGTTATCATGGTACCGGGACTGTATTTCTACCGTGCCATCTATAATCTGGGCATCCTGTCTCTGATGGACTCCGCCACATGGTTTGCAGATGCCATTCTCATCATCGTGGCACTGCCGTTAGGGCTGATCTTCGCCCGTATTGTCACTGACAAGACTTTCCGTTATTGCACCTGATGTACAGCATTTCCATTCTCCCTTATAAGGCAAAACGCAGCGAATCTTTTAACGGTTCGCTGCGTTTTGTTTTGCTGTAATGCACTTATAAAGGGAGTTCGTTTACAGGGCGTTTACTCGCCGTAAACGATCTTGGTAGCAGTTTCCACATGGCGTTCCAGCCGGTCGGCAAAGTGTTCCAGCGGCAGAAAAACGCCAAGTTCATCGTAGCGGGTTCCTCCGTCCTTGAGCGTATCCTGTCCATAGTAGACCACGGAACGGGGCAGTGCGTGCTGCAGCTTCATCTGGATATCCCAGACGGTGGAGTAGGCCTCCGCTTCCGTTACCTTCTGCTTCACGGTGTCCGGCAGTTCGTAGATCAGCAGCAGCCCCAAATGCTGGTTGTAGTGGTACTCCACCACATCCATCGAGCCTTCGTCGTAGCCGTGATACTTGCAGTAGCCGCTGGCAAGGTACAGGTTTACGTTTCTGTTCTGACACCGGATGAACCGGTCGTATACTTTGCTGCTCACGGCAACTTTGTTGTTCGGCAAAAGAACGCCGGCATCATCCGTCAGGATCACCGGGTTCGGCTGACCATCGGCGTTGAATTTAAACGGGATCAGAGCAGCGTTCCGTAGCAGGTCAAACATACTGTGCTGGCAGATCGCCATCAGAAAGGCAGACAGATCCTTGTTCTCGTAGGCATTGAACAGCGCTGCGGCAAACTGCTGTGCACTCACGGTCGGCGCATCCAGTACGTCTGCCATGTCCAGCGAGTCGTTGAAGGTATCCATCAGGCGTCGGCAGGCTTCTGGATTTTTCAGGATCTCCCCGAACAGTGCCTCTGCCTTTTCTTCTCTTGGAAATATCGTTGCCATCAAAAAGACCCTCTTTCTGTTTATTTCCAACTACTATTATAGGTTCATAATGCCCCGCTGTGAAATACTGCTTTCATATTGCTGCTATATACAGAACACTTTCTACACATTTTCCAAGTGCCTGTACAATGGACGCTGCAATCATGAAATTGCACGAGGGAAATCGAAAAATATATAAGTTGGTTTGAACGGAGGCAGTTCCTATGTCTGAAGTCAAAAAGGTCGTGCTGGCATATTCCGGTGGTCTGGACACATCGATTATCATCCCGTGGCTGAAAGAGCACTATAACAACTGCGAAGTCATTGCCGTGTGCGGCAATGTGGGGCAGAAGGGTGAGCTGGAAGGCTTGGAAGAGCGTGCCAAGGCAAGCGGCGCATTGTCTACTTTTTACGGACCGGTTCAGCCTTTTTGGCTAAATAACTCGGTCTTTTTTTGTTGGGGCGTGTGTCAACAGCCCCGTGTTATCATTTTGAATAATAGGTTTTAGATCCGAAAGCCAACCAGATGATCGAAGCCTTTGACTCGGCCAATCAACTGGTCAAAGATG
>ENA-OQEL01000510-OQEL01000510.1-human-gut-metagenome-genome-assembly--contig:-NODE-510-length-13641-cov-4.084357_pt1 | contig 13641 bp, 17 predicted proteins | sample MGYA00242796_ERZ504637 | MGnify/ENA primary metagenome ERZ504637 (study PRJEB26092, sample SAMD00036306) | human gut metagenome | host: Homo sapiens | study: EMG produced TPA metagenomics assembly of... | reverse complement strand
AAGATTAAAATACAACCAATAATAGAATAAGCTAATAAACTTTATTTACAGAGAACTTAGTCATCAAGAAATTGGCAATAAATTTACCAACGAAGAAACAAGCAAAGCTAATTACCATGAAATCTGCTGCCATACGTTCATTAATATGAGGCATTAAATCTAAAGCTAAACTGAATAGTAAATGACCAAACTGCAACTTGCATACCTACATATAGGAATTGAGCTACAATACCTTTTTTGAATAAGCTATTACCAGAAAGATATTTTAAAGTTTCGCCTAAAGTTACTTTTGGCGTATTCTGATTATTTGCTACTTCTTTTACTTTACAATTTTGGATATTTAGTGATTAAAAATAGAATAAAAATAGCTACCAAAATACAAATCATAATTTTATAAGGCTCTAAAGTATGTTGTAACATCTGTAATCTAAATAAATGAATTTGATCTGGAGTCATTTGAGCCATCTGACTTGCTAAACTTTCACCTTCTTGAAAAACTAAATATTTACCAAGTAAAATACCAGATGCTGAACCAATTGGCTGGAATGTTTGGCTAATATTTAAGCGAAGTGTTGCATATTTACGAGGGCCAAGCATAGTACTATAAGTGTTAGAAGCTGTTTCCAAGAAACCAAGACCAATAGCAATGGAGAAAATAGCTACTAAAAACATAGTGTAAGTCGCCATCATAGAAGCTGGGAAAAATAAACTACAACCACCGATATAGAAAATTAAACCAATCATGATTGCTAATTTATATGTAGTTTTGCGAATAACTACAGATGCTGGTATGGAAATTAAGAAATACCCACCATAAAAAGCACTTTGTACTAAAGCACTAGCAAAATCGCTCAAAGTAAAAACTGATTTAAATTGTGTAATCAAAATATCATTCAAACTAGCTGCCGCACCCCAAAGTGCAAATAAACAAGATAATAACATAAATTGAAATATTGGGGTCTTATTCAAATAACCATCATCATACTGAATTAATTTACTGCTTTCTGTCATTTTTAACTCTCCTTCAAATTAATCATAAATCTAAAAAAACTTAACCAAAAAATAAATTATAAATCTTCCTCCTAGCCATTTTTATTCTTTATTATGCCTAATCACTTTTAATAAAACGTTTTACTAAAAACTATAAAATAAAATATATATCTAAAAATATGATATATATTTCAATAAAACGTTTTACTAAAACTCAAACCAAAATTTACATTCATATAATAACATGTATATTTCACTAAGTCAATATTTTCTAAAAATTTTTATTCTACATTAAATTAAAACAAAGACCCCACATAAATAAAAATGTGAGGTCTCAATATTAAAATATAATATATGCTATCGCTAAGGATAATACTGTAGAAGCTGCCATAGATACTAATCCTGGGATTAAATAACTATGGTTAAAGCCGAAACGACCAATTTTAGTTGTACCTGTACGGTCAAAAGCAACACAACTAATTTGAGCACCACCTGGTATGATGAATACTGCACAAGTTGCTGGAATAAGACCAATTAATACTTCTGCTGGTAATCCTAAGGATACACCAATTGGCATTAAAGCTACGGCTGTTGCTGCTGGACTGTATAATACCATAGAAGTAACAAATAACATTGCACCAAAAAGCATAGGATATTGTATCAATGTTTGAGCAAATACATCTGTAATAAATTTTAAATGTGTAGCAAAAAATGTATCAGTCATCCAAGAAATACCTAAAATACCTACTGCTCCAATAAGACCAGATTTAAATACAGAACCAGAGTCTAATTTATCTCTAGGTACACGACAAACTACCATGATAATAGCACCAGTAGCAAGCATCATGATTTGTAATAAAGTTGGTACAGAAATAGGTTTTCCACCTGGGCCAATATTTGGCAATAAATCAGGGTGAGAAGTCATTCCCACAATAATAGCAATAGCTAATAAGAAAATAACTACAGATACTTTTGCTGATGTAGTAGCATTTTGTGTATCTCTTTCCAAAACATAATCTTCTTGGAATTGACCTGTAGCTACACGACGTTTAAATTCTGGATCATCGGCAAGTTCTGCTCCACGTTTATACACAAATAAACAACCTACTAATACCCCAATTAAACATGCAGGCACTGTAACTGCAAGTAAACTAAGTGGAGTAACACCGATTGGTGCTGTAATCGCAATCATAGCCGCAGCAATCGCACTTGTAGGGCTAGCACAAACTGCCATATTAGATGCAATAACTGACATAGACATAGCACGTTCTGGACGAACTTTTGCATTAATCGCAATTTCTGCAATAACTGGATATACAGAAAAAGCTACATAAGAAGTACCACAAATAACTGTGAAAATATATGATACTAATGGACCTAAAAAAGTAATAGCACTAGGTTTTTTACGAAGAATTTTTTCGGCCATAGATATCATATAATCAAGACCGCCTGCACCTTGTAATAAAGATACACATGTAATAACAGTCATAATGATGAATACTACGCTTGTTGGCATTTCTCCTACTGGAAGACCAAAACCTAAAGTCAAAATAGCAAGACCAAAACCACCTGCTACACCAAGACCAATACCACTAAAGCGTCCACCGATAGCTAAACAGATAACAATAACTGCTAATTCTAACCAAAAGCTAAAAATGAAAATCAACCCCTTTTTTATTTTTAGATGATACTATGTAGGTATTATTTTTACCCAAAACAAAAGTATGCAATTTACTCTTTGAATAAATTGCATACTTTTGTTTTATATTATATCATAATTTTTAAAATTTATAAATAACTATATTATTCTTTATTATATTTAGACAAAAACTCTTTTACTTGCTCTTTTGTTGGATATGATATTTGCGTACCTTTTTTTGTTACACTTAATGCAGCAAAAGCACTAGCTTCTTTCATAGAAAGCATTACATCATTATTTTTTACATAACAACTAGCAAAACATCCAATAAAAGCATCACCTGCGCCTGATGTATCTACAGCATTAACCTTAAAAGATTTTAAATACTGACAATTTTCTTTTGTAACCCACATAGCACCACGAGATCCCATTGTTACTATTACATTTTTTAATCCTTTATTAACTAAATATTCTGCTGCATTTTTTATTTCATCATCAGTATTTACTGGCATATCAGTTAATATAGCTAATTCAGTTTCATTTGGTACAAAAAATTCACACTTACAAGCTTCTTCAATATCTAAATCTTTAGTTGCTGGAGCTGGATTTAATAGAACAGGTATATTATATTTTTTACCAAAATTAATTGCATAATATACAGTTTCTAAATTTATTTCTAATTGTAAAATAATTAAACTACCTTTTTTTTAATTCTTCACTTGCTCTATCAATATCAGATGGTAATAAATACTTATTTGCCCCTTTTACAATAATAATTCTATTTTGTCCTGATTCATCAACAAAAATAGGAGCTACTCCACTTGACAAACCTTTTACTTTTTCTACATATTTAGTATCTATTCCTAATTTATCAAAATTTTTAATAGTATTATCCGCAAAAATATCATCACCAACTTTAGTCATCATCAACACATCAGCACCATATTTAGCTGCTGCTACCGCTTGATTTGCTCCTTTACCTCCACATCCTATAGAAAAATTTGGTGCTTCTACAGTTTCTCCTGCTACTGGCATTTTATTTATATAAGATATTAAATCTACCATATTTGAACCAATTACTGCTATTTTCAAAATTCTCACCTCATATTATATAAAAATAATATTTATTTTAAACCTGTTAATACTGAAAATTCTTTTTCTTCATTTGGTTGTACCATTACTAATGTATTAGCTTTCTTTGCAGCTAAAAAACCTTCTGGTCTACAAGTTGCCGGTAAAACAAATGCTGATACTTGTTGATCTCCATTATATAAAATCCATCTAGTTGCACTAGTAAAATCTTTTGTAGAAAATTCTGTTTTAAAACCATATCCTTTTGGAGAATCAATTTCAAAAACAGCTTTTTCTCCATATTTATATATATCATCTGCCATAAAAACTATTTCAGGATCATACATATCTGCTTGTTCTAATTTTGTTAAAGTTTTATTATTCTTTTGCATTTCTTTTATTCTATTATTATATTCAATCCATTTTTTAGTTGGCTTTACATGAGCTGGAATTGTTTCACGTAATTTAAAAGCACTATCCGGAATATTAGATGAAATTTCTCCATTTTCTACATAAGCATAATTCATGTGACACATATATTGCAGTGGCATTTCTATACTTGTAAGATTCTTTACTTTCATATTTATATTAAAACATGTTTCGTCTGCTTTTAATGTAATACTTGGTTGAGCAATATAATGATACCCAAAACCTTGACAATATTCATATTCACTAACTATAGTAACTTCATTATTATTTATTTCAATCCAAACTTTATCCATATCTGCACAAGAAAATTCTCCATGCATAGGATGTGTATCTTCTGGGGAAGGACAACCATTTGATAATAATCCTGAATGAAAAGCAAAACAACCATAAGTATCTACTATACATTTTGCTTTTTTAGGTTTATTAAACATATTCTTCATAGTTAAATCTATGCCATTAAACTTTGCATCCCAAATAATTTGTCCCATATATGGTAATAATGTAATATAACCTTTTTTATTTTCTAATGTTAAACCCTCTATTCCAGAAGGATATTTAAATATTTTAATATTAAAATATTCATTACTTAAAATTACTTTATCTTCACTTGTAAACCATTCTTTATTTAAAAAATTATAGTTTTCATAATACCTTATGTCACTCCTTTAATAATCTTTATTCACTCTTCATTTTTTTATAAAAATATCCTCCTACATAAGCAAAACAGAAAAAGTTTACAATAAAGGATAACTGCATTGAACCTAACATATCTGACACTAAACCTTGAATTGCTGGCACACAAGCTGCACCAATAATTGCCATTACCAATATCGCTCCAGCAGTTTCTGTATATTTTTCTTCTACAGATTTTAAAGTTTCAGCATAAATAGTAGCCCAACAAGGTCCCATTAAAATACTCATTGCAACTGCAGCATATACAGCAGTAAAACTTGGTACAAAAGAAATATATAAAATTAACATACAACCAATTACTGAATATGCAACTAATACTTTATTTACTGAAAATTTTGTCATTAGGAAATTAGCTACAAATTTACCAATAAAGAAACAAGCAAAACTCATTACCATAAAATCAGCTGCCATACGTTCATTTATGCTATGATCTAAAGTTAATGCTAATCTAATTGTAAATGACCAAATAGCTACTTGCATACCTACATAAAGAAATTCAGCTAAAATTCCTTTTTTAAATTTACCATTTTTTGATAAATATTTTAATGTTTCATAAATTCCTGTTCTATTTTTCTTAGAAGTATCTACAGTTTTTACTTTACATTTTGGATATTTAGTTAATAAAAATAAGATAAATACAGCTATTAAAACGAAAATCATTACACGATATGGCTCTAATGTGTGTTGTAACATTTCTAAACGAAAAATATGAATCTGTTCTGGTGTCATTGAAGCCATTTGAGCTGATAAACTATCTCCATCTTGGAATACTAAATATTTTCCTAATAAAATACCTGATGCCGCTCCTATAGGATAAAATGTTTGGCTAATATTTAAACGTAATGTTGATTTATCACGTGGTCCTAACATAGTACTATAAGTATTAGAAGCTGTTTCTAAGAAACCCAATCCTATTGCTATTGAAAATACTGCAAATAAAAACATAGTATATGTAGCCATATGTGATGCTGGGAAAAATAAACTACATCCTACAATATAAAATAAAAGTCCACATAAAATTGCTGTCTTATAACTTGTTTTTCTAATAACTATTGATGCTGGTATAGAAATTAAAAAATATCCACCATAAAAAGCACTTTGTACTAATGCACTAGCGAAATCACTTAACGTAAATACTGATTTGAATTGTGTAATTAATATATCGTTTAAACTTGCAGCAGCACCCCATAATGGAAATAAACATGATAACAAAATAAATTGAAAAATTGGTGTTCTGTTTAAATACCCATCGTCATATTGAATCAACTTATTATTCTCATTATTCATAATATTCACCTCGTTATTTATTTTATGAGGTTATCAAGAGAAAAATAACCTCATAAATACCTTATTATCCTTCCACAATTTTTACACCATTACTTGTTCCAATACGAGTAGCTCCTGCCTTTATCATTGCATCAGCATCTTCTCTAGAACGAACTCCGCCAGAAGCCTTTACGCCCATTTGTTCACCTACAGTTTCTCTCATTAATCTAATATCTTTAACAGTAGCACCAGCTGTAGAAAAACCTGTTGATGTTTTTACAAAATCAGCACCTGCTGATTTAGATAATTTACAAGCCATAAATTTTTTCTTCATCAGTTAACAAACATGTTTCAATAATAACTTTTGTTAAAGCTTTTGATTTTGCAGCCTCTACTACAGCTCTTATGTCATTTTCTACAGCAATATAATCTTTATCTTTTAACACTCCCACAGGAATAACCATATCTACTTCAGTTGCACCATTTTCGATAGCATTTTTAGTTTCAAATACTTTTACCTCTGTTGGTGTAGCACCTTGTGGAAAACCAATAACTGTACAAACTTTTACATTTGTATCTTTTAACTGCTCAGCTGCATATTTTACCCAAATAGGACTTACACATACAGACATAAAATTATATTTTTTAGCTTCTAAAAGTAATTTATCCAAATCTTTCTTTTGAGCATCTGTTTTTAATAATGTATGATCTATCATTTTTGCATAATCCATTTTAATAATTCTTGTGCTGTATATTGATCTGTAATTAAAATATTAGCAATTTCACCAACTAAAGTTGCTTTTATTGCTGAAATTTTACGTTTACTTCCGGCTACTAAAACACGTTTTTCCTTTTCTTTCAAATCCTCTAGTTTTATTCCTACTGTACGTTCATCTAATTCTTTATCACAAATATTACCCTGAGCATCAATAAATCTTGAACAGATATCACCCACTGCTCTATTTTGTATAATATCTCTATCTTTTTTATCAATATAACCCAATCTAAATAATAAAGCGTCATTTTTTACAGTACCTACTGTAAAAACAGCAATATTAGCCTGTCGTCCCAAATCTAAAATCTTTTTAATATGTTTATCTCTTTCAATTAATTCTTTTATCTGTGCAGTATCAAACATTACTGGAAGCGGTAAATATCGTCCTACTGTAGAAAACGCTTCTGAAAATAATTCTACTACTTCGTAAGCGTATGTATTGCTTTGTGAATGACTTATCCCACCCTTTAATTGTACAATCTGCACGCCTTTTAATGCTTTATGTTTTAAATTTAAAGCCATATTATAGATAGTAGTTCCCCAACTTACACCAATAATATCGCCATCTTTAACTATTTCATATAAATAATCCGCTGCTTTCATACTTATGGATTTTTTAATCTCATTTGTCGTATTTAAAGGCGCATAAGCAATCTTTACCACATCTAAATTATATTTCTCACATAAGGCTTCTTCTAAGGAGCTGTTATCTTCTATAGGGTCAGCTATATTTATCTGCACAAAACCTTTTTCTTTTGCATATTGCAACAATCTTGATACTGTAGGTCTTGATAAATTTAATTTATTGGCTATCTGTTGTTGGCTATAATCTGATTTATAATAAAGCTTGGCAACATCAATACTAAGTCTATCCTTATTTTGTTCCATCATTTACACCCCCTTTATATTATATTAAACTGCAAAATTAGCATTTATATCTTAACATATAAAAAATAAAAGAAAAAGCCCACAACCAGAAAGATTGTGAGCTTTGTATTCTCTTTGATAATCGTATGTGATTAACGTTTGGAGAACTGAGATGCTTTACGAGCTTTTTTGAGACCGTATTTACGACGTTCTTTTTCACGTGGGTCACGTGTTAAGAATCCAGCTTTTTTAAGAGCAGGACGAAGTTCAGCATCAAGTTCTAATAAAGCACGGGAAATACCGTGACGAATAGCACCAGCCTGACCGGAAGGGCCACCACCCTGAACGTTAGCGATAACATCATATTTATCAGCTGTTTCAGTTAAGTTAAGAGGCTGTTTAACGATTAAATCTAAAGTTTTAATGCCGAAATATTCATCAATATGACGGCCATTGATTACAACGTTGCCTTCACCTGGAACCAGACGAACTCTAGCAACTGAAGTCTTTCTGCGGCCTGTGCCGTAGTAGGATACTGCCATTATATTGTTCCTCCTTCCAAGTATTATCTAATATTTAATTCCAAAATTTCTGGTTTCTGAGCAGCATGTGGATGTTCTGGGCCAGCATAAACATTAAGTTTTCTGTACATCTGTGCACCTAATTTATTTTTAGGAAGCATACCACGAACAGCTATTTCTACAACTTTCTCAGGCTGTGTTGCGAGCATTTTCTGAGGAGTTGTAAAAGTTGTGCCTCCTGGATATCCAGAATGACGGAAATAAGTTTTATCAGTTAATTTTTTACCGCTGAATACCACTTTATCAGCATTAACTACGATGACAAAATCACCAGTGTCAACATGTGGTGTGAATGTTGGTTTATGTTTACCGCGAAGTACTTTTGCAACTTCAGCAGCTAATCTACCTACTGTCTGGCCTTCTGCATCAACTACGTACCATTTACGTTCAACGTTAGCAGCGTTTGCCATGAATGTTGTTTTCACTTGTATATCCCTCCCTGTACAATTTTCAACTATTTAATATTGAATCTTTTTTCTCAATAGATGTCCTTTGCACGGTTCCGGGGCTAGTGGAAGCCGTCATCGAACGTCATACGAAGATATTTTAAAGTAAATGACTTCTAAAGTCAAGTATTTTCTTAAATAAATTTTACAATATTTTTATTGCAGTTTAATAAAAGTCTTACAACTTTGCACTTAAAGCTATATAATGTTCTAATTTTTTTATATAGCTTTGAGCCAATTTACTTAAATGATTATATTTATTATAAATATAGCCCACACAGATTTTTTCATCACTATCAAGTGGAATGGCAATTATATTTGTACCATTTAAATCTTCACTCAATACACCTGTAGATATCGTATAGCCATTTAAGCCTATAGCTAAGTTAAATAAAGTCGCTCTATCACTAACATAAATATTTTTACGATGAGATATTGTTGAATGTATCTCTTCGGCAAAATAAAAAGAATTATAAATTCCCTGCTCAAAAGAAAGACATGGATATGGTTCTAAATCTGCAAAAGTTACAATATCTTTATTAGCCAATGGATGCTTTGCTGATAAAAATACATGAGGATTAGCCGTAAATAATTCTTTAAAACATAAATCATTTTCCTGGAGTATTTTACGTATTACTTGTTCATTAAATTTACTCAAATACAATACACCAATCTCACTACGCATATTTTTTACATCATCAATGATTTCATGTGTTTTCGTTTCTCTCAACGTAAAATCATATTCATCTTGAGCATATTCTTTAATTAAATTTACAAAAGCATTCACAGAAAAAGCATAATGTTGTGTAGATACAGCTAACAATCTTCGTGCTGGCTTATCTTTATGATAACGCTGTTCTAATAATTCAGTTTGCTCAATAATCTGTCTTGCATAACCTAAAAATTCCTGTCCACTAGAAGATAAAGTTACACCTTTATTAGTGCGAATGAAAATCTCAATACCCAACTCTTTCTCTAAATTCTTTAACTGCATTCGATAAACTAGGTGAGAAACAAATAAATTTTTGAGCTGCTAAATTCATTGAACCACAATTTACAATTTCTATAATGTATTTTAATTGTTGTAAAGTCATACTCTTCCTTTACTCCTATTTTTTAATTATTAACGCACTTTCGGCAAACTCAAATGGTAGTAAATACCTATCATACGCAAGAAAAATACTACGAAAAAAGGATATAGGTGATGCTAAATACCAATAATCATCACCTATAATTGCTATAAGGTAAAATACTATTCCTCCAATTATAGATGGCAATGCATATATTTCTTCTTGCAATACTGAAGGTATTCTTTGCGCTAATACATCACGAATAATACCGCCACCTACAGCTGTTATCAATCCCAATATAATCGCAAATAATGGATATTCAGGATAAGCATTAAAGCCTATTGTAGTCCCTGTAACTGTAAATGAAGCTAACCCTAAAGTATCTGCTAATAAATATATTTTACGAAGTTTTCTTCTTGACATATATCGTAAAATTTGGTTGCGATAAATAAAAAGATAATAAAAGTAATGACTGTTGTAAGCACTATATATAACGAAGTCTTAAAAGAATTTGGAGGAATGTTTCCCACCAAAACATCACGAATAATACCGCCACCAATAGCTGTGCTTAAAGCCAATACCAATATACCGAAAATATCCATACGTCTTGATATTCCTACTAAAGCACCTGAAATAGCAAAAGCAATTGTTCCTGCAATCTCAAAAAAATGTCCATAAAAAAATCATAACTCTCCACCTTTCTAAAAAGATTTCCAACTAATATTAATTTCTGCATACATTATACAATAATAAATTAATTTAGCAAATTAAACCCAACTATCCTAAAAATATCATTCTAATATATAATATCTATATACATATTTTTATTCAAAGGAGGTTCTATTATGCCAATTTATCAATTAAAAATTCGTCAATTATTTCTTGCTTTACTTACTTTTTGTTTTATTTTTATACCAAATTCTGCATGGGCTATACAAAAAGATATCATCATCTTATATACCAATGACGTTCACTGTGGTATCGAAGATAATCTAGGATATACTAAATTAGCTCAATACAAAGAAGATTTACAACAAGATACACCATATATTACTTTAGTCGACGCAGGTGATGCCATTCAAGGGGCTCCTATCGGCAAATTATCCACTGGCGAAGCTATCATCAACATCATGAATGAAATAGGTTATGATTTTGCTATTCCTGGCAATCATGAATTTGATTATGGTATGGATAGATTTCTCACTTTAAACGACAAATTATCTTGCGGTTATTATAGTTCTAATTTAGTAAATACAATTACAGGAAAAAATTTATTGCCAGCTTACAAAATTTTCCAATTCGATGATAAAAAAATAGCTTTAATCGGTGTTACAACGCCTGAAACACTCAATTCTTCTACACCTGCTTATTTTCAAGACGATAAGGGAAATTTTATTTATTCCTTTAATGAAGACGCTACTGGCAAAAAATTATATACTAATATCCAAAATACTGTAGATACAGTGCAAAAACTAGACGTAGATTATGTCTTTTTAGTAGCTCATCTAGGCATGAATGGTATCACACCTCGCTGGAGTAGCCTTGCTGTAGCTCAAAATACACAAGGTATTGACGCTATCATTGATGGTCATTCTCATGAAGTTATTCCTACTTTTATAGCTAAAAATAAACAAGGAAAAAATGTTCTCATCACTCAAACAGGCACCAAACTTCAAAATATTGGTAAATTGACCATCACACCACAAGGTAAAATCTCCACTGAATTAATCAATGATTTAACAAAAACCAATCAAAAAACTACCGACTTAATCAATGAAGAAAAGAATAAATATGCACCTTTGCTCAATCAAATAATCGGAACAAATACAGTAAAACTCACCACTAACGATCCTAATACTAATATACGCTTAATCAGAAATGGCGAAACAAATCTTGGCGATTTTGTAACTGATGCTTATAGAATAGTTTTAAATACTGATGTAGCAATCTGCAATGGTGGAGCAATCCGCAATGAATTACCTATGGGCGATTTTTCCTATAATGATATTTTGACAACGTTTCCATTTGGCAATATGTGTGTAGTCCTAGAAATCACAGGACAACAACTATTAGACGCTTTAGAAATGGGAGCTATCCGCTATCCTGAAGAATTTGGTGGATTTATGCAAATCTCTGGTGCTACTTATACGATTAATAGTAAAATCCCATCATCTGTAATAACTGATGAAAAAGATAATTTCATAAAAGTAGATGGCGCTTATCGTGTTCAAGACGTAAGAATAAATGGTAAAGATTTAGATTTAAATAAAAAATATACCATTGGTGGAACTTCTTATATCTTGAAATTCGGTGGCAATGGTATGACAATGTTCAAAGACAGCCCTATACTTCAAAATGAAGAACTATCCGAAACAGATGTAATCATCGAATACATTCAAAATTATCTTAATGCCACTATCGGTAATGAATATACCAATCCATATGGTCAAAATCGCATAACAATCATCAAATAAGAAAAGCAGGTATTATTTACCTGCTTTTACATTTCATTATACGCTTTTTCTATTAAACTTTTAGCCTTTTCAAAACTTTGTTCATCTTTAATAATTATTTCTAAATCACCAGTTCCATAATGCCCTATATTTCTCATATCCCTGGTAAATCCTTCTTCTAATTTAATCTTATCAGGATTTAATTTTAAATAAATGGCAACATATTTATTATAAAGTTCAATACATGCCATATTTTGAACTTTTTTATATGCCAAATAATATTTTAATTGGTTAGACTCTATATCATCACCTAGAGATTCTATATAATTACAAATAGAATCATATAATATATTTATTTTTTCTGGAACAGTTTTTAATTTTTCTACATAAGTTTTATAATTATTATTTTTCCTACTAATCAAATCTTTTTGATGAACAATATTTTCTACTTTTGGTGAATTTAAATGCTCAAATAAAATCAAATCATTACTATATTTCTTATACTTTACTAATTTTATATTTTTTTGCATTTGATTAATAGCATGTATATCGTATCGTGTAAAATTACTCGCAATACAAATAACACATGCTGCAGACCAATCAATATTTTTTACATATTCATAACCATATTTTTCGGCAACTAACATATGAAAAGCATCTTTATGGTCTAAAAGCCAATCTAAGTAAAACAATCCTTGATTTATAATATTTTCATTACTACTACGCTTATACTCTACAATTACAGGACAATTATTTTCATCAATTCCTATGCTATCCATTCTTCCATTAGTTATAACATATTCGCTTTTTAAAAATCGAACACCAAAGAATTTTTCCATATTATCTTCTATTAAATTTTGCAATTCTTTTTCTAATAAAACTTCTGACGGTATCAATTGTTTTACATCATTCTTTATACTAAATAACTTTATTTCTGACATTATACTCACCTACAAAATATTATCAAATCATCTCTAATTATACCAATATTTATTAATATAAAACATTAAATCATTTATGAAAAAAAAGCTATATGTATATTAAATAAACCATTATAAAAGGCTGACTTAATAATTTTATTAACTATTAAATCAAGCCTTTTTCTTAATATATTAATTTAAAAATTAATGTTGAACTATTCCATAATCTTTATAGCCGAACCAATTGCTATTTTCGTCCCAGAAGAAATGATATTCTTGTGCTTTTGGATGTAGGGACATCACTCTATATGCTAAAATAAGTTCTCCATTTTCTACATATATATTTGCTTCAGCATATTTTCCTAAAGGATTATAATAATTTATTGGATTTACATATAGTTGCCATGCCTCTTTTTGTTCATCATAACCCTTCAAAAAGCG
>ENA-OQEL01000508-OQEL01000508.1-human-gut-metagenome-genome-assembly--contig:-NODE-508-length-13694-cov-2.665438_pt1 | contig 13694 bp, 14 predicted proteins | sample MGYA00242796_ERZ504637 | MGnify/ENA primary metagenome ERZ504637 (study PRJEB26092, sample SAMD00036306) | human gut metagenome | host: Homo sapiens | study: EMG produced TPA metagenomics assembly of... | reverse complement strand
AAGGAAGAAATCAAATCCGGCATCCAGACCATCCAGTACCAGCTGATCACCCTCATGACCTGCAACGGCCAGGCTCCATTCGTCACCATGTTCATGTACCTGGACGAAGTTCCGGACGGACGTACCCGCAAGGATCTGGCCATGATTATCGAAGAAGTCCTCCGCCAGAGAATGCAGGGCGTCAAGAATGAAAAGGGCATCTGGATCACTCCGGCATTCCCGAAACTGATCTACGTCCTCGACGAAGACAACATTCATGATGATTCCCCGTACTATTACCTGACCAGACTTGCTGCTGAATGTACAGCAAAGAGAATGGTTCCTGACTATATTTCCGCCAAGATCATGAAGAACCTGAAGCACGGCGACGTTTACCCATGCATGGGCTGCCGCTCCTTCCTCACCCCGGATACCGAGGGCCTTGGCGAAAACGGAAAGCATAAATACTACGGCCGCTTCAATCAGGGCGTCGTCACCATCAACCTCGTCGATGTGGCATGCTCCTCTGGCGGCGATATGGATAAATTCATGGGAAATCCTGGAAGACCGCCTCGAACTCTGCCACGAGAGCGCTCCGCTGCCAGCCATGAAAGACTGCTCGGCACCGTCTCCGACGTGGCTCCGATCCTCTGGCAGTACGGCGCTATCGCTCGTCTCAAGAAGGGCGAAACGATCGACAAGCTCCTCTTCAACAACTACAGCACCATTTCCCTCGGCTATGCAGGCCTCTATGAAATGTGCGTCCGCATGCTCGGCGTATCCCATACAACGGATGAAGGCAGAAAATTTGCCCTCGCTGTCATGCAGAAACTGAACGACAAGTGCTCCGAATGGAGAGCTGCTGAAAACATCTCCTACTCCGTATACGGCACACCGATGGAATCCACCACCTACAAGTTCGCTAAATGCCTCCAGAAACGCTTCGGCATCATCCCGGGCGTAACGGACAAGAACTACATCACCAACAGCTACCACGTCCATGTTTCTGAACACATCGACGCATTCCATAAGCTGAAATTCGAATCCGACTTCCAGAGACTCTCCCCGGGCGGCGCTATTTCCTACATCGAAGTACCGAATATGCAGACGAACATCCCGGCAGTCCTGACCGTCATGAAGTACATCTATGAAAACATCATGTACGCAGAACTGAACACGAAGAGCGACTACTGCATGGCATGCGGCTATGACGGAGAAATCCGCATCATCGAAGATGAAACCGGCAAACTCATCTGGGAATGCCCGAACTGCGGCAACCGCGACCAGCACAAGATGAGCGTCGCAAGAAGAACCTGCGGCTACATCGGCACCCAGTTCTGGAACCAGGGCCGTACACAGGAAATCAAGGACAGAGTCCTCCACCTGTAATCTGAATATCTGAAGGGCGGCGTCCGCCGCCCTTTTTCTTTCTTTCATTCCAACATTTCAAAGGAAATCAACATGAACTACGCCAATTTCAAAGAATATGATATTGCAAACGGCCCCGGCATCCGCTTCTCTCTCTTCGGTTTCCGGCTGCACCCATCACTGCAAGGGATGCTTCAACCAGGAAACATGGGACTTCAACTACGGAAAGCCTTTCACCAAAGAAACTGAAGACTACATCTTGAAGGAAGTCGGACAGGAATTCTATGAAGGCCTCACCCTCCTCGGCGGCGAACCGATGGAACCGGCCAATCAGAAGGCGCTCCTCTCCCTTGTCACCCGTTTCAAGGAAATGTATCCGCAGAAGAACCTCTGGTGCTTCACCGGCTACCTCTATGACAGGGATCTCCTTGATAACTTTGCCAAGAAGATGCCTGAAACTATGGAACTTCTGAAACGCATCGACGTCCTGGTCGATGGTGAATTCGTCCTTGAAAAGAAGGATGTCACCCTCCTCTTCAAAGGCTCCTCCAACCAGAGAACCATCGACGTGCAGAAGAGCCTGGCTTCTGGCGCCGTCGTCCCGTGGGATCCGAGAGACACCAGCATGTCCCCGAACTCGAAGATCTGATTTACCAACTGAAAAGGAGCTGTGGCAAAATGATTACACATTTTGCCACAGCTCCTTTTTCTATTGGAATATGCCATTAAAGAATTATCTAGCATCTATATGCATTAATTTTGTTTGAACACCTAAAAACCTCGCTACGCTCGAGAACTACTGTATTCCCCGGCTTCGCCGGGACCTTCTCCTTCGGAGCAATGTTAACACCCTTAAACCTCGCTTCACTCGAGAATAGGGAAAAGCACCGTTTTTAACGGATTTTTGTCACAGTTCCTTTTTTAATGTCTTTCACTTATTTCTTCTACTTCAAGGGTCAGGCAGTCTTTCTGCTTTATCTCCGCCGCCTTTTTCTGCCGCGCATGACGGTACGGTAACCTTCTACGGCAAGTTCAAGGGCAAGGACGATGAGGAGGGTGCCGATGCCGGCCTGTGCGTACGGGCCCCAGTCTGCTCCGCCTTTCATGATCATGCCAATCTGGTTCCTGACGATGATGACGAGGGATGCAAGGGTGACGATCATCATGAAGGTCATCGGGAAGAGGAACATCTTATTGTTCTTCCCTGCATTGCCCAGCCATGCGGCTACGGCAAGGAGGCCGATTCCGGCGAGGAGCTGGTTGGCTGCGCCGAAGAGACCCCAGATCTTCATGAAGCCGTTCATGCCAAGAAGGACGCCCAGGACAACGGTCAGGATCGTAGCAAAGTACGGATTGACCATCAGTTTCTTGAATCCGCCCTTGATGTCCTTCGGTGTTTCGCCTGGTTCGAGCCAGAATTCCTGGAACATGAAACGGGCCAGTCTTGTCGCTGTATCAAGGGATGTCAGGCAGAATGCGGAGTATGTCAGGACAAGGAGCGTGTACATCATCGTTTCTGCTCCTTCCAGGCCCGGAATCTTGGCAATCATGGCAGCGATGCCGCCGGCGAAGATATCCGTTGCGCCGTGGATATGGCCTGTTTCCCTGGCATACGCAATCGCGCAGAGGGTAATGATGGCAAGAACACATTCCAGAAGCATGCCGCCGTATGCGATCGGCTTGGCGTCGGATTCCTTATCGAGCTGTTTGGACGTCGTGCCGGAAGATACAAGGGAATGGAAGCCGGAAATCGCGCCGCAGGCAACGGTCGTGAAGAGGATCGGGAACAGGTACTGTACGCCGTTTCTATTGTCCACGGAGAAGCCTGTGTAAGCCGGGAAGAGGTTCGGATCGATATTAGGATGCGCGCCTACGATGCCGACGACGGCAACGATGAGCATCGCATAGAGAAGGAACGAACTCAGGTAGTCACGCGGCTGGAGCAGGATCCATACCGGAGTGACGGAAGCAATCGTGATGTAAAGGCCGATCAGCCACATCCATGTCGTCTGGGAGAAGTAAATCGGATGGAAGTTCATGCCGATGCCCATGCAGAGGACGATAGCGCCGATAGCCATCACTGTGGATACTGCCATGGATACATGGAAACGGTATACGATAAGGCCGAAAATGACGGCAGCCACAATGAAGAGCATCGAAACCATGGCAACGGATGCTTTGACAGCACTCTTTTTCCATATTGACCGCGCCGTTTTCAATCGTTGCGCCGGACGTGGAAGCAACGATGGCAGCAAAGGCTGCAACGACAAGGATCAGTGTCAGGTAAGAGAATATGATGAAGAGCTGCTTGGCTCTCTTAGACATATTCGCTGAGATGATTTCCCCCGATGGACTGCCCGTTGTGGCGGACAGAAGCAAAGAGCGCGCCGAAGTCATGGACGCCGCCAAAGAATATGCCGCCGACGAGAACCCAGAGCGTGACAGGCAGCCATCCGAACATGGCAGCCCCAATCGGTCCCGTGATAGAGCCTGCGCCTGCAATCGAGAAAAAATTGGTGCCCCATGAGCGCCGGAGCTTTAGCGGGACTAGTCAATCCCGTCTTCCATTGTATGAGCAGGTGTCGGGATATTTCCCTCACCCACGCCCCCACTGTTTCACCAGCCAGCGGCCGTAGAAAATATAGCCGCAGAGGAGAATAGCGAGACAAACCGCGAGCAGTACAAGCGTATTCAATGAAGTGACCTCCCTTCAAATCCCGGCCTCACGCGAGACCGGCCTTCCGTCCTTCCCACACCTTCATCATTTCCGGCTGCATTCTCCGCCCTGCCCTGTTGAAGAGGAATCTTTCCCTCGACAGGTCCAGGCAGTTGGCCCGGTACTCGAGCCATCCGTGGATCATGAAGCGGAACGTTTTCGTGTAACTTGATTTCTTCAATGCCTTTTCTGCTGCTTCATCAGCATCATCACAGATGATGACAGAGGAAACTCCTGTGTACATATGGCCCGGTCCTATATGAGCTATCTTCTTGCCTTCCCGGCAGACAAATTCCTTCACGGCCTCATGGACCGCCTCCGTCAGACGCGGGCAGGTGAAGAGGAAAATGAACTCCTCCTGCTCCGACGTCCATAGTTCGTTGGACCAAAGCAGGAAATAGCCGCCGTCCCTCTCATAGTATTCGCACACAGCCGTAAGCTCTGCGCCGCCCGGCAGGAGCGGAACAGAAAGCTTTTAGAGCTTCCCTGACTCCTTTCGTCTCCGGAGCGTCCATCCCGTCGAAACGGGTGATTCCGTAAAATCTGCTGTACGATGCAAGCAGCCTCTCAGCAGCGTTTCTTCTTTGATCCATCGCGTCCTCCTTCCTTATCTCTTAATCTCATTATTTGATGAGATATAATTATATTAACTTGATTATACCTTACTTCAAATAATTTCTGTAATAAAAGATACTTATACCTATTCGCAAGTATTGAAAAGTATACTATATTTTAAAAATCAAATTTAAGTAGACATATGACATTTCACCACAGAATGTCTTGCAAAACATTTCTATTTTTATTTCTCTATATGTCTAAAAACTTGAAATTTTCAAGTTTTATCCCCTTGTACATACTTCAAAATATGTTATAATAATCATATAGAAAGAATTAAATGCAGCGTTGCTTTTTGAAGCGCGGACGAAAAGGAGCGATCGACTTATGATCACAGAAATTCACAACCAGGCAGATTTCGAAAGAGAAATCGTAAACCACAAAGGTTACAGCATTATTGACTTCTGGGCAACTTGGTGCGGCCCCTGCCGCATGCTCAGCCCCGTTGTGGACGAGGTAGCTGAGGAGCGCACCGATGTGAAGGTGGGCAAGGTGAACGTGGACGAGCAGCCGGAGCTGGCCGGGGAGTTCGGCGTCATGAGCATCCCCACCCTGCTGGTGTTTGAGCAGGGCAAGCTGGTGCGTCAGGCCGTGGGTGCCCGCCCGAAGGCCAGTGTGCTGGACCTGCTTGGGTAAATATGCGTGCTGAAAAGGAGCTGTTGCGCCATGCAACGGCTCCTTCTCTTCTTTTCCCTGTACAAACGCACAGAAAAATCGTATCATTGAGTTGAAAACACCGTCACTTTCCTACTTTACAACTTTACCGAGATAAAGTAAAATAAACTCAAGTAAGAAATGGGGGAACCGACAATGGAATTCAGCATTGCAAACCTGCAGCCCAAGGAGCGCGCCTCCTTTGCACTGCGCGCCTTGTACGAAGCGGCGGGCTGCCGCAAGTATCATATGGGCCGGTTTGAGGAGTACGGCCTGTATCAGGAGAACCGCAGCTTTTTGTCGTCCGAGCAGGTCATCACCTTTACCGATCTGGATGGCCGTCTGCTGGCCCTCAAGCCGGACGTGACCCTCTCCATTGCCAAGACGGCGCAGCCCGCCCCCGGCGAGACCCTGTGCTACTACTATCACGAGAACGTCTACCGCCCTTCCGCCGAGAGCCACACCTTTAAAGAAATCAGCCAGATGGGCCTTGAGATGCTGGGTGCGGTGGGCGAAGCACAGGTGCAGCAGGCGGTGTGTCTGGCGGCGCGGTCGCTGGATGCACTGGGGGCCGAGTGGGTGCTGGAAGTGAGCCACATGGGCTACCTGTTCGGCCTGTTCGACGCGCTGGGCGTGCCGGATGCCGCCCGCGCAAAGCTGCTGGAAAAGCTGCGGGAGAAAAACGCCCACGAGCTGCGGGCTGCAGCCGGAGCAGCCGGTCTTGCCGATGCCGCCGATACCCTGTGCAGCGTGCTGAACCTCTGCGGCAGCTATGCCGATACCCTTGCAAAGGCTGCTGCCCTGTGCCGCAACGACGCCATGCGCGCGGCGGTGGCCGAGCTGGAAGCGCTGGCTGTGCCGCTGGAAAAGGCGGGCGGTGTGATCCGGCTGGACATGACGCTGGCCGGTGAGATGGAATACTACAACGGCCTTGTGTTTCAGGGCTACCTGAAAGCCCTGCCCCGTCCCCTGCTCAAGGGCGGCCGCTACGACCTGTTGATGCAGAAGTTCACCCCCGGTGCCGGTGCCATCGGCTTTGCGGTCTATCTGGACGAGCTGGACCGCCTGAGCGCCCCGCTGCCGCCGGTGCAGAAGAACAGCACCGACAGGGTGATGCTGAACGTGGCTCTGCCCAAGGGCCGTCTGGGCGATAAGGTGTATAACCTGCTGGCGGGCATCGGCTACGGCTGCCCGGAGGACTACAACACCACCCGCAAGCTGGTGGTGGAAAACCCGGAGGCCGGCATCCGCTACTTCCTCGTCAAACCCAGCGATGTTGCCATCTATGTGGAGCACGGTGCCGCCGATGTGGGCATCGTGGGAAAGGACATCCTCACAGAGGCTTCTGCCGATGTGTACGAGCTGCTGGACACCGGCCTTGGCAAATGCCGCATGTGCGTTGCAGCCCCGGCCGATTACAAGGACGACCCCAGCCGCCCGGTGCGGGTGGCCACCAAATTCGTCAACATTGCAAAGAGCTACTACGCATCCATGGGGCGGGACATCGATATCATCAAGCTGAACGGCTCCATTGAGCTGGCCCCCATTCTGGGCCTTTCGGACGTCATCGTGGATATCGTGGAGACCGGCACCACCCTGCGGGAGAACGGCCTGAAGGTGGTCACCGAGTTCATGCCCATCTCGGCCCGGTTCATTGCCAACAAGGCCAGCTACCAGTTCAAGCACGCCGAAATGGACACCATGCTGGAAAAGCTGCGGGCGGAACTGCAGAACAAGGAGGAAGCAAAATGATCAAGCTGTATAACTTTGACGAGCTGAAGCCCGAAGAGATCCTGAACCGCGACATCCGCGCGGAAAAGAACGTAGAGGATGTGGTGGACGGCATCATTGCCGATGTGCGCGCCCGGGGCGACGATGCCCTGAAGGATTATGCGCTGAAATTTGACGGCGCGAAGATCGATGCCCTGCAGGTGACGCAGGAGGAGATCGACGAAGCCTTTGCGGGCATGGACCCCTACTTCCTCGAAACGCTGCGCGAAGCCGCCGCCAACATCGAGAGCTTCCACCGCCAGCAGGTGCACAAGAATTTTGTGGTGAACGACAAGCCCGGCATCGTGCTGGGCCAGAAATATACCCCCATTGAAAAGGCCGGTGTCTATGTGCCCGGCGGCACGGCGGCCTATCCCTCCACCGTGCTCATGGACGTGATCCCGGCAAAGGTGGCAGGCGTGTCCGAAATCGTCATGACCACCCCCGCCGGAAAGGACGGCAGGGTGAACCCGGTCATCCTTGCCGCCGCTGCCACCGCAGGCGTGACCAAGATCTTCAAGACCGGCGGCGCACAGGCTGTGGCGGCTCTCGCCTACGGCACCCAGAGCATCCCTGCGGTGGATAAGATCGTTGGCCCCGGCAACATCTACGTTGCCACCGCCAAGCGCAAGGTGTTCGGCAAGGTGGGCATCGATATGATCGCCGGCCCCAGCGAAATTCTGGTGCTGGCCGACGGCGGCTGCAACCCTGCATGGGTGGCGGCGGACCTGCTGAGTCAGGCCGAGCACGACAAACTGGCAAGCCCGGTCCTCGTCACCGACAGCCCGGAGCTGGCCAAGGCCGTGCAGGCGGAGCTGGAGGTGCAGATCCCGCAGCTGCCCCGTGCCGCCATCGCCCGCGCCAGCGTGGACGACAACGGCAAGATCATCCTCTGCACCGACCTGCACAAGGCCATTGAAGCCTGCAACATCATTGCACCGGAACATCTGGAAGTGTGCGTGGAGGACCCCTTCGGCGTGCTGAACGAGATCAAAAAACGCAGGCAGCATCTTCCTTGGCCGCAACGTGCCGGAAGCGCTGGGCGATTACTTTGCAGGCCCCAACCACACCCTGCCCACCAGCGGCACCGCCCGCTTCTCAAGCCCCTTGGGCGTAGACGACTTTGTAAAAAAGTCCAGCTTCCTCTACTACACCCGGGAAGCGCTGGGCGAAGTAGCCCCCCGCATCGCCGATTTTGCCGAGCGCGAGGGCCTGCACGCCCACGCCCGCAGCGTGACCATCCGGTATGAAAAGTGAGGATTTGAACCATGAGTAAATTCCTTTCTCCCACGCTGGCCGCTGTCACCCCCTACACCCCGGGTGAGCAGCCGCAGGATCAGCAGTACATCAAACTGAACACCAACGAAAGCCCCTATCTGCCCTCCCCGGCGGTGATCGCCGCCGTGAGCGAGCACGAGGTGGAAAAGCTGCGCCTTTACTCCGACCCCGCCTGTGCCGACCTGCTCAAGGCGGCCGCAGCTCACTTCGGTTTGCAGCCGGAGCAGATCATGCCCGGCAATGGCAGCGACGAGAACCTCTTCTTTGCGCTGCGTGCCTTCTGCGACGCAGACCACCCGCTGGCCTATGCCGACATCACCTACGGCTGCTACGGCGTGTGGTGCGGACTGATGCACATTCCCAGCCACATCATCCCGCTGAAAGAGGATTTCACCCTTGACCCGAAGGACTACTACGGCCTGAACCAGACCATCGTCCTTGCAAACCCCAACGCCCCCACCGGCATTGCACTGCCCCGAGCGGAAATTGAGGGCATCTTAAAGGCAAACCCGAACAATGTGGTCATTGTGGACGAGGCCTATGTGGACTTTGGCGGCGAGAGCTGCGTGCCCCTCATCGACCAGTACGAGAACCTGCTGGTGGTGCAGACCTTTTCCAAGTCCCGGCAGCTGGCCGGTGCGCGTCTGGGTCTTGCCATGGGCAATGCAAAGCTCATTGCCGACCTGAACCGAGTCAAGTTCAGCCTGAACCCCTACAACATCAACCGCCTGACCCTGAAGGCCGGGCAGGCCGCGCTGGAAGACACCGCTTATTTTGACAGGACCCGCGCCGCCATCGTGGACACCCGCGCATGGACAAAACAACAGCTGGAACAGCGCGGCTTTGCCGTGCTGGACAGCCGCTCCAACTTCCTGTTTGCAAGTACCAACAGGAAAGACGGCGAGACACTCTACAAAGAGTTGAAGAAAAACGGCATTCTGGTGCGCCATTTCGACGCGCCCCGCATCCAGAACTGGCTGCGCATCACCATTGGCACGCCGGAACAGATGCAGACGTTTATGGAAACGCTGGATAAGATCATGGAGGAATGAACCATGCCGAACCGAATGATCTCGCTGGAACGCAACACCAATGAGACCCAGATCGACCTTACCCTTGATCTGGACGGCACCGGCCGCTACGAGGTAGACACCGGGTGCGGCTTTCTGAACCACATGCTGGAGTTGTTCGCCCGCCATGGCCGTTTTGACTTAGTGCTCACCTGCCACGGCGATGTGCAGGTGGACTACCACCACACCACCGAGGATGTGGGCATTGCACTGGGTCAGGCCTTTGCACGGGCACTGGGCGATATGCGCGGCATCCAGCGCTACGGCAGCTTTTATCTGCCCATGGATGAAGCGCTGATCCTGTGCGCCGTCGATCTTTCGGGCCGCTGCACCCTGAACTGGGACATCCATTGCAGCACCGAAAAAGTGGGCGATTTTGACGTGGAGTGCGCCAAGGAATTCTGGCTGGGCTTTGCCCGCAGCGTGCCCGCCACGATCCACTTTGTACAATTTGCGGGAGAAAATACACACCACATCCTCGAGGCCTGCTTCAAGGGCGCAGGCCATGCACTGGGCGCGGCCGTGAAGATCGACGAAGCCCACAAGGACGAAATTCCTTCCACGAAAGGACTGCTGGTATGATCGCAATTATCGATTATGGCGTGGGCAACCTGTTCAGCCTGAAGTCCAGCCTGAAGCAGCTGGGGCTGGAAGCCGTTGTGACTGCGGACGCGGACACCATCTGCAAAGCCGACCGGCTCATCCTGCCGGGCGTGGGTGCTTTTGCCGATGCCATGGCCAAGCTGGAGGCGACGGGCCTTGTACCGGTCATCAAAGAAGAAGCCGAAAGGAAGCCGCTGCTGGGCATCTGCCTTGGGATGCAGCTGCTGTTTGAAAAGAGCTACGAGTACGGTGAGCACGAAGGCCTTGGCTTTGTGAAGGGCGAAGTCTGCCCGCTGGAGCCAGACCTTGCGGACAAGAGCCTGAAGGTGCCGCAGATCGGCTGGAACGCCTTGTACATTGTAAAGGACGACCCGCTGTTCAAGTACATCCGTGAGGGAGAATACGTCTATTACGTCCACAGCTACTACGGCAAGAACTGTACGGAGAGTACACTGGCCGTGAGCGATTATTCCATTCCCGTCACCGGCGCGGTGCGGGCGGGCAGGGTGTATGGCACCCAGTTCCACCCGGAAAAGAGCGGGGATACCGGCCTGCGCATTCTGAAAGCATTTGCGGAATTGTAAGGAGAAAAATTATGCAGCTTTTTCCAGCCATCGACCTGCGGGGCGGCAAGGTGGTGCGCCTGACGCAGGGCGACTACAGCCGCATGACCGTCTACGGCGAGGACCCCCTGTGCACAGGCGCGGGAGTTCCTTGCAGCGGGGGCCAAAAATCTGCACGTCGTCGATCTGGACGGCGCAAAGGACGGCACCCTTTCCAACTACGATACCATTGCCGCACTGGCAAAGCAGGGTGGCTTATACATTGAGGTGGGCGGCGGCATCCGTACCGAGGAGCGCATTGAAACCATATCTCTCCCCTCGGTGTGGGCCGCTGCATCCTTGGCAGCGTGGCGGTGACGGATTTTGCCTTTACCGCCCGGATGCTGAAAAAATACGGCGATAAAATTGCCGTGGCGTGGACGCAAAGGACGGCTGTGTGGCCATCCATGGCTGGAAGGAAGTGAGCGCCGAGCCGGGCGTGGACTTCTGCAAGCGGCTGGCAGATGCCGGATGCACCGCCATCATCTACACGGACATTGCCTGCGACGGTGCCATGAGGGGCACGAACCTCGGACTGTACCGCACGCTTGCCAAAGAGGTGCCCGGCGTGGCCTTTACGGCCAGCGGCGGCATCTCGTCCGAAGCAGAGCTTCTGGAACTGAAAAAAATGGGCACTGCCGCTGCCATTTTGGGCAAGAGCCTGTACACCGGCGCACTGGACCTTGCGCGCTGCGTGCATCTGGTGCAGGAGTGAACGGAGGGGAAACGACATGATCACCAAACGCATTATTGCCCTGCCTTGATGTGCGCAATGGCCGCGTGGTCAAGGGCACGAACTTTGAAGGCATCCGGGATGTGGCCGACCCGGTGGAAATGGCCCGCATGTACAACGCTGCCGGTGCCGACGAGCTGGTGTTCTACGATATCACCGCCAGCTTCGAGGGCCGGGCACTGTTTACGGATATCCTGACCCGCGTCGCCAGCGAAATTTTTATCCCGCTCACGGTGGGCGGCGGCATCAACACGCTGGAAGATTTTGACCGGGTGCTCAAGTGCGGCGCGGACAAGGTCAGCGTCAACTCGGGCGCACTCAAAAACCCGGACCTTATCCCGGCGGCAGCACAGCGCTACGGCAACCAGTGCGTGGTGCTCTCTGCCGATGTGAAGCGGGTGGACGGCCAGTTCCGGGTGTTCGCCAAGGGCGGGCGCGAGGACACCGGCCGGGATGCACTGGACTGGATCAGCTGGTGCGTGGACCACGGCGCAGGCGAGATCTGCCTGAACAGCATCGATACCGACGGCGTGCGCAGCGGCTTCGACCTTGAGATGCTGGATGCAGTTGCGGCGCGGGTGAACGTGCCCATCATTGCCAGCGGCGGCGCAGGCAAAAAGGAAGACTTTCTGGAGCTGTTCCACCACAAGGGCATCGACGCAGGTCTTGCCGCGGGCATCTTCCACCAGAAGCTGCTGACCATCCGCGACCTGAAAGAATACCTCAACGCAAACGGCGTGGAGATGCGGCTGTAACGCCGGGGCATTTCTCCCCGGCGCGGGGAGAAGCCGTAACGCGAAACTGGATTTCCGCAAAAACAACCCGCAAACTCTTGCGTTTGCGCACCGAATACGCTAAACTAGTAATATCCCCATCCGGGGAGGGAGAACCGTTATGAATCTGAAATTTGATGAAAAGGGCCTGATCCCTGCCATCGTGCAGGACCACTACACCAAAGAGGTGCTCACCCTCGCGTACATGAACGCCGAGACGCTGGCGCTCACCATTGCCGAGGGCCGCACCGTGTTCTGGAGCCGCAGCCGTCAGGAGATCTGGCGCAAGGGCGAGACCAGCGGCAACGTGCAGCGGGTGGTGTCCATCACCGCCGACTGCGATGCCGATGCACTGGTGGTGGAAGTGGTCAAATCCGGCCCCGCCTGCCACACCGGCGCCGAGAGCTGCTTCTTCAACGAAGTATACGTCTCGCCGGAGCTGAAGCAGTTCAGCTGGCAGGGCCTGTACCAGCTCATCAAGGGCCGCAAGGATAGCCCCAAGGAGGGCAGCTACACCACCTACCTGTTCGAGAAGGGCAAGGAGAAGATCCTGAAAAAGGTGGGCGAAGAGTGCACCGAGGTCATCATTGCGGGCGAAAAAGAGGATAAGGAAGAGACCGTTTACGAGATCAGCGATCTTGCCTACCATGTTCTGGTGCTGATGGTCAGCGCCGGCATCACGGTGGAGGATGTGACCCGTGAACTGGAAAAACGTCACGTCATTGACCACAAGGTCAAACAGGAAAGGATGCAGTGAATTATCTATGGCAGATTATAAGAAGTCCAGTGTCCATTGCCACTCCACCATGTGCGATGGCAAAAATACCTTGCAGGATATGGCAAGTGCTGCGTGTGCGCAGGGCTTGACCACGCTGGGCTTCACCGGCCATAGCTACACCCAGCGCGACCGCGAATACTGCATGAGCCCCAGCCGCACCGCCCAGTACAAGGCCACCATTGCCAAGCTCAAGACCGAGTACAAGGGCAAGGTGGATATCCTGTGCGGCATCGAGTGGGATATCCTGAGCGAGGATAAGCGCACCGGCTACGATTACTGGATCGGCAGCGCACACCACCTGTACGGCAAGAACACCGGCAAGTATTACGAGATCGACTTCCGTCCGCAGGACCTGTGGGACTGCATCAACGACGACTTTGACGCAGACCCCCTTGCCGCTGTGGAAGCCTACTTTGCCGAGGTGGAAAAGGTGGCTGCCCTCAAGCCGGATATTCTGGCCCACATCGACCTCATCAAGAAGCTGAATGCCAACGGCGAGTTCTTCGACGAAGAGTCGCCCCGCTACAAGGCCGCTGCCCTCAAGGCACTGCAGGCCGCAAAGGCAAACGACTGCCTGCTGGAAGTGAACACCGGCCGGCGTGTACCGCGGTACCGCAAGGACTTCTACCCCGGCCCGTGGCTGCTGGGCGAGCTGGCAGAAGATGGGCGGCAAGGTCATCATCACTTCTGATTCTCATGATATCAACAGCCTGACCTACGGCTTTGACGAAGCTGCCGCCGCCATCAAGGCTGCA
>ENA-OQEL01000507-OQEL01000507.1-human-gut-metagenome-genome-assembly--contig:-NODE-507-length-13694-cov-3.031252_pt1 | contig 13694 bp, 10 predicted proteins | sample MGYA00242796_ERZ504637 | MGnify/ENA primary metagenome ERZ504637 (study PRJEB26092, sample SAMD00036306) | human gut metagenome | host: Homo sapiens | study: EMG produced TPA metagenomics assembly of... | reverse complement strand
TGAACAGAAAACCAAAAGCTTGGCAACGTATTGATCATTTCTCCGGAACGAATGCTTTCCGAATTCAGTCTTATCTTCACTCCGTGCTCGGTGAATATCTCACCTTCAACACCCTTTTAAGAGAGCAGGCCACAGACCCCTCTCTCTTCCGGGGATACCAGTGCGTCCTTTTTCCAAGCGTCCGCGCCATGGAAACCTTTCCGCTTACCCTTGACTCCTCCATTTTGCAGCTCCCCTGCGACCGCGTTTTCAACCATATGTTCCTGGATAAAATCATTCAGATTCCGCCGCACGAACGTGTCTATCTGGTAAACGATGATAAATATTCCACGCTCGCTATCATTTCCCAGCTTGAGGAATGCGGCATCACACAATATGACTTTGTTCCGTTTTATCCCGGATGCAAAGATACCGAGTCTGACATTCAGTTTGCCATCACCGCCGGCGAGCCGCAGCTCGTTCCTTCCCGCATCCCCAATGTGCTGGATATCGGCAACCGTATCATCGATATTTCCACTATTTTACAGCTCTGCGAATATTTCAACATTCCTCTGCAGACCGTAAACCGTGTATCGCGCAATTATGTCAATCAGATTCTTCACACCGTCAAGACCTCAGAAACTTACTATACAAATTATGTACAGACCGAACAGCTCATGCAGGTTATCCTGTTCTCTCTTCCCATTGGCATCTGTCTGTTTGGTGCGGATGGCCGCATTCAGTTCATGAACGCTAAATTTGCACATGCCTTCTCGCTTCCTTCCTCCAACTTTGAAGGACAGCCTTTTTCGGAATGTCTTCCGCCTGCCTACGCGGACACTGCTTTCGACCGCAACGGTGACTGGACCATTCTCCTTTCGGATCAGAAAACACAGATCACGTTAAGCGTTCTCTCTATGGTTTTTCCGGATACAGAACCTGTTTTTCTTGCGTTTCTTCCCGAGAGCAGATCCATGGAAATGTCGGTATCGAAAGACGAAAAAACGGAAGAAAGCACTTTTTTCGCTTCCTCCCGTACCTTTTCACTTTCCCTGTCCCACGCAGATTCCGTCCAGAATCTGATGGCGCAGGCCAGACATCTTGCACTTTTTGATTTTCCGATTCTGATCCAGGGAGAAAGCGGTACACAGCGCCGGACACTCGCACGTGCGATCCACAATTTTTCGCGCCGCCACCATTATCCGTTTTCCGTTCTTCACTCTCCGGGAAATGATCTGACCGAAGCCTCCCTGCTCCGGCTTCTTGCCGAAACCAACCATGGCACACTCGTCCTCTCCCAGGTGGACCGTTTTCCGCTTTCCATTCAGGATCTGCTGGTCAATGTTCTTACCAATGTTCATGGTAACTTCTTTTCCGCACCGGAAACCCGCCGTTTCGATGTGCGTATCATTGCTATTGCGGATGATAACCTTTACAAAAAAGTAGAAAAAGGAACCTTCCTGCGGGAGCTTTTTCATCTTTTAAGTGCTTCCGAGCTTCAGACAGTCCCGATCCGCAGACGCAGGGAGGATATTCCCGATCTTCTCAATTACTTTCTGCTTCAGTTTTTCCACAACACCGATATGACCTGCGACCGGATCTTTTCGGAAGGGCTTCTGCGCTTTCTGAAGGAATATGCGTACCCCGGAAATATTCATGAGCTGTACAATCTGTCCTGCAGCCTGTTTACCCGGTACAGCAGCCATAAGCTGCAGCTTTCCGATCTGCCGACATACCTCCGCTCCCGCCAGATGGCTGACGTTTCCCTCACCGCCCTTCAATATCAGGTTCTTTCTTTCGTATCGACGCATCCGAAAGCAGGCCGCCTGGCAATCAAAAACGGACTGGCCGACGGAGAAACCTTTGTATCCGAAGCGGCTCTGCGCACCGTACTCGGAGAGCTTTCTTCCGCCGGTTATCTCATCGTGCACCGGACAAAGGCGGATGTGAAATTTCCGAGCTGGGGCGTATGGTTCTGGGAAAAATAATTTTTTCAGAAATCCCGGTGTTTTCCAGCAAATTGCGGCTAAGGCTGCGGTATCTGGCTCCGTCCAGGCCTCTTTTTTTCCTTTGCGGTTACCATAGAGTTCAGGATCGCTTCCTCCACAGCCTCTGCCGCTGCTTCAAATGCCTCGTTGATTTTTTCTTCTTTTATCCGGGCGCACGCTTCCACCTCACATGTACTCTTTGTGTCTACGCGGTTTGCTGTTGTAAATCCGATCATGATTTCACCGCTTCCGTGGCCGGTGTAGGCTCCTGTTCTGGCGATTCCGACTCCACAGCGGCGGATAATCCGGTACAGCTGCCGCTCCGATACCGGAAGGTCTGTTGCCAGAACCGTCATAATCGATCCCCGGTCTTCGGCGCTGCTTCCGCATTCTTCCTTCCGGATCCGCTCCAGAATCTTCTCTCCTGCCGGTTTTCCACTAATTTTCAAATCTCTGGTTGCTCCGAAATTTGACTGTACCAGAACACCAATGGTATATGTTTTTCCGTCAAGCACCAGCGTGCGGGATGCCGATCCGATTCCCCCTTTCAGCCCATAGCAGATCGTTCCTGTTCCGGCACCGATATCACCTTCCGCAAAGTCTGTATCCGCCTGCTCCAGTGCATGATACAGCTCTTTTTCCCCCACTACCCGGTTACAAATCTCATTGATTCTCGAATCATTACATTCTCCGACAACCGGATTGATGGAAAAAACATCTTCCCCTTCTTTTTTGGTCTGCTGTATCATCCATGAAATCATGGCATCCGCCACTTTTCCGACATTCAGTGTATTGGTCAGGGCAATGGGCGTTTCAAGAGTTCCGAGCTCCTGTACCTGCACAAGACCGCACGTTTTCCCGAAACCGTTATGCACGTAGGCAGACGCCAGGTACTTTTTCAGAAACGGATTGCCCTCTCCCGGCACAATCACCGTCACTCCGGTATGCTGATTTCCACTTTCCACCGTCGCATGGCCTACCCGCACACCGGGCACATCCGTAATTTTGTTTCGCGGCCCGCTTTCATGGTGTCCGATCCGATATCCGTAATCGCTGATTCTTTTCTGTTTCATTCTGTTTCCTCCTTATCTTTTATAATGTGCTCTCAGAGTCTTTCATTTCTTATAAATACAGGCACAAAAAAGACTCCGAAGGTATATATTTTTCTCTCACTTTACGCTCTCTTCTCTCTTCTGTCCATACCTCTTCCCACAATTTTTCTTCTTTTCTTTATATTTTTTCCATTTCTTTTAGAATTTGGACACACTTTGCTCACATATTCCTTTTATAATAAAGCTCGGATAGTTGATAAACCACTCACTATCTCCCCCCCTCATAAAAAGATGGCGATATACTTTTGTATATCGTCATCTTTGTTTTTACTGACAAAAACGCCCCCGGGCAGAAAACGTAACCACCTCCGTTTTCCGCCCGGGGGCATTCTTTCTTCCTTTTTGCTCAGGCCTCTTGCAGCAGCTTCCTCTGCTTCCGCTTCTGCCATCGCCTGTTCGTACTGTTTCAGGATAATGGTCTGAATTTTTTCTCTGGTTCCGGAGTTGATCGGATGTGCGATATCGCGGTACTCCCCGTCCGTAGCCTTACGGCTCGGCATTGCGATAAACAGTCCTTTTTCTCCTTCAATCACCTTGATATCATGTACAACAAATTCGTCATCGATTGTGATAGACACAACCGCCTTCATTTTTCCTTCTTTTGTTACCTTGCGTACTCTCACGTCTGTAATGTTTCATAAACTTTTATGCCCCTTTCACCCCATAATCAGATGGCGTATCTTTCGTTTTTTTCGACAACAATTTTGATGCCGTCCTCCCCACAGTGATAGGAGTTTGCACGGATGGTGTCCCTGCTCTCCACAATACAGTTTTCAATGTGAGTGTTGTCTCCGAGATATACATCATTTAAGATGATAGAATTTTTAATCACACAGTTGTTTCCAACATATACCTTCTTGAACAAAACAGAGTTCTCAACCTGTCCGTTGATGATACAGCCGCTGGATACAAGAGAATTTTTCACTGTGCAGCCAGGATTGTATTTTGCCGGCGGAAGATCGTCGATCTTGGAGTAGATGCCCGGATACTGTCCGAAGAAGTAATCTCTTACCTCCGGTTTCAGGAAATCCATGTTGGTTCTGTAATAGGAATCTACGGTAGCAATGTTGCTCCAGTAGGTATTGATCTTGTATCCGTAAATCCGTTTCAGGTTTTTGTAACGGATTAAAATATCCTTTACAAAGTCGTAACGGTCTTCCTGTGCGCTGCGCTCAATCATTTCGATCAGCTGGCGACGGCGGATGACATAGATACCGGTAGAGATCACGTTGGAGCTCGAAACCATCGGTTTTTCCTCGAACTCCTCGATGCGGCAGTCCTCATTCATCTTCAGGACACCGAACCGGCTGGTATCTGCTTCCTTGGAATCCGTGCATACCACAGTAACATCCGCACGTTTTGCAATATGATATTCCAGTACCTTATTGAAATCCAGTTTGTATACGCCATCTCCCGATGCGATGACTACGTACGGTTCATGGCTGTTTTTTCAGCCAGCTCAGGTTCTGACTGATCGCGTCTGCCGTTCCACGGTACCACCAGCTGTTATCTGATGTAACGGTTGGAGAAAATACAAACAGACCGCCATGTTTTCTTCCGAAATCCCACCATTTGGAAGAGCTCAAATGTTCATTTAAGGATCTGGCGTTGTACTGTGTCAGGACAGCCACCTTCTGAATATGAGAGTTTGCCATGCTTGACAGCGCAAAATCGATGCTGCGGAAGCTGCCTGCGACCGGCATAGCTGCAACGGCTCTTTTATTGGACAGCTCTCTCATTTTGTTGTTGTTACCGCCTGCAAGAATAATTCCCAATGCTCTCATATTACTCACCGTCCTTTTCTACAATTGCTCCGCCGGACGGAAGTGTGCCATCCGGGTAATCCTCAGGGGAAGTTTCGCCGGAAATGCAGACATTCTTTCCAATGGTTACGCCATCCGGAATGACTGCCTTTTCTCCAACGGTCACAAGTCCGAATCCGTAAATATTCGGTTTTAAGACGTTCGGCGCTTCCTCGCCAACGCCCATCACAACATGTTTGCCGACATGTACGTTTTCTGCAATAATGGCCTTATTGACCTGGGTTCCCTCGCCGATTGTGCTGTGGCGCATAATAATAGAATCTCTTACAACAACACCCTTTTCAATGCGCACATCCGCACCGATGACGGAATTATGTACCTCTCCGTAGATTTCAGCGCCCTCGCCGATAATACAGCGGTCGATGACAGCGTCCCCGGAAACATACTGCGGACGGATGATATCACCTTTGGTATAGATCTTCCAGAACTCCTCATATAAATTGAATTCCGGAATAATATCGATCAGCTCCATATTTGCTTCCCAGTATGAGCCAAGCGTTCCGACATCTTTCCAGTAGCCGTTGAACTCATACGCAAACAGACGTTTTCCGTTGTCGCGGCAGTACGGCAGAATGTGTTTTCCGAAGTCACAGCTCGGCTGATCCTTCAGGGCTGTCAGAGATTCCTTTAATGCTTTCCAGCTGAAAATATAGATGCCCATAGAAGCGAGGTTGCTTCTCGGGTGCTCCGGTTTTTCTTCAAATTCGGTAATTCTTCCGTTTCCGTCTGTGATCATGACACCGAAACGGCTTGCTTCTTCGATCGGTACCGGCATACATGCGATGGTCACATCTGCGTGGTTTGCTTTGTGATAGTCAAGCATCACCTCGTAATCCATTTTGTAAATGTGGTCGCCGGAAAGAATCAGAACATATTCTGGATTGTATGTTTCCATATAAGCCATGTTCTGGTAAATTGCATTTGCAGTTCCTGTATACCATTCGCTGTTTGTACTTTTTTCGTATGGCGGCAGAACGGTTACGCCGCCTTCGTTTTTATCGAGATCCCACGGAATACCGATTCCGATATGGGTATTCAGCCGCAGCGGCTGATACTGGGTCAGTACGCCTACCGTATCAATTCCTGAATTGATACAATTACTGAGCGGGAAGTCGATGATTCGATACTTTCCGCCAAATGCTACTGCCGGTTTTGCCACTTTCTCCGTGAGCACACCGAGACGGCTTCCCTGACCGCCTGCCAGCAGCATTGCTATCATCTCTTTCTTAATCATGCAATCACCTCTTGTCGTATCTAAAGATTTGCAGTAACTGTAAGAATGTACGGTTCTACGCTTACCGTTCACCGCTTTTCCGCGAACGGTAACCTTCGCTGCCCCCCTTCAGGCTTTGCCTTGCAGGAAGGGGCTACTTACACCTGAATCACTTTCTCACGCAGCGAAACAGCACCTGTCTCCCTGTGTACGAAACAGCAACCATGCTGTCGGTTCTGGTTTTTCATATCCACGCACTTCTTTGATAACTACAATTAAAATTATATCACACTTCCGTCTCATTGTGAACATTTTTTATAATTTTTCTTTTATTTTATCTTATATTTTATTGATTTTGACTATGCATTTTATTTGTGTCAAAAATCGTATCATGATTTTCTACAATTTTCGACAGCGTATTCATTTATTTTTACCAGTTTTTGTTACATTTCGTTCATTTTAGTTTGCAATATTTCTTTTTGCATATGTTCTGGTTTATAATACTTATCCATTGTTTTTTATTTCATTTTCGAATTCATCCGCTTTTTTTCTTTTACTTTTCCGGCAAATACGTGTATACTATTAGCCAGAACAGTTCCAGCCGGATTCCGGGGAACCGGCGCTGCATTTCGTTCTGTTCTTTCCTATATTAATTGAAAAATATGTATTGAGAAAATTTCCCCATTTTCAGTGAAAAGACACATTGAAGGAGATACCATGTACGAAGTAGATTTCAGCAAACCAATCCATATACATTTTATTGGCATCGGCGGCATCAGCATGAGCGGCCTTGCCGAGATTCTTTTAAAAGAAAGCTTTACAATTTCCGGTTCCGATGCAAAAGAAAGTGACCTGACCCGCCACCTGACTTCTCTTGGCGCACAGGTTTTCTACGGTCAGAAGGCAGAAAACATTCTTCCGGGAACCGACCTTGTTGTTTATACCGCAGCCATCCATCCGGACAATCCGGAATTTGCCGCTGCAAAAGCTGCCGGTGTTCCGATGCTGACCCGTGCCGAGCTGCTCGGACAGATCATGCGCAACTACGATACACCGATCGCCGTTTCCGGTACACACGGAAAGACGACAACAACTTCTATGCTCTCCCACATTCTGATGGCCGCTGACTGCGATCCGACTATTTCTGTCGGCGGTATTCTTCCGTCCATCGGCGGAAATATCCGTGTCGGCCATTCCGAAACCTTCCTGACCGAGGCATGCGAGTATACCAACAGTTTCTTAAGCTTCTTTCCGAAAATCGGCATTATCCTCAACATGGATGCAGACCATCTCGATTTCTTCAAGGATATCGACGACATCCGCCACTCTTTCCGTGCGTTTGCCCGTCTGCTCCCGACCGACGGCATGCTGATTATCAATGCCGATACGCCGAAATACGATTACGTGACCGAAGGTCTTGGCTGTAAGGTTGTCACCTACGCGCTGGAGAATCAGGCTGTCGCTGATTATACCGCTGCCAACATCACCTACGATGAGTTCGATCACCCGTCCTTCGACTGCATCTGCCGTGGCGAGCTGCGCGGTCGCTATACGCTGATGGTTCCGGGACTTCACAACGTTTCCAACGCCCTGGCTGCCATTGCACTGGCCGATGAACTGCAGCTGCCGGAAAACGCCATCCACGAAGGCTTTGCCACCTTCCGCGGAACCGACCGCCGTTTCCAGTATAAGGGTACATACCACGGAGCAAAGGTGATCGACGATTATGCGCATCATCCAACCGAAATCCGTGCAACGATGGAAGCCGCTGAAAACTGTGCGCACAGAACACTGTGGTGCGTCTTCCAGCCGCATACCTACACCAGAACGAAAGCGCTGCTCGATGATTTCGCTGCCGCTCTTTCCCTGGCAGACCATGTGGTTCTCGCCGATATTTACGCAGCCAGAGAAACCGATACGCTCGGCATCTCCTCCAAAGATATCCAGGAACGCATTGTAAAAGCTCGGCACTGCCTGCGAATATTTCCCATCCTTTGCGGAAATCGAAAACTATCTGAACGAAAATCTTGCCGAGGGCGACATGCTGATCACCATGGGTGCCGGAGACGTTGTAAAAATCGGTGAGGAGCTTCTTGCATTCCGAAAAATAAAATCATTTCTTTCGCTTTACCTTGCTCCCTGTGGAAAATGGAGTTTTCCTTTTTTCCACAGGGTCTTTTTTTGCTCCGAATCCACACAATCTGTCTTTTCGCCAAATAGTTACGCACATTTTTATTCACAGCTATTTTCCTGTATTTTCGCCTGTTTTCAGAGTTATCCACATTGTCCACAATTTTATACACATTTTTACGATCCACACAATGTGGATTTCCTGTGTATAACTTTGTTTACATAACGATATCACCAGAAAGTCCTATACTTCCCTGTTTTCCTCCATTTTTCAACATTTTTGGTAGATGATAATATTTCACAAAACGGATTTCTCCACATTATCCACATTGTCCACAGTCCTTTTTCATCCACCGTGCCTTTTTCCCGGAATGTTTTTTCCGCAAAACACCTATTCACTTGTCGAAAATACTGTGTTATACTTGGTTGTGTATGAGAAGGCAAGACGTATAATAAAAAAGCAGATCGCTAAAAGTAAAAATCTGCCGCACGATAAGAACAGGATGGTGTAATTTTGAGTATGCTGACATTAAACAATGACTGCCTGGCCAGTGTGACTGCTGTGCCGGATCTTTTCTGGAACAATATATGCCCGCAGCCAACGGAGAATTTGTAAAAGTGTACCTTTATCTGCTGAAGCTGGTCAAAGACCATCAGCAGGATTCCACTCTGCATCGATGGCAGATTTTTTTTTCCGCTACGGAAAACGATATCGTCCGGGCGCTGAAATACTGGGAGAAGCAGGGACTCCTCTCGCTCTCCTACACCACTGGGGAAAGCGTTCCGACCGGAATCGCCTTTCTGCCGCTTGTCCGGAAGGAAGAAAGCGGAATCCTTCCAACACCCGGAATCCCTCGATTTTCCGGCCCGATTGCGGCTGCACCGGCTGTTTCTGCTGTATCCGTTGAAATCCCGCAGACGGAACAGACCCCGGCTCCATCACCACAGCCGGCCGTTTCTGCCCCATCTGCCTCTTCTCCGGCAGATGATCTTTCCAGTTCCGGTATTTCCGGACAGTCAGTAGAAAAAAATCACGCTCCCGGCAGCCGCGAAGAACTGCAGCACGTTCTTTACGTTGCGCAGACGTATTTCGGTCATCTTCTGTCGCCAACGGAAATCGAATGCATCATGTTTTTCTATGATGATCTCCACTTTTCCGCGGATCTTCTGGAATACCTGGTGGAATACTGTGTTTCGAAGGGAAGCACCAGCATCCACTACCTGAAAAAGGTAGGACTCGCCTGGCAGGAAAGCGGAATCCGCGATGTTGCCTCTGCCAAACAGGAGACCACGACATTCAACAAACATTACTACACAATTTTGAAAGCATTCGGCATCCGCAACCGCGCACCGGTGGAAAAAGAAGCCGAGATGATGGACCGCTGGCTGAATACCTACGGTTTTACGATGATCTTATCACCGAAGCCTGTCAGCGCACCGTTTCCAAGATCGGCCAGCCGAGCTTCCAGTACGCGGAAGGCATTCTCTCCAAATGGAAGGAACAGGGCGTCCGCTCCATGGCAGACGTCGAACAGCGCGATGCGGAGCACCAGAAAAGGAAGAAAACCGCTTCTGATCAGAATGCGGCACGAAAAACCGCTCCTGCTGCTTCAAGTAACCGCTTCAACAATTTCCATCAGAGAGAATACGACTACCAGAAGTTAGAAGAACAGCTTCTGAAATAACGCCCGGAGGACGAAACAACTATGGCACTGACAAACCCCGCAATACGATGCGATTATGCGCATGTACAACGAACGGCAGCTCCGCCACCAGAGAGAACAGCAGGAGCACATCCGCATTGCTTATGAAAAGATTCCGCGCCTTGCGGAAATCGACGCCGAGATTGCATCCCTCTCGGTTCGGAAAGCAAAAGCGATGCTGAACGGAGACGCTTCCATGGATCTCGACCTGAATGCTGCCATCCGTGACCGTTCCCAGGAACGCGCGGCGCTCCTTTCCATGCACGGCTACCCGGCAGACTATCTCGAGCTGACGTATGACTGCCCGCTCTGCCGCGACACCGGCTACATCAACGGCACGCAGAAATGCGCCTGCTTCAAAAAAGCTGCCGTCGATCTTCTGTACCGGCAGTCCAACGTGGAGGAGCTTCTGAAAGCCGAAAATTTCAGCCAGTTCTCTCTGGATTACTACTCGGACAGCCTGACCAGTACCGGAACACCGCTCACTTCCCGCGAGGCCGCTGCTGCCGCGCTCGAAAAAAGCCAGGCGTTCGTCCGCAATTTCGGCTCGTCGTTTGAAAATCTCTTCTTTTACGGCGACACCGGTGTCGGAAAAACGTTTCTTTCGCACTGTATTGCCCGCGAACTGATCGAGCAGTCGTTCTGTGTGATTTATTTTACTGCATTTGATCTGTTTGACCTGTTTGCACGCTACACCTTTTCCAGTTCAGAAGAAGCAAAAGACGCTCACGCCAATATCTTTGACTGCGATCTTCTGATCATCGATGATTTAGGTACGGAACTGACCAACAGCTTCGTCTCTTCCCAGCTCTTTCTCTGCATCAACGAACGCATCCTGCGGAAGAAATCGACGATCATCTCCACGAACCTGCCCCTTGACCGCTTCATGGAGACGTACTCGGAACGTACCTTTTCACGAATTTCAAGTAACTACACCATCATTAAACTTTTTGGAAACGATATTCGGATCCAGAAAAAACTTTTGGGAGGAACCAAAGCATGAGTAAGGGAACTGAAGGACATTTTGACACACTGCCAATCGGAAGACTGGGACTGATCCCGCTGAACAGCAGCGCCGCACTTGGAAAAAAGGTCGACGATTATCTGGTCAGCTGGAGAAAGGGACGCGGCAATGAATTTGCGGAAAAATATGTCGCTGCCTATGAAGGATATGAGCGTGACAGCTACATTATCCAGTCTCAGGTTCCGCGTTTCGGTTCAGGCGAGGCAAAGGGTATCATCAACGAATCTGTCCGCGGTGACGATATCTACATTCTGCTCGATGTCTGCAACTACAGCCTGACCTATTCTCTGTGCGGCTACACCAACCACATGTCTCCGGACGACCACTTCCAGGATCTGAAGCGTGTCATCGCAGCCATCGGTGGAAAAGCCCGCAGAATCAATGTCATTATGCCATTCCTGTATGAGAGCCGCCAGCACAAGAGATCTGGAAGAGAGTCTCTCGACTGCGCACTTGGTCTGCAGGAGCTGACTGCTATGGGCGTAGAAAACATCATCACCTTCGACGCTCACGACCCGCGTGTCCAGAACGCGATTCCGCTGCATGGATTTGAAACCATCCAGCCGGCTTACCAGTTCATCAAAAACATCCTGCGCAATGCACCGGATATGAAGCTCGACAAGGATCATCTGATGGTCATCAGCCCGGATGAGGGCGGTATGGGCCGTGCTATCTACATGGCAAACAACCTCGGTGTTGACATGGGTATGTTCTACAAACGCCGCGATTACACCAGGATCGTCAACGGACGCAACCCGATCGTTGCCCATGAGTTCTTGGGATCCAGCGTAGAGGGCAAGGATGTCCTGATCATCGATGATATGATCTCTTCTGGAGAGAGCATGTTAGATGTAGCGAAGGAATTAAAGAGCCGCAAGGCGAGAAAGGTATTCGTATGCGCGACCTTCGGTCTGTTTACCAACGGACTGCAGAAGTTTGACGAGTACTATGAGAACGGTCTGATCGACCGCGTCCTGACCACCAACCTGGTATACCAGACACCGGAGCTTCTCTCCAGACCGTACTATATCAGCGTCGATATGAGCAAATACATCGCGCTCATCATCGATAACCTGAACCACGATGCCTCCTTAAGCGAGCATGTTAAATCCGACATGGACGTATCAATAAGCTGCTGGCGAAGTATCGGCGGGAATACGGGACTAAAAATAGACCTTTAAAATAGAAACAAAAAGAACGTCATTTCCGGACCAATACATGTCAGAAAATGGCGTTCTTTTTAATGTCATAGGAAACAGGCAATGTCACGGTTATGTATGAAAGGAGTCCTACAACCGCACTTCATGCACCGCAGCTCCTTCCGCCTTCAGCACCCGCATCTCCCTCTCATGACAAGTAAATACAAGAATCTGCCCGGAATAGGCGGTTGGCAGCCATTTGAGGACGGTTCTCAGGCGCTCGTCGTCGTAGAGGACGAAGCTGTCGTCAAAGATGAGCGGCAGCCGGTCTGCATCGCCCTGGATAAAGTGGGCGGCGGCGAGGCGCAGCGCCAGATAGATCTGGTCGGCGGTGCCGCTGCTGACCTGTTCAAGCGGGATCAGCTTCCGGCGGGTATTTAAAAACGCATTCAAGTTCTCATCGATGCTGATGCTGGAATAAATTCCGCCGGTAATTCCGGCGATCAGGTCGGACGCAGTCTTATTTAAGTACAGGCCGAAAGAATCCCGGATGGTCGTGGAAAGCTCTTTTAAGGTATCAAGCGCCAGATCCACGGAGGCGATCTCCTGATGGATGCGCTCATTTTCATTTAAAATGTGTTTGAGCGCCGCTGCCCGGTCTTTGCAGGCGGATAGGTGCTCCAGCTTTTTCTCTAACTCCCACTGGACGCGCTGTTGTTCCTCGATGACAAGGCTGCAGTCATTCTGCTTTGCCATCAGCGCCGAGATCTGTTCGGAACGTTTTACCAGTGAATCCTCCGAGTTTGTAACGGCGTGGCAGAGCGTGATGAAGCGGTCCAGCCGCTGGGACAAAAGCTTCATGGATTCATCCGAAATCTCGGATTCGCCCAGGTGGCGGCTCAAAATCTCCGATAAAACAGAGGCACTTTTCTCCGCCTCCTGCCTGCGGCGGCTCCGGTGCCGTGTGACGCAGATTCCCAGCATGAGAAGCACAAGAGCGGCGACGCCAAATATGAGGGCGGTGGGACCAGCTCCCAGCCACGGAGACGGAAGCGGGAAGAACGCCAGATATCCGCAGTATGCGGCGCAGATGGCGCAGATCGCCGCTGTGACAAAGAAAAACACCTGGAAAAACCGGGATCCCTTGCTGGAGGAAGACACCTGTGCATGCTGATAGTCCTGGTAGAGTGTTTCAGCCTGACTGCGGTACGCCTCGATGGACGCCTCGTCCGTAAAGGAAAACTCATCCAGTACCTGACGGCTCTTCTGCAGCCGGTCGGATAAATCTTCTTTTTCTATTTTCTGATGTTCCAGTTCATTTCGGACCGAGTCACGCAGTTTTGAGTATTCCTGTAACTGATTCTCATATTTTGGCGAAGAAAGCTCGCGTTCCAGCGCGCGGATCTCGCTAAGAAGGGAGGTATAGTTGACCGAAGCCTCCGGGCTTAACTGGGATTCAAATTGTTTGCGCTGATTTTTCAGATAGGCGGTTGCCTTAGTGATATTGAGCGCCATATTGCCAGAGGTATTCATGTTAGCAATATAGTTTTTCAGTTCTGAAACCATGCCTTCATCGGTCGCAC
>ENA-OQEL01000505-OQEL01000505.1-human-gut-metagenome-genome-assembly--contig:-NODE-505-length-13727-cov-3.280515_pt1 | contig 13727 bp, 21 predicted proteins | sample MGYA00242796_ERZ504637 | MGnify/ENA primary metagenome ERZ504637 (study PRJEB26092, sample SAMD00036306) | human gut metagenome | host: Homo sapiens | study: EMG produced TPA metagenomics assembly of... | reverse complement strand
AAAAATGTAAACCTAGTTATAGTTATGGCCCCAAATACAGAAATTACCAATTAATCCATTTTGTCCTTAGTGGTGAAGGCACACTTCATATCAATGAACAAACATTTAATCTAAAACAAGGAGATGCTTTTTAATTCCTTCGGGAAAAATTTCTTATTACAAAGCTTCAGCTACTAATCCCTGGTGCTATACATGGATTAGTTTTTAGGGATTAATTCTCAAAACTATATCTATCAAATGATGAAAAAACTGATGATATTTACATCATTCACAATTTAGATATAACAAAATATAAAACACTAATTGATGAAATTATTAATCTTCAAGAAAATAATGTCATTCATTATTTAAAAGCCAATAGCCTCTTATTCCTCATTCTCGCACAATTATTTGAGGATATTAATCTATCTGAAAAATCAAATGCAAACTAAATCTCTTGCTAATGATTTAAAATTTTATTTTGACGTCAACTATGCAGAAAAATTAATCTTAAAAGAATATCGCTAAAAAATTTGGTATTCATCCTAATTATCTAACTCGATATATTCCACGAAAAATTTCATTTATCACCAAAACAATAATATAATGCAGCTAAAATTAAAAAAAGCCCGTAGCCTTTTAATAACTATCTGAGCTTTCTATTTCCATTATTGCTTCCTCATTAGGATTTGATGACCAATTAGCCTTTTCACGTACCTTTAAGAAAGAATTTTTCTATTTCACCTTCTATGTATAGAAAAATATTATGCAGAAAAATAATTTTCCACCTAAAAGTCTAGTAAATTTACTAGACTTTTTTATTTCATATCATTTTTATGTATCTCTCCCCATACACATAATCTATCTAAAATTTCCATGAGCGATTTTCCCCTATCTGATAAACTATACTCTACTTTAGGTGGTATTTGTGGATATTCCTTTCGTATTATCAAGCCATCTTTTTCCAATTCTTTCAAAGATACTGCAAGTGTTTTATGTGAGATAGTCTTTATATATCTTTTTAATTCATTGTATCTGACAATATTAAATTCCATTAAACAGTATAAAATAACCATTTTATACTTGCCTCGTATTAATGATAAAGTATAACTAAAACCTGTATCTTCAAAATTGGCATTTTCAATATAATTTTTAAACATCAAAACTCTCCTTTTGGTTAGTATCTAACAAAAATGTGCGTACTTCAAGCAAATAATCTACACTGATATAATTATAAATATAAACATTGGAGGTGTAAATTTATGCATAAAAAAATCTGTATTTTAAATGGAAGTCCCAGAATAAATGGCAATACAAAAGAACTCATCAAATATTTTACTAAAGGAGCAGAAACTGTAGGTCATGAAGTTACTTGCTTTGATTTACAAAAAATGAATATTCATGGCTGTCTTGGTTGTTGTAATGGAGGTAAAAACGAAGACGCTCCTTGTGTACAAAAAGATGATATGTCGCAAATCTATCCTGTATACAAGACAGCAAACATCATAGTCTTAGCTTCTCCTATGTATTATTGGGGCATCACAGGTCAACTAAAATGTGCTTTTGATCGTTTATTCGCTATAGCCGAATTAAATCCAAATTATGAAAATCCACAAAAAAGAATGTATTTTACTTATGGCTTCAGAAGGAAATACCTCTGATAATTTTGCACCAGTTAAAGCTTTTTATGAAGGATTAATATCTCATTTAGGTTGGAAAAATCTAGGCATTGTCTATGCTGGAGGAAATATGAATATTGGCGATATTTTAAATAAACCAGAGCAATTAAAACAAGCTGAAGATTTAGGAAAATCTATTTAATAATCATTTGATAAATAAAATACCAGCTATCATTTTAGCTGGTATTTTTAAATACTTTCAATCTGCATCAAAGCATTGATGATTTTATGCACTTCATATGGATTGGGATTTTCCTTAGCCAATACTTCTAATATATAATCTTTATCATAAATAAAATCACTAGAATAATTCAATAAATGAATAGCAAACTCATTTGCTTCACATTCATAACGAGCAGGAGAATAATATATTCCTTCATGTTGAAAAAAAAGTAACCTGCATGCCAATGCATACGCACATGACCAAGTTCATGACAAATTACGATTTTTTGAGCTTCATAATTCAATTTATCATTCAATAAAATAGTCTTTTTTCGCAAAACACGCACCAATATTCCACGTATCTTTTCAGGAAGTGGCACATATAAAATATTTACATCTAATTCCTTTGCCAATGCAAATGGATCTGCTGTTTGATATTTATTAACTAAATTTTTCACTCTTAATTTTATATTTTTTGCGCATAATTTATTTTTTGCTTTCGTTTATTTCTTTCTTTTGCGTCCCAAAAATGCTATTTCTAATGCTTCTTGTATCTGATTTTTTTCTTCTATATTCAACTTATATGTATTACCATCAAATAAAACTTCTGCTTCTTTTAAAAAATTTTTCCAAACCTTTATCCTTACCCATAAAATCACCGCCTAATATAACTTTTTTATATTATTATATCATACTTACTTTTTTTAATTATATAGTTTACAACTTGACAATTTTAATTTTTTAGTTATAAACTATTAATCACTTTGCAAATACAAAAAGTTTTAAATAATAATATTAAAGATATTATTTAATTATAAGGTGGTTTTATTTATGAATACAGTATTTTTACCTTCATATAGTGTAGGCAGTGATGTTTACAATCAAATTCCAAAAGTTTGTGGTGCTTATGGCAAAACAGCTGTAGTTATCGGTGGTAAAACAGCAATTTCTAAAGCTAAAGATGCCCTTTTAGCTGGAGTACATAATTCTAATATTGAAATAATTGATTTTATCTGGTACGGTGGCGACTCTACTTATGCTAATATAAAAAAACTTGCCCAAAATCCTCAATTTCAAAAAGCAGATATGGTTTTTGCTGTAGGTGGTGGTCGTGCTATTGACACTTGCAAGACTCTTTGCGATATGGAAAATAAGCCTGTTTTTTCCTTTCCAACAATAGCTTCTAACTGCTCTCCTGTAACAGCTGTTTGCGTAATTTATGATGATGAAACTCATGGCTTCAAAGAATTATATTTTCCTCAAAAAAGCCCATTACATAGCTTTATCAATACAAAAATAATCACTGAAGCTCCTTATGAATATATCTGGGCTGGTATCGGTGATGCTTTATCCAAACAATATGAAACTGGCTTTTCCTCTCGTAATGATGAAATGAGCCATACAAATGCTTTAGGTGTACAAATCAGCAAAAATTGTTCTGATACTTTATTGCAATACGGTCTTGAAGCTTTGACTTCTGCTAAAAATCATCAAGTAAGTGAAGCTTTAGAACAAGTAGTATTAACTATAATCGTAAGTACAGGTCTTGTTTCAGTACTTGTTATAAATGATTACAATAGTTGTCTTGCTCACTCTATATATTATGGTTGCACTATGCTTCCTCAAGGAGAAAAACATCTTCACGGCGAACTTGTAAGTTATGGCGTACTTGTAATGTTACTTTTAGATAAACAACAAACTGAATTTGAAAAAGTTTATGCATTTAACCGCCAAGCTAAATTACCAACTTGTCTAAAAGATATTGAAATCAGTACTAAAGAAGAACTCGATATTGTATTAGATAAAGTAATGACCACAAATGATATTGTCCATGTACCATACAAAATCACTCGTGAAATGGTTTATGATGCTATCATGGATTTAGAAATTTATCATCAAGAACATTTAAATTAACAAAAAAGGCACTAATAAGTGCCTTTTATTTTTATCAAATATATTTTTTATTATTTTGCATCAATAATTTTATTATTAATTACATCATATTGAATTACATCATATACATTTGTTTTACCATCTTGATGTACTTCTACTAATCCACTAAATTCTGCTATTTTAGTTCGCCAATTGAAAGAACATTTTTCTGCTTGAATAGTTATATCTGGTCTTTCTAAAATAGCGTCGCCTTTTATAATCGCTGTTTTTAATTCATCAGAAGCATAGACACTGCCACCTTTAAATTTAATTTCTTCTTGAGGTTCTTCTACATATACATTGCCATTTGCCCATACTTCTTTAGTTACTAAATTGACACGAGCTTTATCTGCTCCTATAGTTCTTGTATCAGTCTTTACTAAGACATTTCCTTCAAGTACAAAACAACCTGAGGAAATATCAAAATACTTGCTATCAGATGTTACGGATACACTTGCACTAGATACTCCTACCATAAATAACATCAATACACAAACTAAAAACATTGATTTTATTAGAAGCTTTAATTTAATCATAAATTTTTTTCTCCTGTTTCTTTAAATATTCTGGTAATCTATCAAAAAACCTTTAAAGCATTATGATAAAATACATCATCATAAGCCTTTTTAGGTATTATTGATTGTATTACTTTAATATACTCTTTCATATCCACTAAAGGCCAATCAGAGCCATACATCAATTTTTGATAATCATGTAAATAATTAAACCATGTTCTAAATATATTTAAATATGGTTTAAATTCTTTTATCTGTTTTTTAGCTTTAAATTTGCCTTCCATCAAACCTGACAAATCCATATATACATTTTTATTTTTAGCTACTACTTCTACTGCATCAGCCACCCATGGAGTTCCGCAATGAGCAATTACAAATTTCACCTTAGGGAAATCAACAGCCACTTCATCTATGATTAAAGGCTGTGAATATTTTAATTTTCCCATTGAATTTGCTGTATCGCCCATATGAAAAACCACTGGTACATCATATTTCTGTGCTAATTTATAAAAATCTCTATATTTCTTATCTGTAGCTAAATATGGTTGATATCCTGTATAAATCTTTAATCCAACCGTTGAATTTTCTTCTAATTTTTAGCTTAAAACTATCTAATGTATCTTTAAGATTTTCCTTATTAATAGCCAATGCTATTAATACCTAAACATTGTGCTAAAAAAGGCGGAAATTTTTCTTTTCCATGATATATTATCTGTGGATTACTAAGATTATTTTCTTCGCAAATATCCACACCCATACCAATACCTAAAACTATATTATTTTTCTTAAATTCATTTTGTACTTCTTCTAAGGTACATTTTAAACCAATATTTTCAGCTGTTTTATTAAATATCCCTTTAGCTGAAAAATGCATATGACAATCTATAATTTTATCCATCATATTTTCACCTCTTAAATCTATACCCTATCTAAACTCTATTATACAAATTATCTATCTTAAGCTCAATAAACTTACTCACCTAGTTTGATTAAATTATCATTAAAATTATTTATCAATGTAAAAACGCCTTAATCATAAGGCGTTTTCTTTTTCTACTTATTTATTTTTCAAAAGGATATTTCATATTCCATTGATTGCGTATTTTATCTAATATTTCCATGACGAAAATAGTTTCTTTATGTGGCATTGCTTCACATTCTAATTCATTTTTATCAATCGCTTTAGCACAAACTAAAACTTCATATTCATATCCTGTTACTTGTTTTGGTATTTCTACTTCTTTGATTAAATTATGTTCTACATCATAAATTTTTATCGCTTCAGGATTATTGATATTAGTTACACAAATATAGCCTTTTTCTCCATAAATAAAACCACATCTATCTGTTGGTGTCATCATAGAAGCATGAAGAACTGCCATTTTCCCATCATTCCAAGTGATTGTTATACTATCTGTCAAATCTACACCTTTATCTGACATCACAGCTTTTGCAAAAAATATCTTTTATATCATTGCCAAATACCATTAAAGCAAAGTTAACTGTATATACACCTACATCAAGCAATGCACCGCCAGCAAGTTCTGGAGAAATCATACGTTTAACATCTTTAAGCGGATAACCTAAATTTGCCTGAATTGAATGTACTTGCCCTATAATGCCAGAAGCAATAACATCATTTATTAATTTTCGTGAAGGCATATATCTTGTCCAAATTGCTTCTGTGATAAGTACATTATTTTTCTTAGCTAAAGCTAATAAATCCTTTGTTTCTTCTGCATTTACAGTAAAAGGTTTTTCACACAAACATTCTTTTTATTTTCTATACATAATTTAGCTATGCGATAATGCTCATTATGTGGTACGGCAATATAGACTAATCAATATCTTTATCTTGAATTAATTCCATATAAGAACCATAAGCTTTTTCTATTTTATATTCATCTGCAAATGCTTTTGCCTTAGTTAAAGTTCTTGAGGCTACTGCATAATTTTTTGATATTTTCATCATTTAATCCATTCAACGTTTTTCGCCATCAAAGAAGCGATTAAACCTGTTCCTACAATACCAACTTTCATCTGTTTCATTAAATTAAAAGCTCCTTAAATATTATTCAAATTATTAGCATCTATATATTCATTATCAGCAAGCCATTTTAATTGATACGAACGACGAGCTGTCCATGCGATATCATTTATATATGAAGCATTAACCGCTGCACCTATGCCTGCTCCTATAATCGGCATTATCTGCATCAACTTACGTTTAGTCAAATTAATACCCAATTGTTTAGCAACTTTCTTGACTAAATTGCTCATTAAAACTTCTTCAATTATTTTCTTTTGTAAAAAATCTGATTTCAATGCTAATAATGCTTCCTTTTTCTCCTTCATATCATTAGCACCTGATACAGATAAAATATTCAACACAAATTCTTTATCTTCATCTGATTTAACTTCATATCCATAACACATAGCAATCTTATGAATAGTTCTAAAAGCTAAAACTATAACAGCCCCCACATCAGCTACCATTGTTGCTGTACCGCCAAGCCCTGTAGCAAATCCTTCAGAACCAGCAAAACCTATCGCCCATTTATGCACATTACTAGCCAACTTATCAGATAAAGCCAAATCCTTATGACGCAATTCTTCGATAGTATCTACACCAGCATTTTTCAAAATATCATTTTTACTTGCTAATTTTTGACCAATATCATGAGCATGATATATTGCTTTTTCTACTACCACCTCTGGAATTACTTTTCTCGTAAATTTACTCATAGGTGAAAAAAATCTTATTCATGCCAGTATTGACTACACTGGGTTTTTGCTGTTCCCATTTACTGATTTCTACCAATTGTTTTTCTATATATTCATCATACATTAAGATACCCTCCTTATTCTCCACAATAAAATTAATTACAAAAAAAGATTAATTAATTTACCTTAGTAGGCATATTAATTAATCTTTTTCCTCTACTTCATATTTTTTTGCCAACTAATTAAATCCGCCAAAGTAATATTATCCACAACTTCACTTATAGCATCATATAATTTTTCCCAAAGAATTAATGTTGGACATCTATCTGCACGTGTACAATTATTGATATCATCATCAAGGCAAGCTACTGGGGCTAAACTTCCCTCTATCAAACGTAAAATCATGCCTACTGTATACTCTTCTGGTTTTTTAGTCAGTCGATATCCGCCCTGCGGTCCACGCAAGCTTTTTACAAATCCTGCCTTATTTAAACTAGATACTATTTGTTCCAGATACTTATCTGAAATCTGCTGTCGTTCAGCAATATCCTTTATTCGAACCGGTGTTTTTGCATCATTTAATGCGATATCTAACATCAATCGCAATGCATATCTACCTTTAGTTGATATTTTCATCGAGCTTCAATCCCACCTTACTATAAAATTAAATAAATCCTATCTAATTTATAGTATAGCATGAAATTTTTTTCAAAAAAACTATTTTGCTAAAAAAATATTTACTCTAAACTACTAGCTTCACCAGCAACAAAGCCCATAGAAAAAGCTGCTTGCAAATTATATCCGCCTGTAAAAGCGTCTACATCTACTACTTCGCCAACACAATACAAATCTTTAATTAGTTTTGACTCCATAGTTTTAGGATTTATTTCTTTTGTAGAAATACCGCCAGCTGTTACAATAGCTTCGCTAAGTGGTCTTGTCTTTGTAACAGTCATCACCATATCTTGCAATAAGTCAACTAATCTTTCACGTTCAGCCTTGCTTATTTGATTTACAAATTTATTTTCATCAATAAAAGCTAAATCAATCACTGTACTAATCATCTTGCTTGGCAATAAATCGCCTAAAGCATTTTTTATTTGTTTTCTACTGTATTTTTCAAAATCTCTACAAATGCGTTTATCAAGCTGTTCTTTTGTCAAAGCAGGTTTGAGATTTAAAGATAATTCTACCAATTTTCCTTCTCTTAACCATTTAACAATATCACGACTTAAAGTCAAAATTATTGGCCCACTTACACCAAAATGAGTGAATAACATTTCACCAAACATTTCTTTTTTTACATCACCATCAACTAATACCTTTAAATTTACATTGCGAAGTGATAAACCTTGAAAATCTTTTACCCAATCTTCTTCACATTCTAAAGGTACAAGTGCTGGAAATAAATCTTCAATAGTATGCCCAATCTGTTTTGCCATACGATAACCATCACCTGTTGAGCCTGTTCCAGGGAAAGATGAGCCACCTGTAGCTAAAATAACAGCATCAGCTTCATATAATTTATCTTCTTCAGTGATTACACCTGTTACTTTATTATTATCTACTTTTAAAAATTTTACACTTTCATTTAACTTTATCTGTACAGCCAATCTATGCAATATCTTTTCAAAAGCATTTACAATATCAATGGCTTTATCACTTACAGGGAAAATTCGTCCACCGCGTTCTTCTTTTAATGGCACATCTAATTCTTCAAAAAAGTTTCTGATATCCCAATTAAAAAATTTGCTAAATACGCTATATAAAAATCTACCATTACCAGGAATATTTTTTACAAACTCTTGCAATGGTGCTGTATTTGTTACATTACAACGACCTTTACCAGTAATTAACAATTTTTTACCCAAGCGATTATTTTTTTCCAACAACATCACTTCTGCACCATTTTGTGCAGCACTGACAGCCGCCATTAGTCCAGCAGCACCACCGCCAACAACAATAACTTTACGCATTATTTATCTCCTACTTTTTTTTACGCAAACGCAATAATTCAGTTTCAGTTAATTTTCTATATTCTCCACGTTTTAATTTACTCAAAGTAAGACCTGCAAAAGCTATGCGTTTTAAAGCTTTAACTTCATATCCTAAAGCCTTGAACATACGACGAACTTGACGATTTTTCCCTTCATAAATAGTGATTTCCACACGAGATTCTTTCAAAGTTTTATTTATGGAATCTAAATACACATCAGCAGGTGCAGTCTTACCATCTTCCAATTTCACACCATTTGCTAATTTATCCAAATCTTCCATATTAATAATGCCATCTATTCTTGCAACATAAGTTTTACCAATTTCATACTTAGGATGCAATAATTTATTCATAAATTCGCCATCATTTGTGAGTAATAATAAACCTTCTGTATTATAATCCAAACGACCAATAGGGAAAATTCTTTCTTCTACATCAGATAAAATATCTACAACTGTTTTTCTACCCTTTTCATCTTTTACACTAGAGATATACCCTTTTGGTTTATTGAGCATATAATAAACTTTTTTTGCTTCTACTTTAAGCATTTTTCCATTATAAGAAATTTTATCTTTCACTGGGTCAACTTTCGTGCCTAATTCAGTAACAACTACCCCATTGACGCGAATTTTACCCTCTGTAATTAATTTTTCTGCTCCACGACGAGAAGCAATCCCTGTACGAGCTAAAAATTTTTGTAATCTTTCTTGCAAAATAATTCTCCTTATATTTTATTATCTACATCAAATTATATCATATAATAAATATCATCTTTATGAAAAAAGAGTATGAATTTCTTATCATTCATACTCTTATATTTCTCATTTTATAATACTACCTTATGTGGTGCTATCTTATGTTCGCTAAATACATAACGACCTATACCAGCAAACTCTTTATCTTTATATAAACGAATAAATTTTTCTGTTATTTCTTCATCTTCTTTAACAGCAATTTGTTTACCTTGTTTAATCATTACTGCTTCTTCATCAGAAATAACATATTTTGGTAAATGCTTTATCGGAAAATCTATTGATAATAGCGCCATATGTGGTAATAAACCTATTTCTTCCGTAGTAAATGCATCTTCTAATTTAAATGCTCCTACATGAGTGCGAATTAAGAAACTCATCACTGTAGGTATTCCTAAATATTTACCAATATCCATACATAAACTGCGAATATAAGTACCTTTAGAACAAACTACTTCAAAAATAAAACCATTTTGTGTCATCTCTTGAAATTTAATATCATGAATGACAACATCTCTTTCTGGCATTTCTACTTCTATATTTTTACGAGCCAAATTATACGCTTTTTCACCATTAATTCTAATAGCTGAATACATTGGTGGTCTTTGTTTTATTTCACCACGAAATGTTTCTAATGCCTCTTTTACTTTTTCAGCTGTAGGCATAGTATAATTTTCCATCGTTTCAATGATTTTTCCTGTATCATCACCAGTATCAGTGCTTAGACCAAAAGTTACTTCTACTTTATAGGACTTATCTACATCGTCCATATACTCAAGCATTCTTGTAGCTTTTCCCAGTGCCACTGGCAAAACTCCAGCAGCAGCAGGGTCTAAAGTCCCAGCATGACCAACTTTTTTCAATCCATAAACTTTACGTAAATGAGATACAATATCATGTGAAGTTATTCCTGGTGCCTTCAAAACATTTACAAATCCATTAGGCATTTTCTTTATTCATTCCTTTGATAATAGCATTAAGTACGATATCTTTTGCTTCCATAAGATTTTTATATACAGTCGCACCAGCTGCACGAATATGACCGCCACCGCCAATAGATTGAGCAATCTCACTGACATTTACTGATTTTGAACGCATGCTTACTCTAGTTACTTCATCATCAGCATATTTAATCATCACAGCTACATCTACACCACGAATATTTCTAGCAAAATTAACAAAGCCCTCTGTATTATCAGCAGACTCTTTTAAAGCCTTATCAATAATCATCAAAGCAATTTTGCCATCATGATATAACTCAATAGTATCTATAGCTCTTCCAGCTGCCTTTACACTAGAAAAAGAACGTTGATAAAATACTTCAGAAATTTTATCTGGTTTTTACACCAATTTCTAATAATTCTGCAGCAGCTTTTAATGTATATGGTGTCGTATTACTATAACAGAAAAATCCTGTATCAGAACAAAGACCTGTATAAATACATGTAGCTGCTTCTAAATTAAACTGCCAATTCATCTCTTTTATTAAACTATAGACAATTTGAGTTGTAGCTGCCGCTTTAGCATCAACATAGCAATAATCAGATACTTTTGTATTAGATATATGATGGTCTAAATTCAAAATAGGTGCTTTTACTACATCTTTTACTCTGCCGATACGGTCAACATCAACATCTAAAATCACAAGTAAATCACACTCTATAATCTCACCATCTTGAGGTTTTTGATATAAATCTAAACCTTCCATCATACCGAGATTATCTGGTAAATCATCATCTAATAAAATTTTTATATCTTTATTAGTTCCCTTTAGGGCATGATATAGCCCTAAAGTTGAACCAACATTATCACCATCAGGATTTACATGAGAAGATAACACTATTTTATTAGCTTTTTCAATTAATTCACCAGCTTGTTTTAGTGTTACTTCCATTATTTTTGCTCCTCATCTTTTTGCACTTTTATCAATAATTCTTGAATATGTGTACTATATTGAAGTGAAGTATCCATGAAAAATTTAATTTCTGGAATAAATTTTAAACGAATACGATGCGCCAATTCTCTGCGAATGAAACCTAAAGAAGAATTTAAACCCTTCCATGTATCTTCGATTTGTTTATCACTGCCTAAAATACTTACATATAATTTAGCATTGTGTAAATCACTAGATACATCAACTTCTGTAATAGTTACAAAACCAATACGAGGGTCTTTCAATTCTCGCATAATGATTTCACTAGCTTCTTGTTTAATCAATTCTTGTACTTTTTCTATACGAACGCTTCCCATTAATATACTCCTTATTTCTGTGGAATTTCTTCCATATCATATACTTCAAGGATATCGCCTTCTTTAAAGTCACGATAATTATCAATAGTAATACCGCATTCATAACCAGTTGCTACTTCTTTTACATCATCTTTGAAACGACGTAAAGATTCAATCTGACCTTCGTATAATACAATATTATCACGAATAATACGGATTTTAGAGTTATTACATACTTTACCTTCAAGTACATAAGAACCAGCAACTAAAGCTTTGGAGAATTTCATAACTTGACGAATTTCTACTTTACCTTGAATTACTTCTTTATATTTAGGTGCAAGCATACCTTTCATAGCTGCCTGAATATCATCGATAGCTTCATAAATTACGCGATAAGTATGAATATCAATTTTTTCCAGTATCAGCTAATTTACGTGCATTTGCATCTGGACGTACATTAAATGCAATAATTAAAGCATTTGCTGCAGAAGCGAGCATTACGTCAGATTCAGTTACAGCACCAACACCAGAGTGAACGATACTTACACGAACTTCGCTTTCATTTTTATTAAGACCTAAAAGTGAAGAAGACACTGCTTCTACAGAACCTTGAACGTCAGCTTTAATCAAGATATTTAATTCTTTGATATCGCCTTCGTTAATCTGATTGAATAAGTCATCTAAAGAAACTTTCTTAGAACGCATAAGTTCATTACGCTGTTTTTCAATACGTTTTTCAGCAATAGTTTTAGCAAGTTTTTCATCTAATGCTGCAAGTTCGTCCCCAGCTTCTGGAACATCAGCAAGACCTAAAATTTCTACTGGCATAGAAGGACCAGCTTTTTTAACTTTTTCACCACGGTCATTAATCATTGCACGAACTTTACCACAAGCAGTACCTGCAATAATGAAATCACCGATATGAAGTGTACCATTTTGTACAAGTACAGAAGCTACAGGGCCACGACCTTTATCAAGACGTGCTTCGATTACTACACCACGAGCTTCGCGATTAGCATTAGCTTTGAGTTCTTGTACTTCTGCTACTAATAAGATCATTTCTAAAAGGTCATTGATACCTTCTTTTTTCTTCGCGGAAACAGGTACCATGATTGTAGTACCGCCCCATTCTTCTGGAATGAGTTCATGTTCAGCAAGCTGTTGTTTTACATGGTCAGGATTTGCACCTGGTTTATCCATTTTATTAATAGCTACAACAATTGGCACTTTTGCTGCCTTAGCATGGTTGATAGCTTCTAAAGTCTGAGGCATAACACCATCATCAGCTGCAACTACAAGTACAGCTATATCTGTAACTTGAGCACCACGAGCACGCATAGCTGTGAAAGCTTCATGACCTGGTGTATCTAAGAATACAATTTTTTGACCATTACACATAACTTGATATGCACCGATATGCTGAGTGATACCACCTGCTTCATTTGATGTTACAGATGTTTTACGAATAGCATCAAGTAAAGAAGTTTTACCATGGTCAACGTGTCCCATTACTGTTACAACAGGAGGACGAAGTGCTAAGTTTTTAGGGTCATCTTCAAATTCTGGGATTTCTGTTAAATCAACTTCAGGTGGAAGTTCCTCTACAGCAATACCAAATTCTTCTGCAATCAAAGAAGCTGTTTCAAAATCAAGTTCCTGATTGATTGTAGCCATGTACCAAGTAACATTAATTTTTTGATAACATCTGTTACAGGGTATGTCATTTTACTAGCTAATTCTTAACTGTAATTGTTTCGCC
>ENA-OQEL01000504-OQEL01000504.1-human-gut-metagenome-genome-assembly--contig:-NODE-504-length-13740-cov-2.195989_pt1 | contig 13740 bp, 15 predicted proteins | sample MGYA00242796_ERZ504637 | MGnify/ENA primary metagenome ERZ504637 (study PRJEB26092, sample SAMD00036306) | human gut metagenome | host: Homo sapiens | study: EMG produced TPA metagenomics assembly of... | reverse complement strand
ACAGATTCGTATCATATTGGTCCGGAATGCGCCTCGATGGTCTTTTGCAAGTCCGGTCAGCTCTGCTGCTTTTTTTACATCTGTATCCGAAATCTTTTGCATCATACAAAGTTAATTCGGTCATTTTACCGATCCCCTGGCACCATGTGGAACGACTGCTCCACATAGCCGAAAACCTTTCGATTTTTTTGCACCCGGCAGATCGACAGATGGAACACCCCAAATCAGAACCATTCCTTTCTGTGGTTCATATAAACCGAGCAGCAGTTTGAAAATAGTACTCTTTCCGGCACCCGTTCGTCCCAAAAGTGTTACCTGCTCGCCTTTTTTGATCTGCAGACTTACATCGTTTAAGATGACCTGGCTTTCGTCATATCCAAACGTCACATTTTTTAGCTCAGCCGCTATGCCGTAATCTGTATTTTCAGTCAGCGCAGCCGGCTCTTTCTTCTCTTCCAGGCTGTAAAATTCATTGATTCTTTCCATACCGGCAAACGCAGACTGAATTGTCTGGATTTCCATACCAAGACTTTCGACCGGAGCAAAGATCTGGGAAATATAGTTTATAACAGCAACGGCGGTTCCGGCGGACATGCCGAACAGCTTTAAAACGGTCGGATTGCCGGAGGCCGAAAGCAGCATGACAACAGCAACAACAATGGCATTTAAAATCAGGATGACCGGAGAATAGACGGCATCGTAAAAATTGGTCTTCTCCATTGCGCTGTAGCTGTCATCAATATAGTGCGCATACTGCTGCTCCATATACGTCTCTTTCTGCAGACAGTGGATGGTACGGATGTTGTGCAGCGTCTCTGGAACGTGACCCGAAGCACGGCTGACTGCACGGCGGTTGGCAATCTGGGAGGCCAGCATGTTTTTCTGAACATAACGGGTAAAGAGGAACAGAACAGGGAGTAAAATAATCAGAACAATCGTAAGTCCACGATTAGTCACCCAGATGACGGCAAGAATGCTTAAGATTTTGCACGCATCGGCAAACATACTGATGATCCCGGAGGTAAACAGGTTTTCCACTGTGTCGACGTCACCGACAAATCTTGATACGAGAGCGCCCGGCTCCTGGCGGTTCAGCTCGTTGGCGGAAAGGCGTCCGAACTTTTCCATCAGACTGCTTCGGAGTGCATGTGTAATTTTCTGGCCGAATACCGTCAGAAGACTCTCTCGTGCCGACTCCAGAAGACCCGTCAGGGCAAGAAGTCCGAAATACAGCAGAATTCCTTCCATCCAGAGGGTATGCTTATTTGTCAAAAGGTCAATCAGCTGTGCCAGCACAAGAGGCGGGAGCAGTGCGAAAATAACCGCACCGCAGACGACTCCCAAAAGTGCGGCTGATAAAACGCCGTGTTTTCGAACGGTTTCTTTGATTACCCGCAATACAGATTCTTTCTTTTGCATCAAAAGCTGCCTCCCTTCGTCTGATTGCTGCAGAGCTCTGCGTAGGACGGAACCGTTGCAAGGAGTTCCTCATGTGTGCCGACCTTCGTATGGCACTCATCCATCCAGATGACCTGATCCATCTGGTCGAACAGATAGAGGCGATGGGAAATGAGGATTATAATAGAGTCTTTTGCCAGCTCCTTTAAATTTAAAAAAATTTGTACTTCCGTCTCTTTGTCGAGTGCCGAAAACGGATCGTCGAGAACCAGAACCGGCCGTTTGTGGTACAGGGTTCGCGCAAGGGCAAGGCGCTGCGCCTGACCACCGGAGAGGCGGACACCGCCCGTTCCGACCAGGGTATGGATTCCGTTTTCCATTGCTTTCACTTCATCTTCCAGGCAGACGACTCGGATCATCTCCTCTGCGCCCTCTTTTTCCCCCGAGACGGATATTCTCTTCCACGCTTCCATGGAACAGCTCCGGGTCATGGCCAAGATAACCGACCATGCGGTTCCGGTCTGCTTTTTCCATTTTTCCAAGTTCTTTTCCGCCGAAGGTGATGCTTCCCTCATACGGCGACTCGCAGAGAAAAGTCTTTCCAAGCGTTGACTTTCCGCATGCGACAGGTCCCGTCACACCGATGATCTGGCCAGGAGACGCCTGAAACGACAGGTCATGGATGATCTCTTTTCCGTTTGGATAAGCAAAATGCAGGTGATCGACGTTAAGCTCTGCAGGTGCTGCGGCCGGAAGCTCCGGTTCGGCTTTCGAATTTTGCAACAGAGGTTTGATTCGTTTCCAGGAAACCTGCGCTTTATGTACCGCATTAAAAAGCTTTGCTGCGCTCGATGATTTGGTGGCAAGCTTCGTATAGCAGGACAAAAATGTGGTAAATACAGCAATGGTCCACGGTGTCCAACCCTCATGCAGGACGTTCCTGCCTCCAAAATACAGGATAAACAGAATGCTCGTCATCGAGATCATACGATAAATCGGCGGCATAGCTGTGTTCCAGATATTGGCGCGCACAGCGGCAGATTCGTAAGCCGAAAGATTCTCCTCATAAGCGGCCTTTCTGTCCTCCTCACAGCCAAAGACACGATACGTGATGGCATTTGTCGCACGGTCCAGGGTTGCAGCACTTAATGCACCCGACTGTACCTTATAGGCAGCGCCCGTTTTCTGTACCATGACCTTCATCTTTTCGGCAATCACGTAGGAAATGGGTGGGAAAATCATGCAGAGAAGAGCCAGGCGCCAGTCGTACCAGAGCAGCATACACGCATAGGCGAGAAGAGCAACACCGGTATCAAAGATTTCCGTTGTAAATTTCCGCATTCCTTCTACGCAATCGTCTACATCGAGAATGGCCTTCGTCAGTATATTTCCGGTACCTTCCGCTTCCAGCTCCAAACGGCTTTTGCGAACCAGCGTTCCGTAAAGAATCTGCTTCATATGCCGGTTGACGTTGTTGGCAAATCTTCTGACATAGAACCGTTTGAAATAGCGGGAAACCTGCACAATGCCAATACTCACGACATAGGCCGTGACCAGCATCAGCATCTGGTGGAAGGTTCCTGTGCCGCCGAGGAGATCAACCAGCTTTCCTGTCATTTTTCCCTCAAACCAGGGGCCTGCAAGAAGTCCCAGATTATAGATGAGACCGGAAACCGTAACAAAAAGAGAATTTTCCATTCTTCCTGAAAGTAAGAGAGCATCCGGTTCGGGCGAAAGGATTCATCCTTCATCGCCGCTGCCTCCTTCTGCTGTTGCTTTTATTGTTTTATCTGCTTTTTCCCTTAAAATTTTTGAAAGTTCCGCAAAATGATTCTGCCGTTCTCTCTTCGATTTCCAGTACAGCTTGTCCAGTGTTTCGCAGAAGCTCTCTGCCTCTTTTTCCGGAAGCTCTGCAGCAGCCATTCGTAAAAGAATGTTTCAATTTCCGCTTGGATTTTCAAGGATTCTGCTTTTCCGTAGCATACAGAAGCTGGCTTCTGCCGTCCCACGGATTCGGTTTCCGGATCAGATATCCCTTTGTCTCAAGGCTTGCAGCGCGCCTTGCAGCGGCTCCTTTATCAATCTTTAACTGTTCGCGCACTTCCGTCTGGGTGATGCCCGGATGATGGCGCACCAGATGGATAAAGTCAAATTCTGCCGTACCGATGCCTTCTTCTTTCATTGCCTGCACCGTAAATTTCCCGGCTTCCCGCGCTATTTTTGTTATTTTCCGTTCTGTTGGATCCATTTTTCTGTTCCTCCTGTCCATTCTCGATCTGTTTCAAATAGATGCATATACAACTAATTAGATGATAGTACAACTAATCGAATTTGTCAATCTATAGATCTTCTGGTTGACGAAGTATCGTCCGAACTTTATAATAGAAGTATTCGGCTGTTAAAAACAGTCAGTCTATCAATAAGGAGATGTATCTTATATGGAAAAGAAACATACGCGCGGCAGCTTTACCGGATCGATCGGCTTCGTGCTTGCTGCTGCAGGAAGCGCGGTTGGACTGGGAAATATCTGGCGTTTCCCTTATCTTGCCGCAAAAGACGGAGGCGGAACCTTTATTTTAGTTTATATCGTACTGGCTCTGACCTTTGGATTTACCCTGCTGACAACTGATATTGCCATCGGAAGAAAAACCGGACAAAGTCCGCTTGTCGCTTACGGTAAGATTCACCCGGGCTGGAACGGTCTTGGCCTTCTCGCCAGTATCGTGCCGGTTGTCATCCTGCCTTACTACTGCTCCATTGGCGGCTGGGTATTAAAATATCTGTCTGTGTTTCTCACCGGACATGGCACTGCTGCTGCCGAGGATGGTTACTTTACCGGCTATATTACCGGTACATGGCAGCCGATTGTGTGGTTGGGAATCTATCTTTTTCTTACCGCATTCGTTGTATATCGTGGTGTCAATAAGGGAATTGAAAACTACAGCAAAATTCTGATGCCGATCCTTCTGATTTTAATCATCGGAATTTCTGTTTTTTCTCTGACCCTGACCCATACCGACGCAGACGGTGTCGTCCGTACGGGACTGCAGGGTATGAAAATTTATCTTGTTCCAAATTTTAAAGGAATGACGCCGCAGAAATTTTTCACCGTCTTTGTCGATGCACTCGGACAGCTTTTCTTTTCGATCAGCGTTGCGATGGGTATCATGGTTGCCTACGGTTCCTACGTAAAAAAAGAAACAAACCTGATGAAATCGATCAATCAGATTGAGATTTTTGACACCATCGTTGCGCTGCTTGCCGGTTTGATGATCGTTCCTGCTGTATTTACCTTTATGGGAGCAGAGGGTATGTCCGCTGGCCCTGGTCTGATGTTTGTCTCCCTGCCGAAGGTCTTTCAGTCCATGGGAGCAGCAGGCGGCGTAATCGGAACCATTTTCTTTCTTATGGTCTCCTTTGCAGCCATTACATCTTCCGTATCGGTCATGGAGTCCATTGTTTCCTGTATGATCGACAAATTTCACATCAGCAGAAAGAAAAGCACGGTTATTGTAACCGTTTATGCATGTCTCGTCGGTATCATCGTATGCCTCGGCTACAATGCGCTTTATTTTGAACTGAAGCTTCCAAATGGCGCAACGGCTCAGATCCTGGATGTCATGGATTTTATCAGCAATAACCTTCTGATGCCGCTTGTTGCACTTCTCTCCTGTATTCTGATCGGATGGGTTGTAAAGCCGCAGGTCATCATCGATGAGGTGACGCTGGGAGGATATAAGTTCGGTCGAAAGAGGCTGTATATCGTCATGGTGAAGTTTATTGCACCCGTGCTCCTTGCCGCACTGCTGCTGCAGTCGTTCGGTATTTTAAACGTCTGATCACTGCGATACCAGATTGCTATGTGCTTTGCACTCACGCAATCTTCAAAAACATTCGTAATCCGCTCATTTTCCTTCGAAAAATGGCTCCTTACTTATGTTTTTGGCGAGTCAAGAGATCAAAAAAGCATGTTTCCGGTGGCTTTTCCAGAAAACATGCTTTTTTTGTGCCTGTCTGCACATATTTCTAACAGGTGAAACCCTTACATCCTGCGAATTAACGTTCCATTTACACCAAGTATCTCTCCATCAAATTCCCGGGCAAAAAGTACTTCCCCGTCTCCTTTTACTTTTATCTCCTCATCCGATGCGTTGAGCAGAACTTCGATTTTATTTCCCTCTTCGTCTAGTTTAATATACTCTACACACCGATCATTTTCATAACCATTCGGAAAATGGAAATGCAGGCTTCTGCACACTTTTTCATTTCTTCGAAGCATGATCAGTTTTCCGCATCGTTGCAAATTTTTTTCTGATTCTCTTCGCTTTCAATTTCACTCCAAGGCATACATCTTCTGCAGTCCGGATCATGAGCGCCTTCCATTGCGATCTCCGTTCCATAATAAATACAGGGGCTTCCCGGAAGCGTAAAAAGGATTGCAAGCTGCTGGTAGAACTTGTCCAGATCGTGAAAACGGTTCATCAGCCTCTCGGTATCGTGGGAATCCAGGAGATTAAAAAGTACATCGTTATTCTGCTGCATATACATGGTATAGCAACGGTTTACCATATATTCAAATTCTTCTTTTTTCATTGTTTTATCAAGAAAGAAATCATGGATTCCACTCAGCAGCGGGTAGTTCATGACAGAATCATATTCATCTCCCTGCAGCCACTGGCTTGCATCATGCCAGATTTCCCCCAGAAGATAAATATCCGGCTTTATCGTTTTTAAATGCTCTCTTATCCGCTTTAAGAACCTGTGCGCCACTTCGTTTCCTACATCGAAACGAATTCCGTCGATATCAAACTCCCGTACCCAGTCCTCACAGATTTTACAGAAATACTGTATCACCTCTTCATTGTTTGTGTTCAGCTTTGGCATCCCGTCTGTAAATGCAAAGGAATAGAACCGTCGGTCTCTGGTGTCTCCCCTTTTTTGAACCTGTTCCCAGTCCTCTACCATAAACCAGTCCGCATAACGAGACTCTTTTCCATGCTCCAGGATATCTATCCACGGCTCAAATTTTCTTCCACTATGATTAAACACTGCATCTACCATAATGCGGATTCCTTTTTCATGTGCTTCTTTGCAAAGCACTTTCATTGTATCCGCATCGCCAAAAAACGGATCTATTTTTGTATAATCGGTCGTGTCATATTTGTGGTTGGACTCTGCTTTCATGATCGGATTCAGATAAATACCGGTAATCCCAAGTTCCTGCAGATACGATAATCTCTGACGGATCCCTTCCAGATTTCCTCCGAATTTTTCTTCGTTTGTTACGGTTCCGTGATTTCTCCAGGGTGTGATATCATCTCCGTTTTTTTTCCGGTGTCCCGTTGCAGTAACCGATCCGGGAAAATCTGATACCAGATCGTTTCGTTTACCCATGCCGGTGTGCGATTGATATCTGCCGGGTTCATCCAGGGTACAATAAAGCACTGCTGCATACGGCCATCCATCCGGAGCTGTTCTTCTGTCAGGAAACCATCCTCAAAATAATACCAGACTTCCTTTTCCGTCCGCAGCTCGAAATAATATTTGCATCTTTTGTATTCCGGAAGAAGCGTTGTTGTCCACCAGATCTGATAAGGCAGACGTTTTTTATATATCATTTCCTCTCTTTTTCCGATCCACTTTTCTTTTCCGCCCAAAATTCCGGCTTCATAAGGATCTCCGTAATGGATAAAAACCTGTTTTACATCATATCCTGTCTTGATATTGACAATCAGTCTGTCCTCATCCAGGGCATAACTCATCTGTTCTGAAGTTTTATGGTATACACCGCTAAATTCCATCTCATTTTCCTCCCGTATAGCTCTAAAGCTGTTTTTTGCATCCTTGTAAGAAACACGATCACTTTTTGTTTCGCATTGTTTCGTAACTTTACTATAAGCCTTTTTTATTTCTTCGTCAATCAATTTCCATTTTTCCCTGCGCTTTCGTAAAATTCAGATAATTTTCAGGATGATTTTTGTGCAGGATGCTTTCTTTTTCGAAACTTAACGAAACATTTCTTTTTCAAGGTATTGATTGCTTTTTATCTTATGATTTTATATAATGATACCGGGATCAAAAGGTCTTTTGACACCTATGATAGCTGGGAGTTTACATTTTTTGTTTTGTGAAAGGATTGCCGATTATGACTACCATTCAGGATATTGCTGATAAAATGGGAGTTTCCAAGAGCACGGGTATCCAAAGCGCTCAATGACGCGCCTGATATCAGCGATGCTTTACGGAAACAGGTTTTGGAAACTGCCGTAGCTCTGGGTTATACGAAGCTGCGGCGTTATAAGAAACCAACGAAAAAACGTCTGTATTATAATAGAAAAAGAAATATGCGGTATCAGGAACCGCATCATTTTGCCTATGATATCCTAGTGGGTTTTCGTCAGATGGCAGAACCTGCCGGATTTGATGTTGAAATTGTACCCGTTGATATTAAGACCCAAAGAAACCAGCATTATGATGTTTTTATGCTGGAGCATGATTATATAGGAGCTTTTGTGGTCGGCTTTTCCCTGAGCGATCCCTGGATTCAAGACTTTAAAATCAGCCGCACACCGGCTGTTCTTTTCGACAACTATATAGTAGGGAATCCTTCCACCGCTTATGTAGGTATTGATAATGAGGAGGGAATGGAGCTTGCCGTCTCTTATCTTGCCGGACTTGGACACCGGAAGATCGCCTATCTGAGCAGCTCCCTCGGTGCCCGGGTTCTCCAGGCACGCCATGCTGCCTTTCTCCGTTCCATGCACCAGCATGGACTGAAGACTTCTCCTGCTGCGATCGGCTGTTCTTATTATCTGTCAGAATGTATGGAAAAGCATCTTCCCCGTTTTCTGGAAAACGGAATCACTGCTATTATTTGCAACCAGGATACCCTTGCTAGTGCAACGCTCACGCAATGTCAGCAGCTGGGATTCCAGATTCCTGATGATATCAGCATTATCGGATTTGATGATCTGCCGATTGCTGCTTGTACGTCACCGCCCCTTACAACCATCAGACAAGATCGGCTGGAGCTCGGAAAAAGTGGATTTTTTGCATTGTCAAGTCTTCTCAATCACATCCCAATCAGTACGTATTTGTTGCATGCACAGCTGATTCAGCGGGAATCGACAGGGAAGGTTCCTTCATAAATTCATCTCATCAACAATATTTGCCGGTTTTGCAGTCATTTCTACCCATGCCGGTATAAAACCGCTTTTGACAGCGTTTCTTACAGATCTGACATTAGACCAGGCGGTACAGTAAAAAGGTACTTTTCCCCTGTTTATGATCTCTTTTGTAAGTCTGCTTGTCAGTGCAGAGGCAATCCCCTGTCGTCTGTATTCCGGCAAGACATCCACACCGATCTGCCACATATCGTCGCAATCGGCAGAACAGGCGGCAAGTCCCACCAGCGTACTTCCATCATATGCGCCGACGCCAAGTACATCCAGATTCTTCCGATCTTCGCAAAGCGCATTGCTCCATTCCGGTCGATACAAATCCGCAAAATCTTCCTGTGTCAATACTCGTGTCTCATAGGCGCAGGAAAGAGTCGGTATCCGGCTGATGTCCGGCAGATAGTATTCTGCCATGAAACATATTTTGTGCCCTTTTTCAGTTAAACGTTCATTCAGCCAATGCATGTTTGGTGTCTCAAAACAGTGGTAAAATTCGAATTTGTCTACATACGCAGATACCAGATCCATAGTCTCCGGTATGGAAGCCGCCATGATATTACTTCCATAGGAAACCAGATTGCAGGTAATAGGCTCTTTCAAATATTTGCGGGCCTTCTTTCCTAAATTTATGGGAACAACAACATTTTTGTCCGCCTTGAGATCTTCCACACGGCACCCCATATCTTCCGCAGACTGCCTCATGGCAATCTCCATCATTTCACGATTCGTCATATGCTTTTCTCCTTTATGAGTTTGTAATAGAAACTGCTGGGCATCAGAGAAGCTCATTCCCTGCAGTTATTTCTGTGGATCAATTTATGATTATTCCTGGCTCTTTTTCATCTCTGCCTCAAATGTGTTTTCCGTCGTATGCGCCCGCAGAATATGAAGCAGCACTCCCGCCGCCCGCTCCATTGCAGCCGGATCGATAGAGGAATAGTTCATGACATACGTATTTTCCTGCTTTATTGCCTCCGCCGCATCCGCGTAATAGCCGGAGAGCGGCTTTAATTTCACACCACGGGATTTCGCCTGCGTGACAATCGACTCTTCTTTCAAATCCGTGCGAAGATGCATCAGAAAATGAACGCCGGCTTCTTCTTCCTCGATGGTCACATAATCACCGAGCGGCTTCTTTTCAAGCGCCCGTAAAATCAGATCTCGTTTGTTCTGATAATAGTTCCGCAGCCGGTTGATATGTTTTTTCGAAACTGCCGTTCTCAATAAACTCTGCCAGTGTGTACTGCTCAAAGTTGGAAACGGTGCAGGAATAAAACGACAGCTCGCGGTAAAATTTCTCTGCCAGTGTCTGCGGCAGCACCATATAGCTGATCCGTACCGTGGAGGCAAGTGTTTTCGTAAACGTATTCATATAGATGACCTTGTCCGATACATCGATGCTCTGCAGCGTTGGAAACGGCTTTCCGCCGAGACGCAGCTCACTGTCGTAATCGTCCTCAATGATATAGTGATGATCCGATTTTGCCGCCCAGCCGAGCAGTTCATAACGGCGGCTGACCGGCATGACTGTCCCGGTTGGAAAGTGATGGGACGGGGATGTATGAATAATATCAACCGATCTTTTTTTCCAGCTCCTGCACCGAAACACCGTTCTGATCGAGCGGCACTGGCTCGTACCGTACCTTCATGCTCTCATAAATCCGCGCAATTTTGTGATACCCGGGATCCTCTACTCCATAAACAAGATCGTTTCCGAGAAGCTGAATCAGAAGGTTATGCAGATACTCCGTTCCTGCGCCGACAATAATCTGCTCCGGCAGCACCTGCATTCCACGAAACTCTCGCAGATATTTTGCAATCGCACTGCGCAGCTTTAAAATCCCGGCGCACAGGGGAATTGATCATGAGCTGGATCCGGTTGTCATTCAGGACAGCACGCACCGTCCGCGTCCAGATTGTAAACGGAAAAAATCTCGCTGTCCGTCTGGTTACTGGAAAAATCCGCAAAATAGGAAGTCTCCCCGTTTGCTACCTGCAGGATCTCTTTTGGCACCGCATCCCGCATGGAATCCTCAATTTCCAGATCAGCCGCATAGAATCCGCGCTTTGGCATGGAATACAGATAGCCTTCCGCAACAAGCTGCGCATAGGCATTCTCGACGGTAATGACGCTGATACCCAGATTTTTCGCGAACGTCCGTTTCGACGGCAGCTTCTCTCCAGGGCGGATATTTCCCAGCAATATGTCATTTTTGATACATTTATATAAATATTCATACAGGGAATCTGACCCTATATTGGAAAAATTATACGTCAGCATCCGACCGCTCTCCTCTCATCTGACCTTACTGAATATATTTGTTTTGGCAATTTTTTATAGTCACTTTACCAGTATACTGTGAGGCAGAGCAAAAGTAAAGCCAAAACAGAAACTAAAATTTTTCAGACACGGAGGAACTTATTATGACAGCAGCAAATGAGAGATACAAACTGAACAAAGAACTGGCACAGATGTTAAAGGGTGGCGTGATCATGGACGTTACCACTCCGGAGCAGGCGCATATTGCCGAGGAAGCTGGTGCCTGTGCCGTTATGGCACTGGAGCGGATTCCTGCAGACATCCGTGCAGCCGGCGGCGTTTCCCGTATGAGTGATCCGAAGATGATCCGCGGCATTCAGGAAGCCGTTTCCATTCCGGTTATGGCAAAATGCCGCATCGGCCACTTTGTAGAGGCACAGGTTCTTGAAGCCATCGAAATCGACTACATCGACGAGAGTGAGGTTCTCTCCCCGGCGGATGATGTCTACCATATTAACAAACGAAATTTCAAAGTACCGTTTGTCTGCGGTGCAAAAGATCTCGGCGAGGCACTCCGCCGGATCAACGAGGGAGCGTCTATGATCCGTACCAAAGGTGAGCCGGGAACCGGCGATATCGTACAGGCGGTCCGCCATATGAGAAAAATTGAACAGCGAAATTCAGAAACTGACCTCAATGCGTGAGGATGAGCTGTTTGAGGCAGCCAAGGTCCTGCAGGTTCCGTACGATCTTGTTCAGTATGTTCATGATAACGGCCGTCTCCCGGTTGTCAACTTTGCAGCCGGCGGTGTGGCAACTCCTGCCGATGCAGCGCTGATGATGCAGCTTGGAGCAGAGGGTGTTTTTGTTGGTTCCGGTATCTTCAAATCCGGCAACCCGGCAAAACGTGCGGCTTCCATCGTAAAAGCCGTTACCAACTACACCGATGCGAAACTGATCGCAGAACTCTCCGCTGATCTCGGCGAGGCTATGGTCGGCATCAACGAGCAGGAAATCGCCTTACTGATGGCAGAAAGAGGAAAATAATGAAAATTGGAGTGCTTGCACTGCAGGGTGCGTTTGCAGAACATGAAAAAGTATTAGAGCAGCTTGGCGCCGAATGCATCGAACTGCGTCAGGCCCGCGATCTTGCCGAGCCTTACGATGCACTTGTACTACCGGGCGGCGAGAGTACCGTTCAGGGAAAGCTTTTAAAAGAGCTTGGCATGTTCGATATCATGAAAAGCCAGATTGAAAACGGCATGCCGGTCCTCGCAACCTGCGCCGGTGCGATTCTTCTGGCCGAAACGATCGACGGACAGATCAAGGGACAGCCGGAACAGTATTTCGGCACGATTCCGATGTGCATCAGGCGGAATGCCTACGGCCGCCAGTTAGGCAGCTTCCACACAGAAGCACCGGTTGCGGGCATCGGAACAGTGCCGATGACGTTTATCCGTGCGCCGTATATTGCATCTGTGGGGGATGGCGTGGAAGTGCTCGCGGTTGTGGAAGAGCGGATCGTCGGTGTAAAATACAAAAACCAGATGACCTTCTCCTTCCACCCGGAACTCGACCCGGATGTGCGGATTCATAAGGCGTTTTTGGAGATGATATAAGACGGATAAAACAATAGCAGACTCAAAAAGCAATGCAAAAATCTGATCGTAAAAGCTCCAGCTTCAAAGAGAAACTGGAGCTTTCTCATTGTGTTTCGCTGCTGTTTCGCCGCACAGGAGTGTGACGCAGCGCTTTTTCTGTTTGAGAAACTATTTGATACGTTTCAGTTCATACTGTCTCGTACCAAGACCAATTTTCTCTGCCTGGTCGAGGGTTGCCTGCCATTCAATGTTCGGATTGGAATCCTTGAAATGATCGTGGTGGCAATGCCATCCCGGCTCTGCAAGATGCTCGCCAAGCTGACTGTTTTCGATCGGAGTTGCCTTCAGGCAGGCATCGGCACACGCCTGATCAAGAGCAACCGGGTCGAAGCTTGCAAACATTCCGATATCCGGCAGGATCGGAGCATCGTTCTCCCCATGGCAGTCACAGTTCGGGCTGATATCCTGTACCAGCGAGATATGGAAGCACGGACGTCCATGGCAGACAGCCTGCGCATACTCCGCCATTTTCCGGTCGAGAAGCTCGTTTGCACTGCTGTTTGGATTGTAAACCGCATCAAAACTGCAGGCACCGATGCAGCGGCCGCAGCCTTTGCATTTATCATAGTCAATGACTGCTTTTTTATCTACATAAGAAATCGCATCGCTTCCGCATTCTTTTGCACAGCGGTGGCAGCCACGACAGACATCCGTATTGATCGCCGGTTTTCCACTGGCATGCTGCTGCATCTTTCCGGCGCGGCTTCCGCATCCCATACCGATATTTTTCAGTGCACCGCCAAAGCCCGTTGCTTCATGGCCTTTGAAGTGGCTCAGACTGATAAAAATATCTGCGTCCATGATTGCATGACCAATCAATGCTGTTTTGCAATATTCTCCGTTGACAACCGGAACTTCGATTTCATCGGTTCCTCGCACTCCATCTCCGATGATAATCTGGCATCCTGTGGTAATGGTATTGAATCCATTCAGATTCGCACAGTCAAGATGCTCCAGGGCATTTTTTCTGCTGCCCGGATATAACGTATTGCAGTCTGTCAGAAACGGAAGGCCTCCCTGCTCTTTACAGAGATCTGCAACCACTTTCGCATAATTCGGACGAAGAAACGCCATGTTTCCCAGTTCGCCAAAATGCATTTTGATTGCGATGAATTTGCCTTCCATATCAATGTCTTTGATGCCAGCAGCAATACAGAGCTTTTTTCAGCTTGTCAAGCTGACTCGTTCCAACCGGACATCGAAAGTCGGTAAAATAAACCGTTGACTTTTCCATTTGTTCATC
>ENA-OQEL01000502-OQEL01000502.1-human-gut-metagenome-genome-assembly--contig:-NODE-502-length-13751-cov-4.089254_pt1 | contig 13751 bp, 12 predicted proteins | sample MGYA00242796_ERZ504637 | MGnify/ENA primary metagenome ERZ504637 (study PRJEB26092, sample SAMD00036306) | human gut metagenome | host: Homo sapiens | study: EMG produced TPA metagenomics assembly of... | reverse complement strand
ATCCCGGCCGGCAAGCCAAGCGCAGTGCTGATCGTGCGTCGCCGAGACCAGACCCGCGCCTACGAGGCCACCGTCGAGGCGCTGGACGCCCAGGGCACGCCACGGTTCGACACCGTGGTCCGCAAACGCCAGGACGTGAAGGCCGCGATGGGCCACCGTCCCGCGAAACTCCACGAATACGCGGAAGTGCTCGGCGAGCTTTTGGAGGCGCGCGCATGAGGAACCTCAAGACCGCCGCCGCGTTCAAACCAGCCGCACGCACCGAACGGGTCGGCAGCATGAACGACGTGTTCCACGCCAAGGACCGTCCGGACATGGTGAAGACCTCCATCGACCTGCCCGCCGACCTGCACCGCCGACTGCGCATGTACGCCGTGGGGCACGACATGAAACTGCGCGAGATCTTCGTCGAAGCCCTTGAACAATACATGGACTGAACCCTTAAACCCTTAAACCCGTAAGCCATCAGTTGAACCGTCCCGGCGTCCATGCGCGGTCCGGGACTGCGGAAAACAGGAAGGAAAACGAAAAATGAACGACGTGAAGAAGGTGTCCGACGCCGAAATCGGCATGAACGTCACCCGACTCAGAGAGAACGCGACGCCTTCAGGCATTTGAGGCGTACGGGCTGCTTCAGTGCCTCGGATTCGACCCAGTGAAGCAGGCGGGAATCCTGTACTTGCCCCACCGGAAGGACAATGTGCAGCGTTTGGGAGAACCTTGCCGACTGTATGGACCGTCTGCTGGGGGCGTGGCGCGACTACCGTGACGCCAGCAGCCTCTACAGGGCGGCGGTCAAACCCCACATCGACCTCATCGTGCCGCTCGTGGCTGCGGCCGCGCAGGACGAACGTCCTGATCGTAGGCGGTCTTTTCCGTCGCTCGCGAACGACAATCACGATTACGGGCGTGCTCCCGGCCGGACGCTTATCGTCCACCGGCCTATTGGACCAGACGCGTTCCGCCCTGCGGCGACGCCGTACGCGTCGGGCGTCGAATTCCGTTTAGCGTGGGACCGGCACTGCCCGGCAGTCCATATGGGCCACCGGCCATCACCAACATACACGTCGTCGTGGAATCCGTAAACCCACAACCATTTAAACCTTTAAACCTGTAGACCCTTAAAAGAAGGAAAGAACCATGAGACAAGAGACCGAGACGTTGAGATTCAACCTGTGCGCCATAGACCCTGTGGGCGAGCATTGGCCCGCCGCCACGGTGGTCCTGAAAAATCCGACCAGCTCCACGGAGCTGAGCGTCGAATGCCTGTGTGGACTGCCCTCCGATCTCGCGGCCATCGCATTGCCGGCCGTCAAGGCATTGGCTCGCACGCTCGAACTCAAAGCGGACGGCGAGACCGGAAGCCACGAGGAAACCATAGACCTTTAAATCTGTAAACCCTTAAAAACCGAAGGAGCATAACATGCGCAATCCCATCCCGTTCGAACGCCTCCGCCAGCTGCGTGAAACCCGTATGACCGTCAACCGGTTGGCCGACGTGATCCACGCGCGCCATCCGGACACCACCCTCACAGCCGCCGAAATCGACGCCATGGAACACGACGGGAGGGACGACCTCACCATCACGGAGACCGCGCAGTTGGCCGAGGCCCTGCACGTCTCCCCGGTGGAACTCATGTGCGACTGCTCCCAACCGTTCGTCAAGGCCGACGAAGGACCGTTCGAAGGCATGAACGCCATGGACGTCATGGCGCTTATGGACATGCGCGACCTCCCGAAGGGCGGCGGCATGGGCGTGAGGATGAACCTCGCGATAGAACTCGAACAGTTCCTCATCGCCGCCGACCAGTTCGACCACACGCCGGTCGGCCAATCCGTCCTGGGTGTGCAGGCGGCCGAACTGATCCTCGCCCGCATCCCGAAACTCGTCGACCTGCTCTCCAGCCAGTCGGTCACCATCCCGAACGACATCGCCAACCAAGTGCGACACGCCGAAGCGGTGTGTAGAAAAGTCGTCAGGAAACAAGGGTGAGATCCTGAAAACCTTATGACAGAGCGGGTGGTGAGGTGAAAATAAAACCTTGCCGCCCGTCATCAACTTGTGCGCTACTCAATATTGAGTAGTATGGGAGGAAAGTTGAAGGACCCCTAAACCCGTAAAACCTGAACTGCGAAGGAATGATCATGGAATACCGGCGCATCGCCAACATCACCGAAGGTCACCGCTTCCTGAACCTATCCGTCTTGGATGCGGACGGCCTGGAGCATTCGTTCCACTGGCCGAACGAGCTTGCACCCGACATCCGGGACTGGCCCGCCGTCGTGGACTGGGTGCTTCGGCATGACGTGGAAGAACCGTTGCATCGGTTGCTGACCGCCGTGGACGACCACGACATCAACCGTTGGCACGATTTGAAAACGTTGACCGAATATCCGGTGGAATATTTCGCCGCCGACATGACCGACGAGGAACGCGAACGAATGCTCCGCGCCCTGAAGGAGGTCATGTGATGGGTAGGTTGGAATTGTATGCCGTAAATCCTTAAACCTTTAAAACAGTAAAGAAAGGAATATCGATGATCGCACTCATGGAACTCGGCATATCCCTCACGATCGTCGTCGTGATGATCGGCGTCGGCGCGCTGCTCATGCTGATCGGCCTGGCGGTCGTACTGGTGACGCATCCGCTGCGCACCCTCGCGTTCCTGGTCAACAAGCTTGCCGCCCTGGGCGGAGGCCTGGGCCTGATCGGCACGCCGTTCGCATGGTTCGTGGTCGAGCACGACGACAAGGACTGGAACCTGCTGTTCTACGGATCCGTCTGCCTGCTGGTCGGAGGAATCATGATGTATGGTCTCACCGAATGGTTCCTCGAACGGCCCACCCGCGCGGAACGCCGTATGATGGAACGCCGGACCCTGATTGACTCGACACCGGAATACGTGACCGACACGGAACCGCCGAAACCCCGATACGCGCTCAAGGAACGCGTGGACGGTACGTACACCCTCGCGGTCAGGGTCCCGAGGAACGAAGAACAATGAGCCAAGGACGGGAAACCATGATGGAAGCGGACATCGAGCGGGTGGAACGGGCCGCATCGCTCGACGCGTGGAAAATGGGCGTGGGCGGGGACGTGCCCGCATCCGGACCGTCCACGGCGTCCATCGCCGACCAACGCATCCGTCTGGGCATGAAACAGACTCGGCTTTCAATCGAATCGGGCATCCTGCCAGCGAGGATCGGGGACTACGAGCAACGGCCCGAACGCGTCGGCAACATGACCCTGCGCATTGCGGGGCGTCTCGCCTCGGCGCTCCGGCTCACCCTCGACGAGTTTCACCGCCGCTACGTCACACCGGACATGAGCGATTGGACCGCGCTCACCTACGGTCCGGAACGCGGATACCAGCCCCTCGAACAGCTGTTGGGCAGGTCCACGCGGGACATGAGCATGACCGACGTGTACGCGCTGCTGCTCGACCTCGCGGTGGAACGCTGGGCCGAGATCACCGTGCTCGACCTCGACCTGCGCGCGGCGTTGCGCGTCACGGGCAAGGACATCGACAGAAGAAACAAGGAATTGCAACGAAAGGCGGAGAAGAACCATGGTAAACATGAGCCCTACCAATACCAGTACCAGTGAAAGCAAGATCAGGAAACCGGCCATCATCGCCGTTGCGGCCATTGCGATCGTCGCATTATTGGCGGGCGGCGGCTGGTGCGGCTGGAAGGCCTACACGGGCCGCGAGCTGGCCGAGGCGAGGCAGGCGTGCGTGGAAGCGTCGGAAGGCTACCGCAAGGCCGTGAACGGGTATTCGAAACTGGTGGATGGCGATGCGGCCGCAGCCTCCAAGGTCGCCGCAGGGCAGGTGGCGGATGCGAAGACCGTGGACGCGCTGGCCGAAGAGCTGAAGGCGACGGAACCGAAGACGGTGGCGTGCGTGGCCGACGACAAAGCGGGCTACGAGGCGCAAGCCGCCCTGATCGAAAAGCATGCCGGCTGGTACGGAAAGCATGCGAAGAGCCTGGAAAACGCGGTGAAGGCCGTGAACGATTCGAAGCTCGCGAAGACCGTTTCCGATGCTGAACGGTTGCTGAAGGATTCGGACGGCAAGGTCCAGGATGCGAAGACCCGCGACGAACTGTCCAAGGCGATCAAGGCGAAGGATGCGGATGCCATTGCAGCCGCGTCGAAGAAGGTCAACGATTCGATGGCCGCGAAGACGAAGGCGGACGAGGAGGCGCAACGCAAGGCCGAGGAGGACGCCGCCGCGCAGGCCGCCGCCGAAGCGGCCGCGGCCGCCCAGCAGGCGCAGCAGTCATATGCGCAACAGTCGTACACGCCCTCGTATTCGGCTCCCCAACAGTCGTATACGCCCTCGTATTCTGGCGGTTCGACGTCGGGTGGTGGTTCCGGAAGCAGCGCGCCCGACTTCGTTCCGGTCAGCAAAGGATTCGGCTGCACAACCGACTGCGGCCCTTTGACTGATTACATCTATCACTGATTCAATCAGTCTCTCGCTCTGTTGCTTCTTCAGGGACCCTTCGGGGTCCCTTTTTCGTATCCGTGCCTTCCGGGAAAATGTCCAACCCGACACGCCCGAAACCGTGGTTGCATAGCAGGTGGATGACGGAAACGAATCCGATATCGACGTTTGTCGACGGCCGGACATGTGAAGTGTTCGGACGGGATCCGTTTTCCCGACCGATCCCACCATGGGTGGGGTGAGCATCTGCAGATGAATCTCTGAAAGGAGACGGAACATTGGGTTCCAAGAACAGTAACGGAAGGAAGACGCTGGCCCTGCTCGCCGCCACGGCGACGTTGGCCGGCGGTCTGACCGCGGGCACCGCCTACGCCGGTGGCGGCGGCGGAGACCAGGGAGGCACGGGCGGTGGCGGTTCGTCCGCGCAGTTCTGGGCCTACAAGGACGACGCGACGGGGGCGTGGGGTTCCGCGACCGATCTGAACAGCGTGAGCCGCGCCATGGCCGCGGTCGGCGTGCGCATGGACGATTCGGCCGGCAAGGCCGCCAAGGCGTTGAGTGCCGCGAACGAGGAATGCGTGGCCGGCTTCCGCCAGAGGCATCCGGGCGAGGGCGACGGCGACTGCCGCGTCGTGGCCGTGGGCGCGGCGTCCGGCAACGGGTCCACCACCAGCGTGTGGAACGGGTCCGGCGTCTACGACGCGAAGGTGTGGAAGGATAACTGGTACAAGACCGTCGCGCCAAACACTTATAAATACGCCGGTACCTACGCCTACAAGACGTCCACCCCGTTCGATGACGATCCGTCGAACAGCGTCGACAAGATCATGGAAAGCCATGTCGACTCGACCCGCAGCATCGTCGTGATCGTGCTCGACAAATACCAGCCCGCACCGGCGAACTACGATCTGACGGTCACCACCACGCACAAGCAGAGGACCGACCTGAAGGTCGGCTCCACCGACCCGATCGGCGACATACTGCATGCGAGCAGCAACGGCAGTAGCATCAGAGAGACCCTGAACGGCACGGCCATCATCCACTATGAGGGTCAGAAGAACGGCTACGTCGCCGCCAAGACGGTCAGCAAGCCGATCACCTTCGCCAACAACGGCGACACCCAGCTCGAGAACCTCGCCACGCCAGCCGACTTCGGCATGAGCCACTGGCAGGAAGGCCAGTACTGGATTGATATCCAGGTCGCCAAGCAGGGCAGGATGAACGCGGCCGTCGACACGGCGACAAGGACCCGTCCGAGACCTGGACCGTGAGCGCCGAACGCCGACCCCGCCGACCAAGACCATCGACGAGGGCGTGAGCGCCGACAGCATGACCAACCGCACCGTCATCACCTACGGCACCGGCAAGGGCGGCTACGAGATGACGCTCAAGGACAAGATCACGGCCAACGGCGTCGACTACACCGTCGACGACTACAAGCTCGTCGACAAGACCAACAACGACCGCGACGTGTCCAACGAGTTCACCATCACCTGGGACCGCAAGACGGACACCGTCTCGGCCGTGCGCACGGCCGACAAGGGCGAGATGCCCTTGGACCACCAGTACGAATTCAGCTTCAATGTCACCGTCAGCAAGCCGAAGGACTTCAGGAAGGTCAAGGACCACGCGACCGGCAAGTGGAACCAGGAACCCGAGGCCGACGCCGGCAGCAAGGAATTCGACACCTGGCAGCCCAACCCCGACAAGAGCTGGATCTTCGAGCAGGACGGCGAATGGCAGGCCGTCATCGACCCGCAGGAGACCAACAAGACCGGCGGCGACTCCCCACACCTACCTCGCCGGCGACAAGGTCGGCAGCGTCGTCAACGGCACCGTCGGCAGGAACCTGATCCAGGCGCCGAAACAGTTCACCCTCACCGATGACTGGACGGCCGCCGACTACATCTTCGACGCCGACACCAAGAACATCCGCGTGTACGAGGCCACGGCCGGCACCGACCGCGAAAGCAGCGTGAGCGACATCGTCAACACCGGCAAGGACGTGACCGACCAGTTCGACATCACCGTCCAGGGCACCAAGGCCACCGCCACCGCCAAGGCATCCTACCTCAAGGGATTGAAGAAACTGAAGAACCCGAAGCAGGTCACGCTCCTCATCCCCGGCAGGATCAACTTCGCGGACGGCAAGGGCGCGGCCCAGGTCCGCAAGGACTTCGGCAAGCAGGCGGGCGACGAACTCACCTTCTGCACCGCCCCGAACGGCAAGAACCTGACCAACGGCGGCTCCGAGACCGTGAACAACCACACCGAGCCGACCAACGAACCGCAGATCTGCGGCTACATCCCGCCGGTCAAGAAGGACGTCGTGTCCGAGGCGAGCCAGGGCGGCGACCAGGAGAGCGTGGACGGCAAAGTCGTCCAGCCCGGCCAGAAGGTCGAATACCAGCTCAACACCCAGCCGCAACTGCCGGCCGACCTCGCCTACGAGGTCAAGTCCGTGAGCTTCACCGACTCCTACGACGCCTATCTGAAACCGGACAAGCAGACCCTGGAGATGATGGACCTGAACACCGGCAAGCCGGTGTCCAAGAAGAAGTACACGACCACGTGGGATGATTCCAAGCACATGTTCACCCTGACCGTCACCGACCAGGAGACGATCAGCCAGTGGCGCGCCGGCACCAGCCCCCGCCTCCAGGTCCGCTTCGAGGGAACCGTCGCCGACGACGCCCCCACCGACCACAAGGTCGGCAACAAGTGGGTGCTGACCCTCAACAACTCGCTGACCCCGAGCAACGAGGTGTTCAACATCCCGCCGAAGCTCGACCCCGTCAAGAAGGACACGCAGAAGGACCCGACGATCAGCATCGACGGCAAGACCGCCCTGCTGGGAGACGAGATCTACTACCACGTCACCATCGACGCCAAGCAGGACAACCAGGCATACAAGGTCTGGAGGCTCGGCATGACCGACGACTACGACGACGAGTACCTGAAGCTCGACGCCACCAACGTGGAGATCACCGACGAGAAGGGCCAGGACGTGACTTCCAGGTTCAACATCCAGGACAAGGACGGCGTGCTCTACGCCTACGCCAAGCTGGTCGACACCGAGATCCCCGCGACGGGCGAGACCGTCAAGGGCGACCCGCAGCCGGAAGACCTCAAGGCCTACAGCGAGTCCGACGAGCATGACCCGCTCACCCAGCCCGCCATCGACCAGACGCTCCTCGGCCACACGTACACCGTGACCATGCCGATGACCGTCATCAAGGTCACCGACGGCGTCGTCGTGAAGAACAAGGCCACGCAGGTGCTCAACAAGATCCGCAAGGACACCAACGAAGTGTCCAACCCGCTCAAGGAAATCAACCCCGCCAAGGACGTGACCGTCAAGGTCGGCGGCGAAAGCATCGACGGCAGGAGCGTGTACAAGGACCGCACGTTCCTCTACCAGCTCGACAGCTCCATCATCCCGGCCGGCCGCGCCTACCCGCAGGTCGACCAGTGGAGGATCGTGGACCCGCTGAACACCGAGTACGACCAGTACACGGGCCAGTGGGCCGTGTACGCGAGCCGTGACCTGTACAGGGACGGCAAGGTGATCGCTGCGAAGGGCGACAAGCTCGCCGGCAGCGGCTTCGACGGCTCGAAGTTCGGCGGCGACCTGTTTACCGCCGCGGCCGACGCCAACGGCGTGGTCACCGTCGAAGCGACCGAAGCGTACCGTACCCTCGTGTCCGCAGACAACGAGCATGAGGCCGGCTGGCGCGCGTACATCCAGTGCAAGCGCCTGAAGGTCTCCGACCGCGTCGAAAACCGGTTCACCGAATACTTCAACGACAAGGAGTTTGAATCCAACATCGTGTGGACCCGCACTCCGGACATGACCCCGTCGATCCACATCGAGAAGTACGACGTGGCCTCCGGCGAACAGGCCGGCGACCGCGACGACGTGAAGGACGCGTTGAAGATGGCCGGCGACAGCCAGCAGATCGCGTTCAAGATCACCAACACGTCCAAGACGGACTCCTCGACCGGTGAGGGCGCCTGGTATCTCGCCAAGGACCTCAAGATGGTCGACAGGACCATCGCGGGCGAGGGCGACGTCACGGACCTGAAGTATCCGGACAACTGGGACACCCTCGTGCTCAAGCCCGGCGAGTCCACCATCATCACCGGCACCCTCAAGGGCGTCGAGCAGGGCGGCAAGCACACCGACCGTGTCAAGGTCACCGGCACGCCGCTCGTGGAATGCCCCGTCACCGACCAGTTCGGCGGCCAGCAGTCCACCGACGGCAACCAGACCGGCGACACGAAGGTCGACGGCGACGCGTCCGACACGACCGGCCTCAAGCAGGTCAAGGTCGGCGACAGGACCCTGTGCGAGGACACCACCGTGGAATCCAACACGGACGACTGGAGCGGATACCGCGAGGATCTCGCCACGACCGGCGCGACCATCGCCGGCATCCTGCTCGCCGTCGTCGCGTTCGGCTCCATCGGCGTGACCCTCATGGGCGCACGCCGCAGGACCGCGGCCTCAAGCCACGCCGCGCACTCCGGCAAGTGACCGGGACGGCCCCGTCCATCATGACCCATGGCGGACGGGGCCCGCATAATCCTGCGGGACACGGGTCCTATCCTCCGTAGCCCGCTCCTTTTCCGAAGGGCCATCGCCACCATGGCGATGGCCCTTCCTCTCATATGGACGCTCCCCCGTCCAAATATCCGGCGTCATCGGATGGCGTGCATGTGAACCATTCGGATCCGCGTGCGTCCGACCACCGGACGCACGGAAAACAATCAACGAAGGAGACCAATCCAGTATGAATATGAAGAAGATCACCGCCGCGTGCGCGACCGCCGCCGCGCTGGCCGCATTATGCGTTCCGGGAGCCGCGTTCGCCGCGGACGGCACGCTCACGCTGAACGCGGGCGATGGCAGCACCCTCGCGGGCCACAGCTTCACCGTGTACAAGCTCGCCAGCTACAACGACGTCGTCAAGGACGGCGCGAACGTGAAGAGCGTGAGCGCTTCCTCCCCGGACGCCGCGGCCGACGCGTGGGTCAAGGCAGCGTTGAACAAAAACGGCGTGACCTACAACACATCCGAGGGCCGTAACGCCGCCGAACAGCTGCTGCGCCTGCAGACCGATTCGAACACGCTGCGCAAGGTCGCCGGCACCCTGCAGTCCACCGCCGCGGCCAGCAAGGTCACCGCGGTCAAGACCAACCAGACCTCCACCACCGGCAGTCTGAACCTGACCCTGCCGGAAGGCTACTACCTGGTCGTCGACGCTCAGGGCATCCCGATCCTCGTGTCCACCACCATCGGAGGCGCGACCAGGATGAGCAACGGGCAGACCCTCGGCTCCACCCAGATCAAAACCAACGTCACCAAGATCGACAAGAAGATCAAGAGCGTGGACGGCACGTGGAAGGACTCCGCGGCCGCGACCAACGGCGAGACCCGCGACTTCAAGGCCACGTTCACCGTGCCGAACAAACTGGCCGTGGACACCATCACCCTCGAGGACCACATGACCGGCATCACCTACATCGACGGCTCGTTCCACGCGAGCGTCGACGGCACGGACATCACCGACCAGTTCGGCGCCATCGGCAAGGACAAGATCACCGCCGCGGCCGGCAAGACCCAGACCGACGGCACCGGCTTCAAGGTCACGAGCCTGCAAAGCCTCGTGGACACCTACCAGGGCAAGCAGGTGACCGTGACCTATCAGGGCAAGGTCGTCAACGCGTCCAAGGCCAACAAGGCCATCAACCAGATCATCCTCACGTCGAACTGGCTGCCGTCCGTCATCCCGCCGAACGTGCCGACCCCGAACCCGGGCACCGACGAAACCCCGGTCCCGACCTACGACGTGAACCTGAAGAAGATCAGCGCCGCGGACGGCAGCAAGACCATCCAGGGCGCGAAGTTCAAAATCCACAACGACAGCCTGAACCAGTGGTACACGTGGGATTCGGCCTCCAACCAGTGGACGTTCGGCACGGACGAGTCCAAGGCGACCGAGTTCTCCACGGACGCGCAGGGCGTCATCAACTTCACCCGCCTGGGCGCCGGCACGTACACCGTGAAGGAAACCCAGGTGCCGACCGGCTACTTCACGTTCGTCAAGCCGAGCTTCACGATCAAGATCACCGACGACGGCCACGTGACCATCGCCGGCAAGGACCAGCCGGGACTCACCGGCAAGGTCACCAACGCCGACGCCAACGCGAGCACGCCGACCGCTGTGGTGAAGAACATCGACAACATCACCCAGCTGCCGCAGACCGGCGCGACCACCATGGCCATCATGATCGTCGGCGCGTTCGCGATCATCCTGGTCGCCACCGCTACCGGCTGGGGCGCGTACCGTATCCGCCACGAGAACATGGGCGACGGTCCGATCGCGGCCTGACCCTTTCCCCGGACGATTCCACGGCAGCAGGGGCGGGGAGGCTTCGCCTCTCCGCCCCTGCTGCTCCTTTCATCAGAGGACTTTTCTAAAAACAATATGAAGGAATGAAAAAGAATGGGATTCTTCACAAGACTCATCGCCGGTTTGGTCGCCGCGTCCACGTTGGGCGCGGGGTTGGCCGGCACCGCCGGTGCGGTGGACACGACCGGCACGACCGGGGACGCGAAAGGCGTCGTGAAGCTCGCATCCGACGACACGAGCGGCCTGCCGGACCATCTGGTGAATGGCGATTTCAGCGTGAACTACAAAGACCAATGGCTGACCGGCGGTTGGAACTGGACATCCATCACCCCTGATGGCAAGTACCTGAACTCCGTCCGCAACTGGAACGACAGCGCCACAATCTGGAAGACCGTCAATGGTTGGGACAAGACTAAATTTGGCTGGTCCAGCACCCAGAAGGACGATACCGACAACATCCAGCACAAGGCCGGCGCGGTCGAAATCCAATATGACAGCCAGGCTGACAACGTGTACGCGGAACTCTGCGCCTACGAGAAGGGCACCGCGATCTACCAGGACATCAAGACCGTCCCCGGTACGCTGTACAAGATCCGGTTGAAGCACGCCAGCCTGTACAGCGGCTATCTCGACAAGATGCAGGTCATGGTCGGCGCGCCCGGCCATGAGCAGGCCGTAGAGATGACCCGCACCAGCGTGAACGGCAACGGCGACACACTCAACGAGAAGTCCACCACCATCGCCACGAAGGTGTCCAACACCGGTGAACTGGACCGCAACCACGAGAACCAATGGGAAACGTATGAGGGCACGTATGTGATCCCGGATGGTCAGACCACCACCCGGTTCACCTTCCGAAGCGTCGCCGCCGAGTCGATGGACCGCGGCAACCTGCTCGACGACATCGTGTTCGACAAGGCGTACCGCCTGAACTACGACAAGAACGCGTCCGACGCCTCCGGCCAGGTTCCGTCGAACGAACGCGGCAGGGAGAACACCGTTCAGCCCGCCAAAGCCAAGACCACAGGCAGTGTGAAGACAGTCGCGGACGACGATTCGTCCAAGTCGTTGACCGTGAATCCAGGCTTCGACGTGCCGGACTATTCGAAACTCGATGACGGCGGACTGCACTGGATGTACGTGAGTCCCGCCGAAGGCAAAGCGTGGTCGTATTACGACTACATCAACCCCGCCCAGCCGAAACATCAGGTCGCCGGACTGAGCCAGGCGACGTTCGGCTGGCAGGAGCTGACCGGCGGCGACTATAAGACCACCTTGTTCGAACTTCACCGGGAGAAGGACGGCAATGTGTGCGCGGACGTGCATGGCAGCCGTACCATCGGCCAGACCATCGACACGCAGGCGGGTGTGGCGTACACCGTGAGCATCCGCCATTCGGGTCGATCCAAGGGCAACGCGGGCAGCGTGCAGGTGCTCGTCGGACCGGACAAGAACCATTTGCGGCCGTTGGAAATGAGCCGTATGAACGTGTCCCGCACCGGCGCGAAATACGGTGACAGGACCGGCAAGGTCGGCACGGTCATCACCACGCACTCCGATTCGGTGGACTCCACCGAGGGCGACCATCCCGCGTGGGATCATTCCGATGATTGGGAGACGTATTCCGGCACGTATGTCGCAACCGGCGGCAAGACCGTATTCGCCTACCGTGGCGTCGACAAGAACGGCAACGCCGTCTCCGGTACCGACTCGGCCGCCGACTCCGTGATCGACGACCTGAGCTTCAAACTCGCCTACCCGCTCGTCTACGACAAGAACGCGGGCGACGCGACCGGCGGCGTGCCATCCAGTCAATACGGCAGGGAGAACACCGTCAAGCCCGCCAAAGCCAAAACCAACGGAACCGTGAAGACCGTCGTGGATACCTCTGACGGATTGCCGACCGAATTGGTCAACGGCGATTTCGAATATCCGGGAGCTGATGTCTTAAGCCAGAACCTTCGTGACAAGAAGAGGAACTGGTGGGGTGTCAGCCGCAAGGACAAGATGGTCTACGAGTCCGATAATCCCACCAAATGGGTCTCCCTCCCGTCGACCTTCGATTCGGACAGGTTCGCCTGGGATTCCACCGAGGCCGGAAAAAACGTCTGGCGTCCAGGAGGGGTCCTCGCAATGGCATACGAACGAGGTCGAACTTCAAAGGGATTCACGTACGGGCAACATGTACGCCGAGCTCTCTCCATATCAGGCACAGAGCAGCATCCGCCAATACATCCGCACCACGCCCGGTGCCCTGTACAAGGTGCGGTTGAAGCATGCCAGTTTGAGCAGCGAGTATTTGGACAAGATGCAGGTTCTAATCGGGGCGGATGGAAACGAGCAGCCGGTGAGGATGACCCGCGTCGAATCCCAGAACGGACTCGACGCCACCGGGAAGGCCACGGCATCCACGACCATTTCGACCCACGCATCGAACAAGGCCGAGATCTCATGGGGTTCCGGGCTTGGATATCATTCGTCACGGAACCATGACGGACAGTGGGCGACTTATGAGGGAGTCTATGTAGCCACTTCCGATGTGACGGTGTTCACGTTCAAGAGCGTTGACTCGCCGTCCTTCAACACCGGAAATCTGTTGGACGACGTGGTTTTCACCAAGGCATACAAGCTCACCTATGACAAGAACTCGGCCGATGCGTCCGGTCAGGTTCCGTCGAACCAGCGTGGCAAGGAGAACACCACCCAGCCCGCTAAGACCAAGACCAGCGGAACCGTCAAGACCGTCGCGGATACCAACGCCAGCCTGCCGGACCATCTGGTCAACGGCGATTTCAGCGTGAACTACCACGACCAGTGGAAGGACAGCTTCGGCGGCTGGACCAGCATCGACCCGAACGCGGGCAAGACCCTGCACGCCACCAGC
>ENA-OQEL01000501-OQEL01000501.1-human-gut-metagenome-genome-assembly--contig:-NODE-501-length-13817-cov-3.039956_pt1 | contig 13817 bp, 20 predicted proteins | sample MGYA00242796_ERZ504637 | MGnify/ENA primary metagenome ERZ504637 (study PRJEB26092, sample SAMD00036306) | human gut metagenome | host: Homo sapiens | study: EMG produced TPA metagenomics assembly of... | reverse complement strand
GGTATTATTTATAGTTGTTCTTTTGTTAGTTTTCTTGGTCATAAAAGAAAAGTAAATATAAATAAATGTGTTTGTTCATTTCTTTGGTGGCAAAGAAACGAACCAAAGAAAAGCCACCGCAGATAAAATTTTAGCTTTGAAAAAAATTATCATTTCATACAATGCTTAAAAACTCGCTACGCTTCAAACAGTTAAGCAAAAACCGTATTCAATGATAATGTTTTCAATAATCTTAACGATTACCGCTAAATTTTATAATGCGGAAGAAATAACATAATAATAAGTAAATATTCCTCACGTTAGCAAATATAATTGTTCATTTCTGTAATGATAAAGAAACGAACCAAAGAAAGACACCGCAGATAAAATTTTAACTTTGAAAATAATTATCGCTTCATACAACGCTTAGAAACTCGCTACGCTCAAACATTCAGACTAAAACCGTATTCAGCGATAATTTTTTTCAATAACTAGCGTTACCATTAAAATTTTAAAATGCGGAAAAAGTAACGTATTATTTATTGTGGGGTAGATATTCTTGGAGATTTTGCAAAAATAATTGAGCTGGTTTGGTGAGAATTTGATGTTTTTTCCAGACTAAATCAATTTGTGCTTCAAGTGGTGGATATAGTGGTTTGAAGCATAAATTAGTGCCGTTTGTATTTACTAGATTAGCAAGACAAAGGGCAGAGCCTAGATTTTCTTGAACCATGATAGAGGCGTTATAGATTAAGTTATAGTTAGCAACTATATTTAATTGAGTGAAATTTTGATTGAGCCAGCCTGCTATTTTATTGCTGACCATCGTTTGACCTGAACATATTAAGGGGATATTCAAAATATCTGAAGATGTTATATATTCTTTATCGGAAAGAGGAGAATTTTTTAACATCAATAGTCCCCAAATGTCTTTTACAGGCAAGGTGATAAAATTATATTTTTGTTTATCATGGGCATCAATCAATAAGCCAAAATCTAAGATACCTTTATCTAGTTGCTCGATTACAGTATCAGCATTGCCACTAAAAATATGATAATGTATATCTTTATGTGATTTTTTTTATTTTAGTCATAGTTTTAGCTAAAAATTTAAAAGCATTTGTTTCTGCACAGCCGATATATATATCGCCACTGATGATTTCATGAGAATTTTTTAGAGCATTAATCGTTTTTGCTTGTAATAAAATTATTTCTTTGGCTTTGTTATATAAAAATAGACCTTCGGAAGTCAAAGTAATTTTGCGATTGGAGCGGATAAATAATTTACAATTTAGTTCTTTTTCTAAATCCATTAATTGACGAGATAAAGTGGGTTGTGTTATATGCAAAACTTGAGAAGCTTTTAAAATATTTTCTTCTTCAACTACTGTTACAAAATATTTTAAAACACGTATATCCATAAAAACCTCCAGATTTTAGTATTAAAAAATATAGATGAATTATATTATATTTTATTATGCTTAAAAAGTATAGTTGATTATTAAATATAAGTATTTGATATAGTAGAAATGGTAAATTATAATAAAATCAAAGAAAAAATTATTTATTAATCTAAAAAAGTGAGTAAGTATAAAGGTGGGTTAGTGATGAACTTTAAGAAAAATTTAAAAATAGTTAGAGCAATTACTATGTGTTTGGCACTAGGGACAATGGGTTGCATAAATATGAATATGGTATCAGCAAGTGATAATTTGCAAGCACCAAAAAGTGCCTTCGATAAGAATTATAAACCAGATATGTCAAGAGGTGCAGATAATTTTTATCAAAGTGATAAAGTAAATATGCAAAAAGTTGAATTTAAAAATCAATATAATATGATAGTTGTGGGCAATTTATTCGTACCTAAAAATTTAGCGCAGAATGAAAAAATTCCAGCTATTATCGTAGGGCACCCTATGGGAGCGGTGAAAGAACAATCGGCAAATTTATATGCTACAAAAATGGCAGAACAAGGTTTTGTAACTTTAGCTATGGATTTATCTTTCTGGGGAGAAAGTGAAGGTCTACCAAGAAATAGCGTATCTCCTGATATTTATGCAGAAGATTTCAGTGCAGCAGTTGATTATTTAGGTACACGTGATTTTGTGGATAAAGATAGAATTGGTGTTATCGGTATCTGTGGTAGTGGTAGTTTTGCTATCAGCGAAGCAAAAATCGATTCTCGTTTAAAAGCTATAGCCACTGTTAGTATGTATGATATGGGTACAGCTACTAGAAGTGCTTTAGGTCATAGTCAAAGTGTAGAGCAAAGAAAAGAAATCATCAAAGAAGCGTCTAATCAGCGTTATAGTGAGTTTTTAGGACAAGAACGCAAATATACAAGTGGTACAGCTGATAAATTGAGTGAAAATCCTTCTGATATTGAAAAAGAATTTTATGATTTTTATCGTACTACAAGAGGATATAGTGCAAATACAACAACACACCCAACACTTACAAGTAATGTGAAATTTATGAATTTCTATCCATTTAATGATATCGAAACAATTTCTCCAAGACCATTGTTATTTATCGCTGGCGAAGATGCTCATTCTAAAGAATTTAGTGAAGATGCTTATAAATTAGCAGCAGAGCCAAAAGAATTATATATTGTACCAAATGCAGGTCATGTGGATTTATATGATAGAACAGATGTAATTCCATTTGCAAAACTAACAGAGTTTTTTAAAGATAATTTATAAGAAATAAAAAATTTACTTAAAAGAATTTTAAAGTAATTAAGTATTTAACGTAGTATTTGTTAGTGAGAAAGAGAAGTAGCGTTACTTCTCTTTTTTATTGGTAAGTGAATTTGGAAGCAAATTTTAATCAAAAATAATATAGATAAAAAGGAGAGATAAAAGATGAAATTATGTATGAAAATAATATTATGCTGTTATTTAATTTTGATGATGTCTGTTAGTGCACTGGCAAAAAATATATCAGATACAGAAACAAGAACAGATAAAGAATTATTACCAGCATTAAAACAAAGTAGCGAGATGGATTTTGCTAAAACAGGTGTACAAGGATATAAGGATTTATTCAATAATTTAGTTGGTTCTAAGGATTTACCAAAAGATGAAAATGTAAATGTATATGATGTATATGTAGAAAATCCTGATAGTGATAAGGATTTACGTTTGCGCATTTATAAGCCAGTGAATAAACAAGATAATTTAGCTGGCATTTTATGGATACATGGTGGTGGATATTTATTTGGTGTGCCTGAACAAGATGAAATGCAAAGTATTCGCTTTGCTAATGAAGTAGGTGCAGTAGTTGTAGCTGTAGATTATAGATTAGCGCCTGAAAATAAATATCCAGCTAGTTTAAATGACTGTTATACAGCTTTAGGTTATTTATTTAAAAATGCAGATAAATTAGGTGTAGATAAGGATAGAATTGCTGTAGCTGGTGCTAGTGCAGGTGGCGGATTATGTGCAGCTACTGCTTTAATAGCTAGGGATAAAGGCGAATATAAATTAGCTTTTCAAATGCCTCTTTATCCAATGATTGACGATAGATTTCAGACACCAGCAAGTCAAGAAAATATAGATTTGCGAGTTTGGAATAATGTAGCTAATAAATACGCATGGCATGCTTATATTGGTGATTTAGCAGGAACAGATGAAGTGTCTTATTATATGGCTCCAGCTAGAGCAAAAGATTTGACAGATTTGCCACCAGCATATTCTTGTGTAGGTAATTTAGACCCATTTAGAGATGATACGATAAATTATATGGCAAGATTAGCTCAAGCAGGTGTGCCAGCAGAATTACATGTTTATCCAGGAGCGTATCATGCTTTTGAAGTGATTGCACCTGATACACAATATGCAAAAGATGTAGTCAATGAATATGTAAAAGTTTTAAATAAAGCTTTGAATAAATAAAATAATTTATTGATATTTTCAAGATGTATTTAGGAGCGAAATTATGACTAAAAATAATTTAATCGTATTTATTTTGACTATAGGCGTATTTAGTATCTTAAATACGGAAATGGGTGTCATTGGTATATTGCCAATAGTTGCAAGTACTTATAATATAGAAATATCTGTGGCGGGTTTATTAGTTAGTTTATTTGCTTTAGCAGTAGCTGTATCTGGTCCGATATTACCTTTATTATTATCTAAATATAATCGCAAAACGATTATGATAATATCTTTGGGAACTTTTTTTATCTGTAATGTGATATCTGCTTTTGCAGGAAGTTTTTGGCTTGTATTGGTGGCAAGAGTAGTGCCTGCATTTTTACACCCTGTATATGTTTCATTATCCTTTGCTATAGCTTCTTCATCTGTATCAGAAAAAGAAGCACCTAAGGCAGTAGCAAAAGTAATGGTTGGTGTTTCAGCTGGTATGGTACTAGGTGTACCAGTTATGAGTTATATTGCAAATTTATTTTCTTTAGAAATAGCTATGCTTGCTTTTGCTTTGGTGAATTTAATCGCTTTAGCATTGACAATAATATATGTGCCATCTATGCCAGTCAAAGAAAAAATGTCTTATGGCTCTCAGCTCAAAATTTTAAAAGATATTAATTTATGGTGGGCTTTGATAGCTGTAATTTTATTAAATGGTGCAAATTTTGGTGTATATAGTTATTTAGCCGACTATTTAGAAAGAGTATCGCTACTATCCACAGAATTTGTGAGCATTACACTTTTGATTTTTGGTTTAGCGAATATTTTAGGCAATGTTATTGCTGGTAGATTATTAAGCCAAAGACCACTTTCATTTGTAGGGATATATCCATTTTTATTGACAGTATTATTTTTAGTAATGCTGTTTTTGGGCAATATGGGCTTTGTAATCATGGGTATAGTTTTAATCTGGGGAATACTCGTAGGCTGTGCTGCAAATATTAATCAGTATTGGATAACAAGAGTAGCATCTAATGTGCCTGATTTTGCTAATGCATTATTTTTAGTAGCTACAAATGTAGGTACTTGTATAGCAGCTTTTGTATGTGGTATTTTCATTGATGAATTTGGTATAAATAATGTAGTTTTAGGTGGCATTTTATTCACTGTATTGAGTATAGGTTTCTTCTTTGCGGGAATAAAAAAATCACCAAAGGAGAAAATGTTAAAAGTAAATAAAGTAGTATAAAAAAATCCTCTATAGTTAAATGAATTATTCATCACTAACTATAGAGGATTTTTTATATATTTAGGAGCATGTCATACCAGACAACGCCACCATGTGTAGATTTAGAAATACCTAAATTTTGAAATCCAAATTGTTCATAAAATGGAATAAGTTGATGTTTACAACATAAAATAATTCCAGTGCGTTTTTCATTTTTGAGCCTTTTCAATAAGATTTTTCATTAATTTAGTCGCAATGCCTAAATGTTGATAAGATGGCAATACATCAATACCAAAGATTGTTTGATACTTTCCTTGAGGTTGATGAAGTTTAGCATTTGTATACATTTCATCAGTAATAGTTTCTTCATCAGTTACCATACCATTGACAAAACCTATAATTTCATTGTCATCATGTTTATGAATTTTGGCTACTAAGAAATGATTAGGAAATACATCAAATCTGGATTTTAAAGTATTTAAACTAGCACTTTCTTGGGATGAAAAACATATTTGCTCAATATCTGCAAGAGTTATTAAATCATCAGCTGTTGCAGTAGTAATAGATATCATAAAAACCCCATCACATCATTTATTATTTTGCTCATTAAAGAGAGCTTTTAATTTTTTTTGCGTTTTTTCTTGAAAGAATTGGAATAACGTTCTTCTTCACTGAAGATACAACCACAATAAGGTTGACGATATAATTCTAAATCAATGCTTGTTTGTGTTCCCTCAGCAAATCCTGGTCGAAAATCTTCATAGAAGAAAGGAATACCTACCGCTTGAGAAATTTTTTGAGCGACATCTTTCATCATTTCATGGTTTTGATAAGGACTGACAAATAAAGTTGATGAGAATGCATCAAAATTATTTTCTTTAGCATAGATAGCTGTTTGATGAAGTCGCCAAGCATAACACATACGGCAGCGTCGATTATCTAAATTAAGACCATCTGTAATTTTTTCGATGGTTAAAGCACGTTGTAAAAATCTCGTAATTGATAATTTGTATCTACGATAAGTTTAAATCAACGTTTTGTGCATATTCTTGTGCAGTTGTTAAACGGTGCTTAAATTCTTTATAAGGGTGAATATTAGGATTGAAAAATATCCTGTAATATCATGACCTTCTGAACGAAGTTTTGGCACTGGATAACAAGCGCATGGACCACAACACATATGAAGTAATATATTCATTTATAAACTCCCTAAATAAAATATAAATTATTCCGCTTTTTTGTCAAACCAAGATGTTCATAACCAAGCTTGGTAACAACTCGCCCTCTAGGAGTGCGATTGATAAAGCCTAATTGAAGTAAATAAGGCTCATAAACATCACCGATAGTATCTGTTTCTTCGCTTACTGCTGCAGCTAATGTTTCAAGACCAACAGGGCCACCGCCGAATTTATTAATCATAGTGAGTAAAATATTGCGGTCGATATGGTCAAGCCCCATTTTGTCAATTTCAAGCATAGCTAGAGCCGTATCTGCGATTTCATCAGTGATGATACCGTCGCCTTTTATTTGAGCGAAATCACGAACTCGTTTTAAAAGGCGATTAGCTACTCGAGGTGTTCCACGAGAGCGACGCGCGATTTCCAAAGCTCCTCTATCTTCGATAGGTATATTTAAGATTTCAGCGGAGCGCTTGATAATAAAACTAATGATTCAGGTGTGTAATATTCTAGGCGAGAAATAACACCAAAGCGATCACGTAGTGGAGAAGCCAAGGCACCAGCTTTAGTAGTCGCTCCAATGAGTGTAAATGGTGCAATGTCAAGACGAATAGAGCGAGCGCTTGGCCCTTTACCGATGATTATATCCAAGGCAAAATCTTCCATAGCGGAATATAAAACTTCTTCTACGCTATGAGAAAGACGGTGAATTTCATCAATGAATAATACATCTTTTTCGGTGAGATTCGTAAGTAGTGCCGCTAAATCGCCAGAGCGTTCAATAGCTGGCCCAGAAGTTACACGGAAGTTTACTCCCATTTCATTAGCGATAATATTAGCAAGTGTAGTTTTACCGAGTCCAGGAGGTCCGTATAAAAGTACATGGTCAAGAGCTTCATTGCGATTTAAAGCTGCTTGAATGAAATAGATAAATTATCTTTGACTTTATCTTGTCCTATATATTCTTGTAATTTCTTAGGGCGTAGGGAATACTGCCAATTATCAATATCCATCTCGCCACCAGAAACTATGCGTTCATTAAAGTCTTCCATTAAATAAAAATTTGCCTCCATAAATAAAATTTTAAAAGATTATTTTATAAGTGGTTTATTTAAAAAATCTCGACCAAAGACTTTAATTGTATAGTAAAAACCAATGAGGAAAGGTATATATTCAGCGATTAAGCGCCATGTAACAGCTACAATACCGACAGTACCTTCTGGCAACATAGAGTTAAACAATAATATAAAGCCACCTTCGGCGATACCAGAGCCTCCTGGCGTTGGAGAAAAGTAAAGTAAGATATTTAAAATTATCATACGTCCCATGGCTAAGACACCATCAAAATCATCAGTTAAACTAAACATTAAAATTGGTACGATAGCATAGATAAAAAGTAAACTTAAGCCCGACGTAATATAGACTTTAAGCATTTTTAAAGGAGAAGCTAATAAAAGTTTTATAGCTAATTTATTATCTCGATAAAAAGAAAGAAATGCTTTTGCTTTTTTGTAAGAAAGTCGACGAACAAATTTAATTACTAGATAATCTAAATAATTATGCTTGAAACACCAAATCAACATCAAAATGACTAAAAAAGCCAAACTAGAGATAATCATTAAAGTTTCATCAGAAATCCATGGGATTATACCTGCATCATGCATAAAGATTAATGGCATGCACATGATTAAAAACATGATGGATAAAATTGTGCGGACAATGACAATTATAGTGGCTTTTCCGACAGGTATTTCAGCATGACGTAAAAAGAGTACTTGAGCAATTGCACCACCGCTGAAACCAGGTGTTAGCAGTGCTAAGAAATAATTGCCAAATACTACATGTAATGCTTGTGAAAATGAGATTTTTTTCGTTGGAGATATTAACTAACTGGACAAGTCTTAAACCATCTAAAAATAAACCAAAGCTAATGGAAATCAAAGCTGCGATTATTGCTAGAGGATTGAACTGTGTCAAACTAGATAAAGTATTAATATCCACTGTGAAATAGATGACTCCAGCAGAAATCACAGATACGAAAAAAATTAAGACACAAAGTCTTTTATGGAATTTGTTCATTAATATAAACCTCATTAATATGGGATAATTTGATAATCATTATGTTATATTGTACCATTTTTTTAGATGAAGTGTAAAGCAAAGCAATAAATACTAATCTAATAAATAGATGGTAAATATTGAGTAAAAAATAAAAGGACAAGCACTTATTAAAAATAAATGCTTGCCTATAATTTATCTTTTAGCTTGATTTTTGATGCGATTTACAGGGATATTAGCTAATAATGCAACAGAATTATCATCATTTTCTAGTGAAATTTCCATTTCATTTTTATTTATATCCATGTAATGAGAAATTACCTCAATTATATCGTTTTTTAAATGCTTGCATAACTTCAGGAGAAATATTAGCACGGTCATGAATTAATACGACTTTTAATCTATCTTTAGCAATTTCTTTAGATGTTTTTTGATTTCTATTTAATAATTTCATTACAACCTCAAACATAATATTATGCTCTCCTTAATTAAAATAATTTTTTTAATCTAGCAAAGAAAGACTCTTTAGTGCGGAAAGTCATAAATGGAACATCTTCACCACAAAGACGTCTAGTTATATTTTGATAAGCTATACCAGCTTGAGATTTTGTATTAGCGATTACAGGTTCACCACGGTTAGTAGAAGATACGACCATTTCATCATCTGGAATTTGACCGATACATTTTATGGCTAAGATATCGTTGATATCATCAAGGTCTAGCATTTCACCTTTAGCTACCATATCAGGACGAATTCTGTTGACGATTAATAAGATATTTTCTTTATCAGCGCGGTTCAATTCACCAATAATTTTATCGGCATCACGAACAGCAGAGATTTCAGGCATAGTAACAACTAAAGCGATATCAGCAGCGGCTACAGCTGTTTTGAAACCTTGTTCAATACCTGCAGGGCAGTCAATCAAGATGAAATCAAAATCTGCACTCATTTCTGAACATAAAGCGACAACTTGTTCAGGAGATACGGCGAGTTTATCTTTTGTCTGAGATGTAGGCAATAAAAATAATGTCTCATATTTTTTATGGCGAACAAGGGCTTTTTTGTAAGGAATTTTACCAGATGTTACATCTACTAAATCATACATAATGCGATTTTCTAAACCTAATAATAAGTCAAGATTGCGAAGCCCTGTATCTGTATCAATAAGTGCGACTTTATATCCTTTCATGGCAAGACCAGCACCTATATTGGCTGTAGTGGTAGTTTTGCCTACACCACCTTTACCAGAAGTAATAACAATGATTTTACAATTTGTATTAGTTTGGGTCATATAAGATTACTGTTGCCTTTTTGCACTACAAGACAAACAGAAAAGCACCTCTCTTTACAATTATATATTTTGTGCAAATTAATTTTCTCGATTGAATGGCTCTAGGATAATGGTATTATCACAGATAATAGCTTTTTCAGGAGTTGATGATTTTTTATTATCAGTAATATTTTCACTATTATCTGGTGCTCTAGCAATTAAATGTGCTATGCGTATTTGCAGTGGCGATAATTTATCAGCAATTATATAAGAATTAATATCGCCATAGGCTCCAGCATAGACAATGCCACGACAATGACCATGAATATCAATATTTCCACCAGCTATGATTTTAGCACCAGGATTGACATTTCCTTCAATGACGATAGAGCCTTTAGAAAAAATTTCTTCGCCTCCACGCACAGTGCGTTTGATGATTAATGGCGGATTTTGTGCTGAACAATGTTGGTTTGTAGCTGTCTTATCAACAGCTACAATTTTTAAATTTAATTGATATTGTTTTAAGATATCAGCTAAGATATTTTGCTCTTCTTGAGAGAATTTATCATCTTTGAGCAATATAGTAGTATTATCTTCAAAAAAATTGGAACAAGAAGCTAATTTTTTACTTAATGCTTCTTTAATTTGATTGAAATTAACTTTTTTTGTTATGACTAAAATTAAGCCATCATTAGAACCTTTAAACGTTATTAATTCATTCATATAATCACTTCATTTTATTATTATTGTTGTGCAGGAGCTGGTTGATTTTCTGGAGTTTTTGGCTTATCTAAACCAAAAGCAGCACTTAGAATTTTATATCCAATAGGTACGGCAGAAGTAGCACCATAACCTGCATTTTCTACGATAACAGCTACAGCAATATTAGGATTATCAAATGGACCGTAGGCTACAAACCAACCATGTTCACGACCATGAGAGTTTTCGGCAGTACCTGTTTTACCAGCAATTGGTACAGGGAAGTCTTTAAACATGGCAGCTGCTGTACCGACAGTACTAACTTCATGTAGACCTTCTTGAACAAGACTGATAACAGATGGATCGATATTTAAATCACGTTCAACTACTGGATCAAAATGTTTAATTACAGTACCATCTGGAGCAATGATATCTTTTACCAAATATGGACGATATTTTTTACCACCATTAGCAGCTTCACTCATAACTAAAGCCATTTGTAATGGTGTAGCAAGTGTGAACCCTTGACCTATAGAAGCGTCAAATGTTTCAGCAAGATACCAATCTTCATCAAATACCTTACGTTTGTATTCAGGGCAAGCGACATTACCTACAGCTTCATATGGTAAGTCTATGCCTGTTTTTTCACCAATACCAAAGATACGAGCCCATTTTGCTAATCTATCAATGCCTAAACGGTTACCCATTTCGTAGAAATAAACGTTATCAGAATGAGCTAAGGCTTGTTCAAAATTGATATAACCTAAAGCTTCACCATCAGCATTTGTTTTTGGAATTATCCAGTGCTGGCCAGAGTCAAAAATCAATTCATCAGGAGTTACTACTTTTTCCATTAAAGCAGCAGTACCTGTGATGATTTTGAAAGTGGAACCAGGAGGATATTCACCAGTTACAGCTTTATTATCAAGAGGATAATGTGGATTATTATTTATAGCATTCCAGTCTTTAGTGGAAATACCAAGAGCAAATAAATTTGGGTCATAAGTTGGACGACTAACCATGGCTAATACTTCGCCAGTTTGAGGATTTAATACTACAGCGGCAGCAGCCTGCGCATTGATGCCAGACATTACTTCGTCCATGGCTTTTTCTGTAGCTTCTTGAAGATTGTGGTCCAATAGTCAAAGTAAGACTTGCACCACTTACAGGATTTTTCATGCCTAGACGTTGAACAGGACGACCGGTAACGTCAACTTCAACCTGTTCACCACCAGGAATACCACGAAGGTATTTATCATAGTATTTTTCAAGACCAAATTTACCAATGATATCACCTAATTTATAGGAATCATCACCAGCTTTTTTCTTATCTTCAAGTTCACTATCGCTGATTTCACTTACATAACCGAGAGCATGAGCTCCTTCATATTTATAGATATAGTTACGTACTGGTTTTGTATCGATAAATACACCTGGGTATAAATCTTGTTGTTCTTCAATGATAGTTACTATTTCAGGTGGCACATCTATTTTTAAGGTAACAGGGTCAAAACCAGAGTGATGAGCAATTTTTTCATTTATTTCATCAACACTGATATTTAATAAAGTAGCCAAGCGAGCCACTACTTCAGGAGATACAGGCTCTAAAGATGGCAATAATTCTAACAGTAAAAGCAGGTCGATTATTTACTAATTGTACACCATTGCGGTCATAGATAATGCCTCGAGGTGCAGACGTGGAAACAAGACGAATGCGGTTACCATCTGCTAATTTAGAAAAATATTCGCCTTGATAGATTTGTAAATAAACTAATCGGCTAATGAGTGCAACAACTATAAGTGTTACAATAGCAGCTAAAATTTTTAAACGTTTATCAAGAAATTTCAACTTTAATTTACTCCTATAATAAATTAAGACACCCTTAGGTGTCTTAAAGTCATTTAATATCGTATAGATATAAAAATATGCTTACCTAAAAGTTAATATAATTATATCATACTCTTTTAGATTTTTTATAAATTATTTATGATTGTGAGCTATTCATCACTCTAAAATTAATTTCTAACCTAAGGTTAGAATTGTTCAGATCTTTTTATCCAATATTGAAGTTTAGCGTCGATTTTAACAACGATAAAATATACAGGATAAGCAAATACTAGATTATAGATAAGAGCGATAATCATATTGTTTATGACAAGCCAGATATTATAACTATAACCTAATAAAAAGATGAATAAAGCAATGATAAAATAATTTAAAAAAGTAGAAAATACACTAGCTACAATAGGCAAAAATATATTTTCTTTGTAGATTAGTTGAGATATCTTATGGATTAAGATACAGATGATAACAAGACTTAAAGTATGAATACCAAGGAATGTACCAGAAGCTAAGTCTTGAAATAATCCTGCACAAAATCCATATAAAATAGCATATTTATCATAAATAATGCTAAAGAAAATAACTAATAATAAGATTAAATCTACAGAAATTCCATCATAAGCAATAATGTTAAAAACAGATGATTGTAGAATATAGGCAATGAATATTAATAAAAAACATGGTATTACTGGTTTTCATTTTGTATCACCTGTAGTAGGTTGAGCTGGAGTTTGAGCATTTGCTTGAGCTGGTGCTGTAGGAGCTGGAGTTGCAGCAGGTTGAGCTACTTCACGATGGTTAATGATAACAGCAACATTTCAAGTTTTGAAAATCTACACAAGGGTATAAAGTTGCATATTGTAATAATCCACCAGAATCATTTTTTATAGCTGCTACAGAGCCGATAGGAATTCCTTTTGGATAGATACCACCAAAACCAGAAGTGATGATAGTATCGCCTTCTACGATATTAGCGTTTTGTGGGATATTAGTCATATTGATTGCTGAATTGGAATCAGCAGAACCTTTGACTATACCAGCTACTCGAGAATCAGCACGTTGAACAATAGAACCAACAGCAGAGCGAGGGTCAGTGATAAGTTCAACTTCAGAATAAGAAGCATAAGCTTCATGAATATTACCTACAAGACCATCAGGAGTAATGACAGTCATATTTTTTTGTACACCATCATCTGTACCACGATTGATAATGATATGACTGCTCCAAGTAGCACTATCACGACCAATAACGTTGGCAGGTAATAAATCAAATTGCAAATTAGCTTTTTTATAATTTAATAATTGACGCAGATTAGCATTTTCTGCTTCAAGCTCAGCTGTACGAGCAACCTTGAGTTTTAAATCATCGTTTTGAGCTTTTAATTCTCTATTTTGGTCGTAAACATAAAATACATCATAAACATAGTTACGGAAATCATTACATTTACTTGAAACTGTGCTAGTAACAGATTGAAATGGTGCTAAAACGTTTACAACAATAGAATTAGCAAGTGGTGCATTAAATCTACCAATAGCAGCAAAAAAGAGAATACAAATTATGCTTATAATGATAAATAAGACGATTAATGAACGTTTAGAGGGTGATTTCATTATTATTCAACTTCTTATCACTAATAATTACATTGTTTAAGAGTATTGATATTTTCTAAAGATTTATCCAGTACCTTCACC